>Ga0247823_10001474_pt1 | contig 19660 bp, 20 predicted proteins | sample 13C_PalmiticAcid_2_FD_192426 | JGI IMG/M metagenome (GOLD analysis project Ga0247823, IMG submission 192426) | Soil microbial communities from agricultural site in Penn Yan, New York, United States - 13C_PalmiticAcid_Day30 | ecosystem: Environmental > Terrestrial > Soil > Agricultural land... | reverse complement strand
GGCCATGACGTCGACGTAGCGGGTGCGCAGACGGAACTCGATGCGGCTGCGCTGGCACTCGATGGTGATGCACGAGGCGCCGGCCATGGTCGCGGCCAGAGGCTGGGCGCCGCCCATGCCGCCGAGGCCCGCCGTCAGGATCCACTTGCCCGACCAGTCGCCGCCATAGTGCTGGCGTCCCGCCTCCATGAAGGTTTCATAGGTGCCCTGAACGATGCCCTGGGTGCCGATGTAGATCCACGACCCGGCGGTCATCTGGCCGTACATGGCCAGACCCTTCTTATCGAGCTCGTTGAAGTGGTCCCAGGTCGCCCATTTGGGCACCAGGTTGGAGTTGGCGATCAGCACGCGCGGCGCGTCGACATGGGTGCGGAAGACGCCGACCGGCTTGCCCGACTGGACCATCAGCGTCTCATCGGCTTCCAGCTTCTGCAGTTGCTCGACGATGGTGTCGAAGGCCGGCCAGTTGCGCGCCGCCTTGCCGATGCCGCCATAGACGACCAGGTCTTCGGGGCGCTCGGCCACCTCGGGGTCGAGGTTGTTCATCAGCATCCGCATGGCGGCTTCGGCCGCCCAGGTCTTGGCGGTCTTTTCAGACCCGCGCGGGCTGCGGACCACTCTGGTATTTGGGCGGGTGTTCGGCGTGGACATCGAATCCTCCATGCGGCGTCTGCCGTCGTCGTGCGTTGGGCTCAGTGTTATGTCTAGACATTAATGCGCGCAAGGGGCAGTTTCGCATCATGGATCAGGAGCCGCTTCATCGTCGTATCGCCGGCGACATCGAGCGCCGCATCGCCTCGGGCGAGTGGCGGCCGGGCTTCCGCATCCCGACCGAGGCCGAGTTGACGGCGGAATACGGCTGCGCCCGGATGACGGTGTCGCGCGCCATGTCGGACCTGTCGGCGCGCGGTCTGGTGGTGCGTCGGCGCCGCGCCGGGACCGTGGTGGCCCATCCGCCGGTGCATTCGTCGGCGCTTGTCGCCATTCCCGACATCCAGTCCGAGGTCGAGGGCAGGGGGCTGGCCTATTCCCACCGTCTGCTGGGCCGGATCGTCCGTCCCGCTCGCTCCGAGGAGGGGCTCGGCGAGAGGGTCATCGAGCTGGAGACCCTGCATCTGGCCGACGATCTGCCCTTCGTCTTTGAGCGCCGTCTGATCTCGCTGAGCGCCGCGCCCGAGGCCGAAGCCGCCGATTTCACCGCCCAGCCGCCCGGCGGCTGGCTGCTGGCCCACATGCCCTGGACCGAGGCCGAGCATCGCATCTCGGCGGTCGGCGCCGATCGCGAGACGGCGGCGGGTCTGGGTCTGGCCGACGGCGCGCCTTGTCTCAGGCTGGAACGCCGCACCTGGCGCGATGGTCAGGGCGTGACCTGGGCCTCACAGATTTTCCCCGGCGCGGCCTATGATCTGGTCGCCCGCTTCTCTCCGACCAAAGGATGACCCGATGAGCCAACCGTCTGAAGCCCTCGGCTGGCGCTCTGTCGGCGATCTGGTGGGGAACCATCCCGAGGCCTCCGTCGCCCTGATCGGCGCGCCGCTGAACGAGCGGTCGCTGACGCCGGGGCGTTGCGATCTTGGCCCCAAGGTCCTGCGCGCCGTCCTGCCGCGCCTGTCGACCTATGACGTCGAGACGGGGCTGGAACTGGACATCAAGGTCCATGACGCCGGCGACGTGGCGCTGAAGGCCGTCTCGCCCTTCGACGCCTTTGAGCCGGTGCGCGACGCGGTCGCCGCTCAGGCCCACCGCGCCCTGACCATCCTTGTCGGCGGCAACAACGCCATCACCCGGCCCGGCGTCCACTCCCTCGGCCTCGACCGCGTCGGGGTGCTGACGCTGGACGCCCATTTCGACCTGCGCGACACGGATCAGGGCCTGACCAACGGCAATCCGATTCAGGCCCTGCTGGACGACGGCATGGACGGTCATCGCATCAGCCAGGTCGGCCTCGCCCCCTTCGCCAACACCCGCCGCGCCCATGAAAAGGCGGAAGCCGCCAGGATCAGCGTCCGCGCCGCCCGCGAGTGCCGCCAGCGCGGTCTGGCCAACATCGTGGTCGAGGAACTGGAGCGCCTGTCATCCCTGTGCGAGGTCATCTACGTCGACTTCGACATCGACGTCATCGACCGCAGCCAGTGGCCCGCCAGCCCCGGCGCCCGTCCCGGCGGCGTCTCGGTCCACGACTTCTTCGACGCCGCCCGCGCCATCGGCGCCCATCCCAAGGTGCGCGCCGTCGATCTGACCGAATACGACCCCTCTCTGGAAGTCGGCGACCTCGGCTCCCTGACCGCCGGGCGCTGGTTCTGTGAAATCCTCAGCGGAGTGGCCGCGCGATGATCCTCGCCGACCGCCTCATCACCGACTGCCACGTCGCCGCCATGACCGAGGGCGGCGAGCCCTATGGCGCGATCGAGGACGCCGCCATCCTGATCAAGGACGGGCGCATCGCCTGGGTCGGGCCGCGCGCGGACGTGCCTATGCACAAGGCTGTGGAAACTGACCGTCTGGGCGGGCGCTGGGTCACGCCGGGGCTGGTGGACTGCCACACCCATCTGGTCTTCGGCGGCGACCGCTCGGGCGAGTTCGAGCGGCGGCTGGAAGGCGCGACCTATGAAGAGATCGCGCGCGCCGGAGGCGGCATCGTCTCGTCCGTGCGCGCCACGCGCGAGGAGAGCGAGGATCAGCTCTACGCCTCGGCCCTGGCGCGTCTGGAGGGGCTGAAGGCCACCGGCGTCACAACGGTTGAGATCAAGTCTGGCTACGGCCTGGATCACGACAGCGAGCTGAAGATGCTGCGCGTCGCTCGCCGCATCGGGCGCGAGGCGGGGGTGCGAGTGCGCACCTCCTACCTGGGCCTGCACGCGGTGCCTCCGGAGCATAAGGCCGACCGCGCCGTCTATGTGGACAAGGCTGTGGATGAAATCCTGCCTGCCGCCCATGCCGAGGGATTGGTCGACGCCGTGGACGCCTATTGCGAGCCCATCGCCTTCTCGGTCGAGGAGGTCAGCCGCCTGTTCGACAAGGCCGAGGAACTGGGCCTGCCGGTCAAGCTGCACGCGGACCAACTGTCGGACGGCGGCGGGGCTGCGCTGGCCGCCCGCTATCAGGCGCTGTCGGCCGACCATATCGAGCACACGACCGAGGCGGGCGTGAAGGCGATGGCCGAGGCGGGCGTGGTCGCGGTGCTGCTGCCCGGCGCCTTCCTGATGCTGCGAGAGACGCAGGCGCCGCCGATCGCCCTGCTGCGCCAGCATGGCGCGCGCATGGCGGTGGCGACGGACTGCAACCCCGGCACCTCGCCGGTGGCGTCGATGACGGTGGCGATCAACCTGGCCTGCGTCCAGTTTCGCCTGACGCCCGAGGAAGCGCTGGCGGGCGCCACGCGCAACGCGGCCCGCGCGCTGGGCCTGCAAGACGAGATCGGCACGCTTGAGGCGGGCAAGGCCGCCGATCTGGCCGTCTGGGATATCAGCCGCCCGGCGGAACTGGCCTATTGGCTGGGCAAGCCGCTGCTGCATCGTCGCTATCTGGCGGGACGCGCGACCTAGGACTAGCGTCTCTCCCTCAAGCGGGAGGGAACGCGCATGGCGCAGACGGAAACGGACGTCGTCATCCTGGGCGCCGGGCATAACGGACTGGTCTGCGCCTTCTATCTGGCGCGGGCCGGGCTGAAGGTGACGGTGCTGGAACGGCGCGGTGTCGTCGGCGGGGCGGCGGTGACGGAGGAATTCCATCCTGGGTTCCGCAACTCAACCGCCAGCTATACCGTCAGCCTGCTGAACCCGCGCGTGATCGCCGACATGGATTTGCCGCGCCACGGCTTGCGCGTGGTCGAGCGGCGCGCGGCCAACTTCCTGCCCTTTGACGACGGGCGCTATCTGCTGACCGGCGAGGGGCGAACCCAGACCGAGGTCGCCAAGTTCTCGACCCGCGACGCCGAGCGCCTGCCTGACTATGAGGCGCGGCTGGAGACTGTCGCCGCCATCCTGCGCGATCTGGTCCTGACCACCCCGCCAAACGTGGTGGAGGGCGGCTGGCTGGCGGCCCTGCCGGAGATGCTGAAGGCGGCGTCGCTGGGGCGGCGCGTCTCGGGGCTAGGCCTGGCGGCGCAGCGCGATCTTCTGGACCTGTTCGCCAAGTCGGCGGGCGACTGGCTGGACGGCTGTTTCGAGAGCGATCCGATCAAGGCCCTGTTCGGTTTCGACAGCGTCGTCGGCAACTACGCCAGCCCCTATACGCCCGGCTCGGCCTATGTCCTGCTGCACCACGTCTTCGGTGAGGTGAACGGCAAGAAGGGGGCCTGGGGCCACGCCATCGGCGGCATGGGGGCGATCACCCAGGCCATGGCCGCCGCCTGCACCGAACAGGGCGTCGACATCCGGCTGGACGCGCCGGCCGCCAAGGTGCTGACGGAAAAGGGCAGGGCGGTCGGCGCCGTGACCGAGGCGGGCGACGTGGTCCGGGCCCGCGCCGTCGTCTCCAACCTGCACCCGCGCCTATTGTTCGACCGCTTGGTCGATCCGGCCGTGGTCCCGGCGGACTTCACCGAACGGATGAGCCGCTACGCCTCGGGCTCCGGCACCTTCCGCATGAATGTGGCCCTGTCCGAACTGCCCCGGTTCACCGCCTTGCCGGGGGCGGGCGATCACCTGACGGCCGGCATCATCATCGCGCCGTCGCTGGCCTATATGGATCGCGCCCATGCCGAGGCGCGGCTGAACGGCTGGTCGTCGAAACCCATTGTCGAGATGCTGATCCCTTCAACCCTGGACGACAGCCTGGCCCCGAAGGGACAGCACGTCGCCAGCCTGTTCTGCCAGCATGTCTCGCCCGATCTGGCGGACGAGCATCGCGACACGGTGGCCGATCTGATGATCGAGACGGTCGAGGCCCATGCGCCGAGGTTCAAGGCTTCGGTGGTCGGGCGGCTGGCCCTGGGGCCACGCGATGTGGAGCGGCGCTTCGGCCTGATCGGCGGCGACATCTTCCACGGGCGGTTGACGCTGGATCAGTTGTTCAGCGCCCGGCCGGTGCTGGGCCACGCCGACCATCGGATGCCGGTTCCAGGTCTCTATCTGTGCGGTTCGGGCGCCCATCCCGGCGGCGGGGTGACGGGCGCGCCCGGCCACAATGCGGCGCGCGCCGTGCTGAAGGACGTCAAGCCAGGCTGATGCTCATGGCCTTCATCAGGGCGTCGCGGATGGCGCCTTCGGTAAAGGGCTTCTGGATGGTGGGGTGGCCACGCCAATGCTCGGGCAGACCCGCCTCGCCATAGCCGGTGGAGAAGACGAAGGGCACGCCGCGCGCCTTCAGCGCCTCGGCCACCGGAAACACCTCGCGACCGGCGACATTGACGTCCAGCAGGGCGGCGTCCAGTCCGCCCTCGGTCGTGGCGGCCGTCAGGCCGTCGTCGATGTTGGATTCCGGCCCGACCACGGCGCAGCCCATGTCCTCGAGAATGGTCTCCAGCAACATGGCCACCAGGGACTCGTCTTCGATCACCAGCACGCGACGGCCCTGCAAAGCGTTGGTCATGCGGCTTCCTTGTTCAGCGGAATGGTGATTTCGGCGGTGAAGCCGTCATCGCGGTAATGCATCCGGACCGTGCCCGCCAGATCGTGCCGCACATTGCGCTCGATCAAACGACTGCCGAAGCCTCTGCGTTCCGGCGGCGCCACCGAGGGGCCGCCTATCTCGCGCCAGATTATGCCGAGGTGCGGATCATTCAGGTCGGCCACGGACCAGTCGACCAGCACGCGCCCGTCGCCAGGCGACAGGGCGCCATACTTGGCGGCGTTGGTGGCCAGTTCGTGGAAGATCATGCCCAGTGATACGGCCATGGCCGGGTCCAGCGCCACGTTCGGTCCGTTCAGGGTCAGGCGGTGCAGGCCGTGGGCCGTGGTTTCGTGCTCCAGAACCGCGCGCAGGTCGGCGCCTTCCCAATGGCTGCGGGTCAGCAGGTCGTGGGTGTGCGACAGCGACAGGATGCGCGACTGGAAGGTCTCGGCGAAGGAGCGCGGATCCTCGTGCGAGCGCGCCGTCTGCATGGCGATCGACTGGACCGTGGCCAGGGTGTTCTTCACCCGGTGGTTCAACTCGTCGATCATGAGCTTCTGACGTTCGGCGGCCAGGACGGTGTCGGTGACGTCGTGTCCCTGGACAAAGACGCCGACGATTTCTCCGCCGTCGTTGCGGATCGGCTGATAGATGAAGTTGAGGTAGCGCGTCGCCAGCAGGCCGTTGGGCGTCTGCTGTAACTGCACGGGGCTTTGGCGGCCCTGGAAAGGCTCGCCGGTCGCCAGCACCTCGTCGAGGAAGTCATAATATCCCTGACCCGCCAGTTCGGGCAGAGCTTCGCGAATGGGCTTTCCGATCACCTCACGGTGGCCGATCAACTGACCATAGGCGCCATTGTGCAATTGAACCACGTGCTCGGGGCCGTTCAGAACGGCGACAAAGCCCGGCGTCTGCATGAACATGTCCAGCAGTTGCCGTCGTTCCGTCTCCAGTCGGCGATTGTCAGCCTGCACGCTCATGGCGCGGCGGAACATGCCGCCGCCGATCAGACTGTCCAGAGCTGAGGAATCGTCTTCTGGCCGCAGCCGCCCGACCTGGCGACGCAGTCGCTCCAGTTCCGTGATGTCGCTGGTGTGTTGCAGGATATGGGTGACCTCGCCGGACGCATTCTTAATCGGCGTGTGGGTGCAACTCCAGTAGCGGTCGTCATACAGGATCGAGCCGTCATCCTGCTCGATCGGGATCGGGTAGTGGAGCACCGCCAGATTGTCCGGTTGTCCCGTCGTCAGCACCTTGTCGAACGACGCGGCCAGTTGGCGGGCGTTTTCGGGCGCTTCCTCTCCCGGCCCGGCGTCGAACGCCTGCATTACCGGCTGACCCAGAAGGTCCTCGCGGCGGCGATGGGTCACGTCCAGATAGGCCTGGTTCATGCCCGCATAGCGAAGCTGAGCGTCCAGCAGCATGTAGGGGTTGGGCGAGGCGTCGAACGCTGCGACCAGATCGATTGTCTTGGCGAGTGTTCGCAATCCTGTCCCCCCGCATTCTCCACCCTAACGCCGGCGGCGCACAAAGGGTGCGTGTTCCTGCCGCGAAAAATCAGGGAATGTCTAGCGGTGGCGCCTCATTGTGAAAACGAGCGTTTCATTTCGCCCTTCTAGGCGTTGGCGCCGAGAGTATCCGCCAGGGTCCAATACATGGGCTTGGGGCTGTAGGAGTCATCATATGGCAGGCCCCGATTCACGCCGCGAGAGGCCCTGACGTGGCTGTCGACCTGCTCGGTCAGCCAGGAAAACTTGTCCGTCAGGCCCCAGGTCACCACGCCGCGCACCTGGGGGAAGGCCAGCATGACGTCGAGATAGCGGCGGGTTTCGTCGGCCACCTTCTGATCGCGCGCGGCGGTCGAATGGGCGGCGTTCGTCTCCTTGACGTCCAGTTCGGTCACGGTGATGTCCAGGCCCAGATCGATCAGGGCCTTGGTCATGTCCTGCAGGCCAGCAGTGTCGATCGGGCCCTTGGACAGGTCGAGGTGGGCCTGAACCCCGACGCCGTCCAGCGGGACGTCGGCGGCGCGCAAACGACGGGCCAGGGCGACGAAGGCCTGACGACGCGCCTTGTCGACCGGGTTGCCGTATTCGAAACCGTAGTCGTTGATGACCAGATGGGCGTTGGGGGCGTGCGCCCGCGCCTCATCCATCGCGCGCTCGATATAGGTCGGCCCAAAGGCGCGGAAGAAGGTGTTGCGGCGCAGGTTGCGCGCTCCTGCCTCGGTGTCGATGGGCTCGTTGATCACGTCCCATTCCTCGATGCGCGATCCGTATCGGCCCAGCACGCGCGAGAAATGTTCGGACATCAGCCGCCAGTCGCGTTGGCTCAGCATTTCGCGCTTGGCCCAGTCCGGCGTGCTTTGGTCCCACAGCAGGGTATGGCCGCGCACCCGCAGGCCGTTTTCATCGGAGAAGGCCAGAAGATCGTCGACAGGGGTGAAGTTGAACTGCCCCTTGCGCCATTCGAGCGAATTCCATTTCAGATGAATCTCGGGTGTCAGGACCTCGCAGTCACGCAGCACGGCGGCGCGCAGAGCCTTGTCCTGACGCAGATGTTCGGCGCGGGCGGCGGCGCCGAAGTAGCGGCCGCCGCTGCGGGCCGCGCGGGACAGGGAAGGAACGGAAGCGGATGCGTCGGGCAGGGCGGCGCCTTCCCCCTCGGGCCTTGCCCAGACTCCGTGTGGCGTAACGGACAAGGCCGGAACCAGCGCAAGGCCGGTCAATATGGACCGTCGTGACGGAAGCGTCAGCATACTGCGCTCAACCTTCTCAAGCTACGGAGAAGAACAAGCGCTATTCGTTATGCCTCCGAAGATAATACGGAGTTAACAATTGCTGATGGGTGATTTTAGGGCGGGAATGCAGTTGTCATTGGGTCGCCTCTTAAGGTGAAGCTTGTGGATGTTCTGGCGGCAATGTCGCTTAGAGGGGTTTCAGCTCGATCCAGAACTAGAAGCTGCGATAGAAGCCGACGCGGACATAGCCGTCGGAATCCCGGTCGTCCCCGTCGCTGAAGCCGGCCGAGATCTGGAACTCTGCCTGTTCGCCGACCTTCACGCCCAAGACAGGGCCGATGCGATAGGCGCTGTAGTTGGAATCGCCGTCCGCGCCGATTTCAACGCCCGCCCGGAGACGGCCCGAAGAACCGACGGTGTGCGTCAGGCTGGCCTGGGCGTCATAGTCGTCCAGCTGGAAGCCATAGGAGCCGTACCAGTCGATCCGCCAGGGGCCGGACACATGGCCGCCGTCCAGGCTGACCATCATCTCGCCCTGACCGCCGTCGCGGCGGTTGCCGGGGTCGCCGGGGCTGAGGTCGGTGTCGACATAGCGATAGCCCAGGCCCACGCTGCCCCAGGTCGGGCCCGACCCGAAGCGATAGACCAGTTCCGCCTGGGCTCCGGTGAAGTCCGCGTCGATGGTGACGGGGCCGTTCTGGTAGTCATAGCCGCCGGTATAGACCACGCCGCGCACGGCCCAGCCCTTGCCGTCGACCGGGCCGGGCAGGCCGACCGTGGCGCCGACGTAGGCGGAGTCCGCGACATCCAGCTTGCCGCCGGCGAAAACCGTCACGTCGCTCTGCGCCGCGGCGGTTCCGGCCCATCCGGTCGCGCCCAGCGCGATGAGGGCGGCGGCGAATGAGGTTTTCGATGCAAGGCGACGCGGTTGGTCGGTCATGAACATTCCCTAACGATAGTATCGAGCGCGTCGCCTTGCCGGCGACGCCGAGGAAGGCGCTTCAGCTAAGCTGGATCATTTTGGTTAATACTTTCAGACGACCAGTTTTCCTCTTGCCAGTTCGGCCAGGCACTCAGCGCTGCGATCGACCGGCGCCTTGGTCCGCGACACCCAGGCGATCAGTTCCTCCATGCCGGTGTCCATGTCGCGTTCGGGCCTGAAGCCGTAGGCGCGCTCGATCTTGGAGATGTCGCCGAAGCAATGCCGGATGTCGCCGACGCGGTATTTGTTGAGCACCTCGGGGGCGATGTTCTTGCCCAGCAGGCGGGCCAGGACGGCGGCGATCTCATTGACCGAAATCGGAGCGCCGCTGCCGACGTTGAACACGTCCCAGGTCTCCTGCTGGCTGTCCAGAACTGTGGCGAAGGCGCGGGCCACGTCCTGGACGTGGACGAAGTCGCGCATCTGGCGGCCGTCCTCGAACACCAGCGGCGGCTGGTCGTTCAGCAGACGGGAGATGAAGATGGCGGCGACCCCGGTGTAGGGATTGCTGAGCGCCTGGCGCGAGCCATAGGCGTTGAACAGGCGCAGCGCGACCGTGGGGATCTGCAGCGCCCGCCCGACCGAGAGGAACATCTCCTCATGGTCGCGCTTGTTGACCGCATAGATGGAGTTGGGCTGCAGCAGCTTGTCTTCCGCCGTGGGGACGGGTTCCAGTTCCTCGCCGTCGATCATGACCTCCCACTGGCGCGCCTCCAGTTGAGCGTGGGGGCGGACATCGGCTGTGACGTGGGCGTGGGTCGAGGGGCGGACGTAGTCGCCCTCGCCATAGATCGACATGGACGAGGCCACGGCGATCCGTTCAACCTTATGCGGTTTCTGTGACAGGACCTCCAGCATGACGGCGGCGGCCATGACGTTGTTGCGCGTATAGTCGACGATATTGGTCATGCTCTGCCCGACGCCGACCGAGGCCGCCAGGTGGGCCAGGTGGGTCACGCCATCCAGCGCGGCCTCGAACACGCCCTCGTCCAGGATGTCGCCCCGGATGCGGCGCGCGCGCGGGTCGAGGTAGATGGGCCAGCCGTCGGCGTCCATTTCGCCGTCGCCGTGAACCTGGGGCGACAGGCTGTCGAGCACGCTGACGCGATAGCCGCGCGTCAGCATGGCGTCGACCAGATGGGAGCCGATGAAGCCGGCGCCGCCCGTGATCAGAATATGCTTGTCCATGACCGCATCCGCTCAATGGTCGTGACGGAGGACGCCGAACTGATCCAGTTTGGACCGCACGAGCGTATTGTTGGCGTCGATCTTCTCGGTGCGTTGCCAGACCTGGCCGCTATCCTTCAGATACATGACGAAGCCGAGCGTCAGCGGGATGATCCAGACGCACCACCAGATCATGACGAAGACCGGATTGACCATCAGCATATAGCCGATGCGATCGGTGGTGCGCTCCAGCACCAGTCCCGTGCGCGTCCAGGTCCGCATGTAGAGGCCGACGATCAGCATGGTGAAGGCGATGATGTTAAACACCGACAGCACCACCAGCCACATGGGCAGGGCGTTGTCGCCGGTGAAGAACCGCCAGGCCGCCCAGACGCCCAGCGGGATGCCCAGGGTGTTCACCCACAGGGACATGCAGGGCAGGAAGTTCATCCAGGCGCGGACGCGCTCGCCGAAGGTGAAGCCCATTTCCTTGAGCGGCGAGCCCAGGCTCTGGAAGAAGCCGGCGACCCAGCGTTTCCTCTGCGTGACGCCCTCGCTGAAGGTCTCAGGCACTTCTTCAATCAGGGAGCTTTCGATGATGCCGAGCGTCTTGCCGTTCTTCCAGAATCGTTCGCCGACTTCAGGGTCCTCAATGGTGATCCAGGGATGGAAACCGCCCAGGGCGATCAGGTCGTCGGCCTTGAAGAACAGGCCCTTGCCCAGGACCCAGAAGGGCTGTTTGGGGTCCGACAGGTGGCCGTATTTGGCGCCGTCCCAGGTCATGTGGTCGAAGGCGTGGAAGGCGGCGGCCAGGCTGGCGTTCAGGTTGCCGGCGACATTGCGCGCCTGAAGCACGTCATACTTCTGCAGGCCGATGGCGGCGGCCTTGAAGTGGTCGGCCGGGGGGCAGCTGTCGGCGTCGATATAGTCGATCGTCAGATTGGTCTTGTCGCGATGCGTTTCGGCGACCTGATACAGGGCGTAGATCAACTGTCGCGTCTTCTTGGGCGGCAGGTCCTTGGACCCGGCGCGCTTGCCCTTGTGCCACCAATAGGCCTTGGGGTTGGCGTCCCAGGCGTTCCAGACCACGTCCCAGCGCGGGTCGGTGGTGGCGGGCACCTCCAGAATCTCGACGAAGGGAAAGGCCTTCGTCAGCCGCTGCAGGCTGGTGATGGTCTCGGCGTCGTTGGCGTTGGGAATGGCCACGACCCGATAGCGGCTGCGTGGATAGTCGAGCTTGGCCAGGGAGGTGAAGGTCGTCTCCATCGTCCGCTCAAGTTCGCGCAGGACCGGATAGAGCAGAACGATGAAGGGCAGTTCGGCCTCTGTCGCGGGCAGGGGATCGTCCATGTCCACGCTGTTCACCTTGAGCGTGCGGAAATACATCTCCAGCATGAAGCAGCCCAGGTAGAGAATCTGGGATATGGCGAACAGCCACACGAGAAGGGTTGGAAGGCCGCTGTCGTAGGTTTGCATCGAATGTCCCGCCCAGAGTATCCGTGTTAATTCGTCTTCTGTCGTCTTCTCGGTCTTGGGTTTGTTTATGCTCAGGATGCGAGCGCGCTGGTTGGGTTGCGTCCGCTGTTTTTCATTTCTTCGGCGAAGTAGGCGATGGTTCGGGAGAGCCCGTCATGCAGAGGCACCTGCGGCGACCAGTTCAGCCGCGCCAGGGCGCGCGAAATGTCGGGCTTGCGCCGACGGGGATCGTCCACCGGAAGAGGGTGATAGACGATCTTGGATCGGGACTTGGCCATCGCCAGAATCTGCTCGGCCAGTTGCTTGACGGTGGTTTCGTTCGGGTTGCCGATATTGATCGGCCCGTCGATGTCTTCGCTGGCGTTCATCAGGCGGATGAAGCCTTCGACCAGATCATCGACGAAGCAGAAGGAGCGGGTCTGCTCGCCGCTGCCGTAGATGGTGATGTCTTCGCCCATCAGGGCCTGGACGATGAAGTTGGAGACCACGCGTCCGTCGTCGGGGTGCATGCGCGGGCCATAGGTGTTGAAGATCCGCACGATCCGCGTCGTCAGCCCATGCTGGGCGCCGAAGTCCGTGACCAGGGTTTCCGCGAACCGTTTCCCCTCGTCATAGCAGGACCGGGGACCTACCGTGTTGACGTTGCCCCGGTAACTTTCGGTCTGGGGATGAACTTCGGGGTCGCCGTATATCTCGGATGTCGAGGCCTGGAAGAAACGCGCCCTGTCTGCTGCCGCTCTGTTCAGTAGATTGAGAGTGCCCAGTGAGCACGTCAGAGCCGTTTTGACGCGATCATACTGATAGTGAACCGGTGATGCCGGGCAGGCGAGATTGTATATTTGATCGACCTTAGGAAGGTCGTTCGGAAGCGGCGTGTTGATGTCGTGGTTGAGAAGAGAAAATCGTCCAGAGGATTCCAGGTGCGCGACGTTCTGTGGTCTTCCAGTGTGGAAGTTATCGACGCAGATGACGAAGTGTCCGTTCTCGATCAATCGAGTGCACAGGTGTGATCCGAGAAATCCAGCGCCTCCAGCAACAATGATTGTTGCATTGGGCATATCGCCAAAGTTATCATGACGATTGTAGAAATGACGATTTTCAACCATCTCTTACGATCCTAAATGATCATGTAGTTTTAGTCTGTTTGCTTCACGGTAACGACTGCATTCATCCAGAGCGGGAATTTCGATAAGCGTAAGCGGCGCGTTAAGAACCTGTTAACCAATGGTGCGACCTTGGGTTCCTTTACAATCGGACGGAAATGCGGCGAAGCTTCACGGCGGCCTTGCATTCGCCCGCGGCGCGGGCCGCCGGCTTGACCTGTCGACAAGGCGCACGACGCGCGTCGGCCATGCGAACAGGCGCGGCGCCGGCGCGCCTGGCGTCCGCGGTGGTGTCTCTCTAGAAACGGATGGAGATCAGGCGGCTTGAGCGCCGTCGACAGTGGTGACAACGCCGAGCGTCAGCGGCTCGAAGACATGCTCAGCCAGATGCCGTACGACCGGCGCCGCGACGCCGTCTCCGGTCAGGTGATAGGCGTCGCTGTATTGCCGGGGCAGGACATAGCTGTCCTTCAGTCCCATCAGCCGCGCCGTCTCGCGCGCAGAGATCAGGCGCGAACGGATACGGCGGCCCTCGACCACCAGGATGACCTGACGACTGGACCCGCCCGCAGGCGTCCTCAGGCAGCCGGCCACGTCGTCAAAGCGGACCTCGGCGCGCTGGACCTTGGCGCCGGTCTCATCCACGCGGGTGCGGCGATAGACGCCGCCGACCATGCGGCGCCCGGCGCGTTTGGCCGCGGCGACCTTGGCCAGGTGGACCGGCGACATCATGTCGAGCAGCTTCCTGGTCTCGGCCTGGGTGTGCCAGGCGACGCTGGTCGGGCGGTCCTCGATGATGTCGGCGAAGGTGGTGATGCGGCGCTCTGGCGTCGGCACGTTCCACCACAGCAGGTGCTCGCGCACATCCTCGGGCAGGTTGACGACCGCGCGACGCAGGGCGCGGGTATGGAAGGGCTCGATGGGTTCGGGCGACAGCAGTTCGGGCGCGACCTCCACATCGGCGCGGACGCCGATGACGAACAGGCGCGGGCGCGACTGGGGCACGAACAGGTCGGCGTTGATCACCAGGGCGCCGTAGCGATAGCCCGCCTCGGCGAAGGTCCGGCAGATGGCCTCGAAATCCTTGCCGCCGTGCGACGTCAGGGCGCCGCAGACGTTCTCGACCGCCACCATGCGCGGCGCGCGGTTATCCCTGATCAGGCCGTGGATCAGGTCCCAGAAGACGTAGAAGGTCCCCGACCGCTCGCCCTTCAAGCCCGCCCCGGCGCCGGCCAGCGAAAGGTCCTGACAGGGAAAGGAGCCCCACATCATGTCGGCGGCGCCCGGCAACTGGGCGGCGTCGAGCGCGCGAATGTCGCCGACCGTCAGCTCGCCGCCCGTGCCCCAGTTGGCCTGATAAGAAAAACCCTTCTTGGCGTCGAAATCATTGGCGAACAGGCAGGTCCAGTCGGCGCCCAGGCCGGCGCGAACCATGCCGCCGCCGGCGAAGAACTCGTAGAAGCTGGGGGCCGAAGGAGACGAATCGCGCATGGGGCGACTGTGACGCAGGCGGGCCGCGTGGTCCATTTGCCGCGACAAGTCATGCACGGCCTTGACGTGAGCGGGCAGGGGACTACGAACCCCGGCCCCTCTCCCCGCAGGTTCTCCCCCATGACGTCCGCGACGCCCGCCACCATCGGCATCGACTTCGGCACGACCAATACGGTGGTGTCGCTGACCCACGGCGACGGCCCGGCGACCCTGGTGCGGTTCCAGATCGAGGAGAAGGACCTGTTCGCCTTCCGCTCGGCGCTGAGCTTCCAGTTGCATGAGGCGCGCGACGGCGGCTCGCCCGAGCGCGTCATCGAGGCGGGACCCTGGGCCATCGAGGCCTATGTCGAAGATCCGCTGGAGACCCGCTTTATCCAGTCGTTCAAGACCTTCGCCGCCAGCGCCGCCTTCACCGAGACGCGCATCGACAATCGCCGCTATTGTTTCGAAGATCTGCTGTCAGCCTTCCTGCTGCGATTGAAGCACCACGCGGACGGGGCCATGGACTCCCTGCCGCCGCGCATCATCGTCGGACGCCCCGTCACCTTCGCGGGCGGCAATCCCAACGAGGCCCTGGCGCTGGAGCGGTATGAGGCGGCCTTCGCCCGTCTGGGTTTCACCGACATTCGCTACGCCTATGAACCCGTCGGCGCGGCCTTCTTCTTCGCGCGCGAGCTGAAGCAGGACGCCAATGTCCTGGTCGCGGACTTCGGCGGCGGCACCAGCGACTTCTCGATCGTGCGGTTCGAGAGGGCCAACGGCGCGCTGAAGTCCACGCCGTTGGCGCGGTCGGGCGTGGGCGTGGCGGGCGACGCCTTCGACTATCGGATCATCGACCAACTGGTCTCGCCTGAACTGGGCAAGGGCAGCCTGTACCGGGCCTTTGATAACCGCCTGCCGATCCCGCAGCGCTACTACAGCGCCTTCGCCCGCTGGGACCAACTGGCCCTGCTACGGGCGTCCAAGGACATGCGCGACATTCGCGGCCTGGCGACGACGGCGCTGGAGCCCGAGAAGATCGAACGCCTGATCGAGGTGCTGGACGACAACCACGGCTATGCCCTCTATCGCGCCGTCTCGGGCCTGAAAGAGGCCCTGTCGCGGGACGAGGAGGCGGTCTTCTCCTTCATCGCCGGATCGGTGCGGATCGAGAAGCCGGTCAAGCGCACCGATTTCGAAGGCTGGATCGCGCCGGAACTGCAGGCCATGGAGGCGGCGGTCGATGAGGCCATGACCCAGTCAGGTCTGGACGGGACGCAGATCGACCGCGTCTTCCTGACCGGCGGCACCTCCTTCGTGCCGGCGGTACGTGACATCTTCATCCGCCGCTTCGGCGCCGACCGCATCGAGACCGGCGGTGAGTTTGAATCCATCGCCTCGGGCCTGGCCCTGATCGGCCGCGAGGCCGATCTGGACCTGTGGAGCCAGAAGGCCGCCTAGTCGCGGTCCGGCGCGCCCAGCGGGAAATAGGCGCGGTAGGGCCGGGCCTCGTCCACCGCCCGCGCCATCGACGGCCGGGCCAGCAGCCGGGCGCGATAGGCTTTCAGCGTCTTGAAGCCATCATTAATCGGGTGGGACCAGTCGGCGTAGAAGAGGGCGGGCGCGGCGGCGCAGTCGGCCAGGCTGAAGCCGTGATCGGTCGCCCATTCCCGCCCCGCCAGGCGTTGGTCCAGCCAGGCGTAGGACGTCTCCAGCATCCGTTTGGCCTCGGCCACGCCATAGGGATCGCGGTCGCCTTCGGGCCGCAGGGCGTCGGCCACCAGCTTCTGCTGGGGCGTGGAGACATAGTGGTCGAACACCCGGTCCATCATCCGCACCTCGACGGCGGCGGCGGGATCGGCGGGGATCAGGCGCACCGGGCCGGGATGATGCACGGCCAGATGCTCGATGATGGCGGTGGCTTCGACGACCGTGTGGTCGCCGTCCTGCAAGACCGGAAACTTCCGAACCGGCCACAGCGCCGCCAGCTCGGCGAAGGCGGCCTCGCCCTCCAGAAGCCGGAACTCGAACGGCGTGTCGTTCTCATACAGCGCGATCAACGCCTTCTGGCAGTAGGACGAGAAGGGATGGGCGTAGAGCTGCATATACAGTTCCTTCCAGATGGTCGGTCGCTGTTTGTCGAGGCTCCAAGCGTTCGGCCGGGCTGGAAAATCGAGGTCGAACAAGGGTAGGTGATTGGCATGGAAGAGAAAGCTCAATCAAAAAAGACCGTCCGCGTCCGTGCCGACGCGATCAAGCAGTTCCGTTGCAAGAACCTGATTGCGGTGATCGAAAATCCTCATGATATGAAGAATATCGGCACGGTTGTTCGCAACGTGAACGCGATGGGCGTCGAGAAGGTCTATGTCGTCGATAGCCGGCGTCTGTTATCTGATGATTGGCAGGAGCTTCGTGACGAAAAGGCGCTATCAAAGACCTCGGTGTCTGCCGTGAAATGGACATTTGTGAAGCGTTTTTACAGCACAGACGAGTGCTTTGACTATCTCGAGAGCAAGAATTTTAGATCGATCGTCACCTCGCCACACGTGAAAGGCAAAGAGTCCATCTATTTGGATCAGGGGGATTATACGATCCACCCCAAACTGGCTGTGTGGTTCGGCAGTGAATCGATTGGGATCAGTGATCGAGCCGTCGAAAGAAGCGAGATGTGCGTCAGCATTCCAATGTTCGGCATGATTGAAAGCCTCAATCTCGGGACGAGCTCAGGCATCGTGTTGTATGAGATCACGAAGCAAAGGCGCGAATATCAAAGTCGCTATCGGTTACGTAATCAGAGAGGCGAACGCGCGGTTCCACTGCCGACCGTCATGGAGCCTGTTGGCTAGCCGATGAGATGATATGTCGTTTGACTGGTTGGACCCTTAGGTCAGGCAGCTAAATTTGACCCCTCCGCCTCGCGATGCCAGATCGCGGCCCTCAGCAAAGCGAGGGAGCGCGCCATGACCATCACCCTGTACGGCATCAAGGCCTGCGACACGATGAAGAAGGCGCGCGTCTGGCTGGACGGGCAGGGCGTGGACTACGCCTTCCATGACTACAAGGTCGCGGGCGCGAACAAGGCGGATCTGGAGCGCTGGGTGGCCGAGCATGGCTGGGAGAAGGTGCTGAACCGCGCCGGAACCACCTTCCGCAAGCTGTCGGACGTCGACAAGGCCGATCTGAACGCCGACAAGGCCATCGCCCTGATGCTGGCCCAGCCGTCGATGATCAAGCGGCCGGTGCTGGACCTGGGCGACGGGCGGACCCTGGTCGGCTTCAAGCCCGAGCGCTACGCCGAGGCGTTTGGCGTCTAATCCTCGACGGTGGTTTCCGGGCGGTCGTGGCCGTCCGCTCGTTCGGTGATCCACTGGCCCGAGGCGTCCTCGAACTCGATCCATGACGTGCGGTCCGGCACCTGCTGTTCGCGTGAGACCGCGACGGCGGCGGCGCGCGCGGCGTCATGAGTGGCGAAGGTCTCGGAGAAGCTGTCGCCCAGCTTGTAGGCCCAGCCGCCGTCGTGGGGGACGATGCGATAGACGATACGGGTCACGCGGTTTCCTTCAGGCAAGAGCCGCCGACGACAGGCGACGACGGCGGGACAGAAGCTGCAGAGTCACGCCCAGGATCAGCAGGACCAGCAGGGTCAGCTGGAAACCGGCCACCAGAGGGGCCTCGACGCCGGAGGCGACCGGATCGCCCGCCGGCAGCCGCGTCAGAGTCTCGGTGACGCTGGGCAGCAGCAGGGTGAAATAGGAGATGCTCAGCGCTATGGTCTCGATCGACCAGCGATAGCGGGCCAGGGGCTTGATGAAGCCCACGGTCGCCCCGACCGTCAGGGAGATCAGGCTGAGCGCTGCGACAGCGGCTCCCGGCGGGGTCTTGATGACGAAGACGGCCGAGATCGCGCCGATGAACATGAAGACCAGATAGGCCTTGCCCCACCGCGTGGCGGGGTCGATCCGCCCGTGCATGAGCAGCAGGATCAGGCCGATGGGGACGGCGGGCAGGCTGCCGAGCGTATGAAACCAGCCCAGCGCAGACAGTTGGGGCAGCATGGCGACACCTCAGGTCAGGAGGAAGGATCAAGGCCACTGCACGCGCGAACAACGCCGCACCATCACCGTTGATCGACCCGAAGCCACTGTCGAGTCACGCTGTGGTGACGTCAACGCGCCCGGCGCAGCTCCAGGGCGGCGCGGTGGGCGGCGGTCCAGCGTTCGCCGTCCAGACGGTTGATCGCGAAGCGTCGTATTTCCGCTTCGCAGATCTTTGTCCCGCGCAGGCTGGGCGGCGTGACGACAGCCCGGTGCTGATCGCAGAAGGCGTCGGCGGCGGCGTCGACGCGTTGGATGAAGATCCTAGCCTGCTCGGGACGGCTGAAATCCAGATCGGATACCTGAACTCTTAGTTCTGGCGCGTCTGAAACGGCGGCCGAGAGGGCGAGGGCGAGACTGGCGATCATCATGGTGGTGGCTCCCTGGGTCCCGGCAAGACCGGTCGGGGGAACAAGACGGCGCAATGCGTACGCAGTTACGGCAGCGCTTGTTAAATCGCGGTCATGTCCGAGGGCCGAAACGCCGGGCGGATCGGAAAAGCGCGCCTTACAAAGAGTTCATGCGCGATCTTGCATCCGTTCGAGCCGATCAACGCCTCTTGTGATCAGAAGGTCGTAGCGTCACGCTCGGCTCCGGTATTCAAGAAGGGGCGAAACCCATGGACGGACTCGAAGTTCTCATTCCTCTGGCGCCATTCATCATGATCATCGCGATCGTGGTCGTGCCGGCCTGGCTGAAGAGCAAGGAGCGCAAGGAGATGCAGGCCACCCTGCGCTCGGCGATTGAAAAAGGTCAGCCGCTGCCGCCGGAAGTGATCGACTCGCTCAGCAAGGACAACATCAAGCCGCCGGCGACCGCCGCACGGGACCTGCGGGTCGGAGTCATCCTGCTGGCGGTCAGCCTGGGCATCGCCATCTTCGGCTATGCGGTCAGCTTCGCCGAGATGGACGCCTTCTATCCGATCAGCGGAATCGCCGCGATCCCCGGCATGATCGGTCTGGCCTTTATCGTCCTGAGCTTCTTCAACAAGAACAAGGGCTGAGGGCGACGGGAAGGGGAGACCGTCATGGCCAAGCCTTTACGCGATCTGCACGATGTCGAGCTCGCCGCCCTG
>Ga0247823_10001473_pt1 | contig 19661 bp, 9 predicted proteins | sample 13C_PalmiticAcid_2_FD_192426 | JGI IMG/M metagenome (GOLD analysis project Ga0247823, IMG submission 192426) | Soil microbial communities from agricultural site in Penn Yan, New York, United States - 13C_PalmiticAcid_Day30 | ecosystem: Environmental > Terrestrial > Soil > Agricultural land... | reverse complement strand
CGGATCAGATAGGCGGGCGGGCGCATGTTCACGACTTCCGCCGCGCCGGGGTAGCCCACGGGTCCGGCGCCGCGCATGAACATCAGCGTCTGTGCGGTGATGCCGAGCGCAGGATCATCGATCCGCGCGTGATAATCCTCCGGCCCGTCGAACACGATTGCCGGCCCTTCGAATGCCTCGGGATCGTCGGGGTTCGACAAATAGCGTGCGCGGAATTCGTCGGAGATCACGCTGGTCTTCATGATCGCGCTGTCGAACAGATTGCCGCGCAGCACGATGAAGCCTGCCGCTTCCTTGAGCGGCTGGGCAAAGGGGCGGATGACCTTCTCATCCTCGATTTCGACGCCCCGGCAATTCGCGCCGATCGTCTGGCCGTTCACCGTGACCGCATCCTCATGGATCAGCCCGGCATCGATGAGCTGGCCGACCACTGCGGGCACGCCGCCCGCGCGGTAATAATCCTCGCCCAGATATTCGCCCGCAGGCTGGAGGTTGACCAGCAGCGGTACCGCGTGACCCTTTTCCTGCCAGGCGTCGATCGGCAGATCGATGCCGATATGGCGGGCGATCGCGGCGAGGTGGATCGGGGCATTGGTCGATCCGCCGATCGCCGAATTGACCACGATCGCATTGTCGAACGCCGCGCGCGTCAGGATATCGGATGGTTTGACGTCCTCGCGCACCAGCTCGACCGCGCGCAGGCCGGTCAGATAGGCGACTTCCTGCCGGTCGCGATGCGGCGCGGGAATCGCCGCCGATCCGGGCAGCGACATGCCCAGCGCTTCGGTCAGCGAGTTCATCGTCGTCGCGGTGCCCATCGTGTTGCAATAGCCGGTCGACGGGGCGGAGGAGGCGACGAGGCGGATGAATTCATTGTCGTCGATCTCGCCCGCCGCGAGCAGCTGCCGTGCCTTCCACACGATCGTGCCGGATCCCGTCCGCTCGCCCTTGTGCCAGCCGTTGAGCATCGGCCCGACCGACAAGGCGATCGCCGGGATGTTCACCGTCGCCGCCGCCATCAGGCAGGCGGGCGTGGTCTTGTCACAGCCGATCGTCAGCACCACGCCGTCGAGCGGATAGCCATAGAGCGCCTCGACCAGCCCGAGATAGGCAAGGTTGCGGTCGAGCCCGGCGGTCGGGCGCTTGCCGGTCTCCTGAATCGGATGGACCGGGAATTCGATCGCGATCCCGCCCGCGTCGCGGATCCCCTCGCGCACCCGCTCGGCAAGGACGAGGTGGTGGCGATTGCACGGGGACAGGTCGCTGCCGGTCTGCGCGATGCCGATGATCGGCCGGCCGCTGCGCAGCTCCTTCAGGCTGAGACCGAAGTTCAGATAGCGCTCCAGATAGAGCGCGGTCATGTCGATATTGTCGGGGTTGTCGAACCAGGCGGCGGAACGGAGTTTGCGGTTTTCGGTCATCGGATACTCAGGGAAGGGTCGAAAGGCGGTAGATCATGACGTGCCGATAGGGCTTGCCGGGATCGACGCGTGCGGAGCCGAATTTCGGCTGGTTGGGCGTGTCGGGAAATTTCTGGGGCTCGAGCGCAATGCCGTCGCCCATGCGATAGACGCGGCCCGAACGGCCGCTCAGCGTGCCGTCGAGGAAGTTACCGCTGTAGAACTGCAGGCCGGGCTCGGTCGAAAGCACTTCGAGGACGCGGCCCGAGGCCGGATCCTCCAGCCGTGCCGCCAGCTGCGGCGTCGCTGTCTGCCCCTTGTCGAGCGCGAAATTGTGATCATAGCCGCGCCCGGTCACGATCTGCGGATCGCGGCCGTCGCGCAGTCCTGCGGCGATCAGGCGCGGTTTGCGGAAGTCGAAGACGGTGCCTTCGACCGGCTTCAATTCCCCGCTCGGGATCAGCTTGGCATCGACCGGGGTGTAGGCGCGGGCGGGGATCGTCAGCAGCTGCCGCGCGGTACCCTCGGGCGTGCCGTCCCCGGCCAGGTTGAACAGCGCGTGGTTGGTCATGTTGACGATGGTCGGCTTGTCCGTGTGCGCCTCGAACGCGATCTCGAGATTACCCTGCTCGTCCAGCGCATAGGTAACGGTCACGTCGAGCTTACCGGGATAGCCCTGATCGCCATCGGGGCTGACGAGGCCGAGCACGACCTTCGCCGTGGGACCGCTGGTGACCGAGACGATCTTCCAGTTGCGCTTGTCGAAGCCCTGCTTGCCGCCGTGCAGCGAGTTGGCGCTGTCGTTCTGCGTCAGCTGATAGTCGTGGCCGTCGAGTTTGAAGCGGCCCCCGGCGATCCGGTTCGCGTAACGGCCGACGGTGACGCCGAAATAGTTCGGTTTGGCCTCATAGTCGGCGGCATCGTCGTTGCCGAGCGTGATCTCTGCGGACTTTCCGGCGCGATCGGGTGCGGCGAGCGACTGGAGGGTGGCGCCATAAGTGATGATTCGCGCGGCGACGCCCTTGCCGTTGCGCAGCGTCACGGCCTCGATCGGGCTGCCGCCGGCCAGCCGTCCCGCCGGTTCGCGCACCGCATCGGCGGCAAGCGCGGGCGAGGCGAGTGCGCTCGCAAGCAACGCTGCGTACAGAATTCCCTTCACGCCTTGGCTCCCCGTTGACGGCTCTGGTGCCACGCATATAGTCGGAGAAATAATCGGGCAAGCACGCATGATCGGACGCGGTGCGGCCAAAGGAGAGAACAGGATGGCGCTTTCAACGACGGCCACGGCAGCCGCGACGCAGGACGGCACGGCCGGCTTCGACTACCGGCCGGCGCTCACGCTGCTCGCCAGCCTGTTCTTCATGTGGGGGTTCATCACCGTCATCAACAATACGCTGCTCCCGCATCTGCGCAGCGTGTTCGACCTCAACTACACCCAGACCACCCTGATCGAGAGCGTGTGGTTCATCGCCTATTTCGTCGCCTCGATTCCCTCCGCCAAACTGATCGAGCGGATCGGCTATCAGCGTTCGCTCGTCATCGGCCTGCTCGTCATGGCGGCGGGATCGGCGGGGATGATGCTGGCGGCGAGCATCCCCTCCTACGGCGTCACGCTGGCGATGCTGTTCGTCATCGCGAGCGGAATCACGCTGCTTCAGGTCGCGGCCAACCCCTATGTCGCGGTGGTCGGCAAGCCGGAGACGGCTTCCTCGCGCCTCAATCTGGTGCAGGCGATGAATTCGGCCGGGACGATGCTCGCGCCGGCGTTCGGCGCCTGGCTGATCCTGGGCCGGTCAAAGGGCGGCACGTCGGAGGCGGGTACCGTGCTGACTCAGGCGGAGCGGATCGCCGACGCGCAATCGGTGATCCTGCCCTATGGCCTCGTCGCTGTCGTGCTGGTCGTACTCGCGGTGGTGATCGCGCGTTTCCCGCTTCCCGCAATGGGTTCGGCCACCAGCCGCGTCGCCAAGGAAGACCGCAAGAATCACTCGCTGTGGCGGCACCGCAATCTGGTGTTCGGGGTCCCCGCGATCTTCATCTATCTGATCGCAGAGATCGGCGTCGCGAACCTGTTCGTGAACTTCGTCAGCCAGCCCGACATCGCGAACCTGACGCATGAGCAGGCGGGCCATTATCTGACGCTTCTGTGGGGCGGGATGATGATCGGCCGATTCGCCGGCAGCTTTTTGATGCAGAAGATCGACGCCGCGCTCGTCCTTGCCGCTTTCTCGGTCGGCGCGTTCGTGGTGATGCTGGTCGCGAGCTTTGCGACCGGTCCCACGGCGATGTGGGCGCTGATCCTGGTCGGCTTCTTCCACTCGATCATGTTCCCGACGATCTTCACGCTGGGGATCAAGGGGCTGGGTCCGCTGACTGAAGAGGGCTCCGGGCTGCTGATCATGGCGATCGCGGGCGGGGCGCTGGTGATCGTGCAGGGCTGGCTCGCCGATCAATGGGGGCTTCAGCTCTCCTTCCTGCTCACCGCCGCGTGCGAGCTTTACGTGCTGTTCTACGCGCTTTGGGGCTCGCGGCCGACGGGCGAGCAGCTCGCGGTACCACTGGACGCCTGACCGCCGCGACAAGCGACTTTATTATAGTCCTACAAAAACCTTGACCCCTTTTCGCCCGTGTGCGAATTAATCATATTATATCCTGTATGATATGAGACTGCTCGGCACAGGGCGGAAAAGGGAGAGAGAAAATGCGTCTTTTCAGCGGCCTGTTGGCCGGCAGCGCGTTCTGCGCAATCATCGCGGCGGCGCCGGCAGCGGCCCAGGACAGTGCGGCACCGGCCGACCCTGCCGAATCCGAAGTCATCGTCACAGGCATCCGCGGCTCGCTTCAGTCCGCGCAGGGCCTGAAGCGCAACGCCGATCAGGTGGTCGATTCGATCGTCGCCGAGGATATCGGCAAGCTCCCCGACGTGAACGTCACCGAAGCGCTGCAGCGCGTGTCGGGCATTCAGGTCGGCCGCGACCGCGGTGAAGGCTCGGGCATCACGATCCGCGGGCTGTCGCAGGTCACCTCGACCTTCAACGGCCGCTCGGGCGGCAGCGGCCGCGGCGTCGATCTGGAGAATATCCCGGCCGAGCTGATCGCGCGCGTCGACGTCTACAAGACGCCCTCGGCAGATCTGGTCGAGGGCGGCATTGGCGGCCTCGTCAACGTCATCACCCGCAAGCCGCTCGACAAGCCCGGTTTCACGCTCAGCGGCTCGGCGCGCGGGCGCTATTCGGACCTGCCCGACAAGGTCGATCCGATGTTCTCGGCGCTGGTCAGCAACACATGGGATGTCGGCGACGGTGAACTCGGCATCCTCGTTGCCGGGTCGTACCAGCAGCGCGCCTTCGAAAGCCATGTCGTCAGCGTCGGCGCGCCAGTTGGCCAGGCTGGGATCGGCGCGGGGGTCGCTTCGCTCTCCGAACAATATCAGCCGGTGATCAACGCCGATCGCCGCCGCATCGGCATCGATGCGATGATCCAGTACAAGCCCAACCCCGATCTCGAATTCTATCTGCAGGGCACCTATCAGGACGCCAACCAGCTCCAGCAGCAGTACGGCGTCTATATCCGCTCGCTGCGCAACCGGACCTTCGTGCCCGGCTCGGTCGAGTATTTCGAGGGCACGCAGGACGTCAGCAAGGTCGCCTTCACCAACGTCCCCGTACGGACGTTCGGCGCGGACCGCGACGCCTATGAGGAAAGCTACCAGATCGCGGGCGGCATCAAATACGATGCGGGTCCCGCGCATCTGTCGATCGACGCGGCCTATACCCGCGGCAACGGCCAGCTCTATTATACCGAACTCAACCTCGACACGACCGCGCCCCGCGTCGATTTCGACGTGACGACGTTGCCGGGAACGGCACGCGTCAGCGGCATCGATCTCGCCAATCTGAACAGCTTCGAGATCGCCAGCCTCGGCCGCAACATCAACCTGTCGGAGAGCGAATCGAAGCAGGTACGCGCCGATGCCTGGTTCGAGATCGACAGCAACTTCCTGAAATCGATGCATTTCGGCGTCCGCTGGACCGACGCCGATGTACAGCAGGATCAGTTGCGCTTCTCGCAGACGCCGGGCGCGGCCGGGGCGCGGCTCCGTGCGTCGAACTACAGCGACCTGTTCGTCCTCAATCCGCTCAACAACATGTTCGGCGGCACCAATCTGATCGAGCAGAATTTCTACGCCGCCAACCACAATCTGCTGGACGGCGACGGGTTCGACGCGGTGCGCACGCGGCTGGGGATCACCGCGACCGCGGCGTTCAATCCGTTGTTCGGCTACCAGATCGGCGAGAGCACCTTCGCCGGTTACGTCATGGGCAAGTTCGAGGTGGACGGCCCGATCCGCATCGACGGCAATGTCGGCACGCGCGTCATCCGCACCAACCTCAACGTCAACGGCACGCGCGCGACGTTTACCCAGCGCCCGGGCACCGGCACCAGCCCGACCAACCCGCCGGTATTCGACCAGACGGGCTACGCGCCGGTAGAGATCGACTCGCAATATATAAGCGTGTTGCCGAGCGCCAACGTCCGCGTCCGCTTCACCGATACGTTGCAGCTACGCCTTGCCGCGGCCAAGACGCTCACACGACCGGGCTTCAGCAGCCTGTCGCCGACGCTGTCGCTGGTGCCGGGGCAGCGTACCGGTTCGGCGGGCAACCCCGATCTGCGTCCGCTGCGCGCCAATCAGCTTGACGCCAGCCTCGAATATTATCCGTCGAGCACGACCTCGCTCTATGTCGCCGGCTTCTATCGCGAGATCGAGGACTTCCTCGTCACCCGCACCAGCCCGCAGACGATCGACGGGATCGACTACAGCATCAGCCGTCCGAACAACGAACTGGGCGGCAAGATCAAGGGGTTCGAGGTCGGCGGCCAGACCTTCTTCGACTTCCTGCCTGGCGTGCTCGGCGGCTTCGGCGTGCAGGCCAACTACACCTTCGTCGACAGCAAGACCGACACCTCGGTCGCGGGCCTGCAGACGCCGATCGCGAACCTGTCGAAGCACAGCTTCAACACCAGCCTGATCTATGAAAAGGGCGGACTGTCGGCGCGTCTGGCCTATAACTGGCGCGACAAATTCTATTCTAGCCTGCTCAGCAACGACATCGTCACCAACGTGCCGGTCTATACCCGCGCACGCGATTGGCTGGACGCTTCGATCGGTTACGACATCACCGACAAGATCACCGTGACGGTGGAGGCGGGCAACATCCTGCGATCCAAGACCCGCAGCTACTATGGCGTGCCGACGCGCCCGGGCAATTACGAGCAGGACGCACGCACCGTCATGGCCGGAGTTCGCTTCACGCTCTGAGCCGCACGCTCAGGCATTTCCCCCCGCTCGTCCCCGCAGCCTCCGGGCTGCGGGGGCTTTTTTGTGCGGGTGAGATATCGGTGGAATGGAGCCGTCATCCCGGCACAAGGCCGGGATGACGGGCTGGGTTACTCGACCTTCACTGCGTCCGCGAACACCACCCGCACCGGACCCAGCAGGCCGGAGTCGAGCAACGCCTCATGCGACTGGTAGAAGGTCCAGGGCGTGAAGGTGACCCGCCCACCTTCCGGCTTGGCCTTGCCCGTCTTGTACCAGTCGGGCAGCGCGGTGATCTTGCGCGCCATCACGTCGGTCTTCTTGCCGTCGGCGGTGATGCGCTGACCGATCGGCCAGTCGCCCTCGACGAATGCGCCCTCTTCGGGCAGCGCCGCGTCGGCGATCATGCGGTTGGCCCAGAGGTTGGTGACGGCAAGCTCGATGTCGTTGCTCCCCGGCTTCACCGCATCGGTGATCTCGACATGGTACGGCTCCTTCCAGGTGACGCCCAAATCCTTGCCGTTGACCTTGACCCCCGCGAGCACCTCGACCCGGCCGAGGTCGAGGAAGATCCGCCGGCCTTTGCGGATCGCGTCCTCGGGAATCTCGATCATGCGCGTGTAGGTCGCGGTGCCCGAGAAGTGGCGGATGCCCGCGTCGCTATGGCGGCTCAGCGAATAGAGGCCGGGTAGGGTGACCTGTGCGGGCGCGCCGCGGCCGGGCTGGAAGGCGACATTCCACGGCCCCGCGACCGCGATCGGCTCGGGCACTTCCGCCTTGAACCTGCCGCCGTCGCTGGTGGTGTAGGCGCCGCTTTCCCACACCAGAGCCTGCAAATCGCCATAGCGGTCGCGCGACACGTCGGCGGGAACGGTCGCCAGTACCGGCGCGGGCGGTCCTGCGGCGGCTTCGGCGGCGATTTCCTGCGCGGTACGCACGCGTGCGTCGGTGCGGGCGGGGGTGAAATTGCCCTCGAAGAAGTAGGTGACGCCGACCGGGGCAGGCGCATCGCCGCCGCCCGCATAGACGGTGCGGCCGCTCTTCTTGCCCGTCCGGACGAGCTTGCCGTTGAGGTAGAGTTTCGGCGTGCCCTTGTCATAGACCAGCGCGACATGCGTCCAGCCCGCGACCGGAGTGTTACTCACCAGCACCGCAGGGACGCTGTCGGACGCCACGCGCTCGATCACGAAGGCGCCGTTGCGGCCGAGCGCGAGGCCGGCGACCGCAGTCTTGGCGCCGTGGATGTCGCGGCCCGATCGCGCGGGGATCAGATATTGTTTCCCGGTCTCGTTGATGCGTCCCTCGACGCTCTCGTCGGGCATCAGCCGCAGGTCGATATCGGGCTTGGCCCAGAGCGAGATGGTGAAGCTGTTCGACGGCGCGGGAGCCGCAGGGGCGGGTGTCGCGGTCGTGTCGACGAAGCGCACGCCGTCCTTCGCCACCCAGTCGATCCGCCGTGCGCCCGCCGCGAAGTCGAGCGTGACGAAGGTGGAGCCCGCGGGGGAGAGGTCGAACGTTACCTCGGTCTTGTCGCGCTCGGTCTTGAACAGCGTCGCGCGGGTGACGTTGCCGGTCTCCGCGTCCCACAGCGAGGGTGCGGCGCTGCCGACGCGGAAGGTGCAGGTAACGCGCTCCGCGCGGCGCTGGCGGTTGGCGACGAAATAGATGTGAGTCGCGCCTGCTTTACGATGCAGCCATGCGACCTGCCCATCGGGCGTCGTGGTGCGGCAATCGGCGTCGGGGGCAACCTTGAGCGCGGTCAGTGCGTCGCCGACCGATCCGCCCGGGAAGACGCGTCCAGCGCCGACCTTGCGCGCCGCCTTGCCGTCGCCCCACACCGCGTCGACCGACTTGCGGAAACCAGCGTCATTCTCCGCCTTGCCCGCCAGCGTCATCGGATGCGTCGGCTTCGGCCCCAGCACCGCCATTCCCGCCTCGACCAGCTCGCGCACCTTCGCGGCGAGCTGGGGCGTCATGCTGGCGATGTCCTGCGGGATGACGAGCAGGCGATAGGTCGCGCCATTGGCGAGCACGATCCGCCCATCCTTAACCTTCGCACGCGTCAGCAGCACCTCGGCGTTGACGAGGTCGAACTGGTAACCGCCAGGCACTTGCGGATCGAAATGCACACCGATCCTGGGGTTAGTGTCGGGCGACACCTGTGGGCGGACATATTCGGCCTGATTGGGGCTGTCCTCACCGACGAAGTAGAGCACGTCGGCGACATAGGTTCCCTGCCGCAGCATGTACTGGCTGCGCGACAGATACTCCATCCACGGCTTTGCCTGCGGCACCCAGGTGTTGGAGGCTTCGAGGTTGATGCCCCATGGCCCCATCGCCATGCCGGGCAGCGCCTTGGGGTTGGGCTGATGCGCCCAGCGGTGGAAGAAGATCTGATTGAAGCCCTGCGCGAACATCTGGTCGCCCAGCGCCTTCATCGCATAGGGATAGTCCTGCCAGCGGCTGGTCTCGGCCTCGCCGGTGAACGCCTCGGCGGCGATCACATTCTTGCCGTAGACATGGCCGGCGGAGGCGACCATCTTGACCGTACGGTTGTCGGTCCAGGGCGTGCGCGACCAGAATTCGGTCATCGGCACCTGTGCGCGGCCTGACACCTGAAGCGCGTCGAACGCGCCGGGGCCATAGCCCTCGATATGGAATTTGAGGCCCGCATCGTTCACGCGATGCTGCATCCGGCCATAATAATTGTCGGCCATCAGATCGGCGAGCGTGCGGCGGAAATCAAACAGGAAGCGGTTGGACACGTCGAGATCGCCGACGATCCGCCCGGTCAGCGCGGGCAGATATTGCGTGATCGCATAGCCGTTGCGCTTGGCGAAATCGGCGGGCAGCGCGGGGGTCCAGTTCTGCATCCCGGCTTCAAAGCTGTCGATCTCGACCATGTCGAACGCCTTGCCCGCCAATGGCCCGGCGGCCTTCACCACCTTGGCGAGCGTGCTGTCGAACTGGTGGTCGACCGCGGCGATGCTGAGCTTGTCGACCTCGAGCCCGCGCCCCGAATCCGATGCGGCGACGTTGATCTTGCCGGTCGGGGTGTGGCCGAAGCGCAGCACGGTCCACTCGCCCGCGGGCGGGGTCCAGTTGAGCGTCCCCGCGGCATCGACATTGGCGCTGATGTCGATCACTTGCGCGGGATCGATCGCGTAGCGCGCTTTCAGGTCGAGCGGCGGCTTCTCGGGCGATGCCGCCATGACGAAATCATGCTCGGCCTTGGTGTCCCAATTGTCGATCCGCGGGGTCGCGTAGAACAGTGCCTCGGCAAGTTGCACTTTCGTCGAGGGCGTGATGCGGAACATCGACGCCTCGACGCTCGAAAAATTGAGCGTGCCGGGGGATTCGATCCCGCGTTCGGCGCCGACATTGACCTTGCCGATGCGCGACCAGGTGACGCCGTCCGCCGACGCCTCGATCGTCGCGGAGAAATTCGGCGCTTCCTTGACCGCATGCAGCGTCACCGCCTGCACCGCGAACGGCGCCTTCATCGTCACCACCAGTGGCGCGGCGGGCGAGACCTCGACCGCGCTGTGCAGGTCGCGGTCGGTGAGCGTCGCGGGGATGATCGACATGCCCGCTTCCATCGTCTCGACCGCGTCGCGATAGGCGGTTTCGTCGCCGGGGGAGGCGGGGAAGGCGATCACCGCGGCGTCGCGATAATAGCCGTGCTTGGTATAGGGCTGGGGCAGCTGGACGCTGATCGGCGCCGCGCCGTCGCCGGTCACGCGGCTCTCGGTCCACACGATCTGCTGCATCGCCTGTTCGGGCGCGATCCACGGGCCGCCCGACGATGACCAGCCCGGCGCATTGTGCAGTCCGACCTTGAGGCCAAGCTGGTCGGCCTTGCCCATCATATGGGTCATGAGGTCGAGCCATTGCGGGCTGAGATAGTCGACCGGCCCCTTGGGCACGTCGCTGCTGCCGTCGAACATCAGCACGCCGCCAAGCCCGATGTCGCGCATCGCCTGAAGATCGGCGTCGATCCCCTCCTTGGTGACGTTGCCGTTCATCCAGAAATAGAGAGTGTGCGGGCGCACCTCGGGCGGTGGATTGCGGAAGGCTTCGGGATCGGGCGGCGACTGGGACGCGCGCTCCTGGGCCATGCTCGTGGTCGCCAGCGCAACCAATGCCGTACCCATCGCCCAACGCGCGATCCGTGTCATTCCGCTCTCCCGTTATGCGGCCTTTGCGGCCTGCCCTTTAGCCGCCCTTGCGAACGGTTTCGAAGAAATCCTCGCCGCCCATCTGCCCGCCCTTGAGCACCAGCTCGAGCCCGTCGATTGCGGGATCGGCCGAATGGGCGCGAACCAGCGGCGCGCCGCGCTCGATCGGCGCGGCCCAGGTGAGCGCGTCGATACCGAGCTGCGCGACGCCATGGCTGGAGGTGTCGCCGCCGGCGAACAGCACACGGGTGAGGCCCGCGCGGCGCACCACGTCGCGGGTCACGCGACCGAGGGCTTGGCCGAGCTTCTCGCCGGCAGCGGGGGCGTCGCTGTCGAGCGGCCCCTCGGCGGACGCGACCAGCGCACGGTTGCCCTGCGCCAGCGCCGCGAGCGCGGCGTCGGCGAGGCGAGCTTCCTCGGCGGAGGATCCTTCGAGCAGCGCGGGCACATCAGCGCGTGCCGCGACGAACCCATCGGCGGCGCTACGCGCGATCTGGCGCGCGGTGACGGGCGAGCAGCTGCCGCTCACCACCAGCAGCCGGTCGGTCTCGGCAGCGCGGGTGACGGCGGGCTCGCCCGCGATGATCCCCTCGGCCTGCCATGCCAGCACCAGCGCCCTTGTGACGCCCGAGCTTCCCGCCGCGAAACGGATGCCGCGTGAACGCAGAATCGCGCCGGTTGCGGCAAGATCGGCAAAGGTCGTGCCGTCGAACAGCACCGCGTCGCTGTCGCGCACCGCGTCGAACGCCACCTCCGCCTCGCCAGACTGGATGCGGTCGAGCGGGACATGGCCGACCCTCGCATCGGTCTGCGCGGCGAGATGACGGATCAGGTCCGCCTCGTGCATCGGCGTGACCGGGTGGCGTGACATGGTCGGGTGGCGATCGATGCGATGCACCTGCGCGCCCGCCGCCGCGAACAGATTGGCGAAGGCGACGTAGCGGCCAAGATGCGGCGCCGCGACCACGATCGCCCCCGGTCCGCCGAAGCTGCGCACGCCGATATCGAGCGCACGGCCGATCGATCCGACATGCGGCGCGCTGTCGAAGGTCGAGCAGGTCTTGTAGTGGATCAGTCCCGCGTCACCCAGCGCGGCGAACATCGCGGGCAGCTCCGCGTCCATCCACTCCGGCGAGCGGCTGCGCGCATCGCTGGCGATGCCAATCGCGCGCGCCTCCGGAAACCGTGCGCGCAGCGCCGCGTCGGGGGTGCGCAAGAACAGCACCGCGGGCACACCGCCCTCGGCGAGCTGCTCGAGCACATCGGTCGATCCGGTGAAATCGTCTCCGATGAAGGCGTAGAGGGGGCCGGCCATTTTAGCCGCCGAACGCGCCGAGCGCCGCCTTCAGCTCCGGGGCGTCCTGCGCGGCCTCATCCACTGGCACGCCCGCGACCGCGGCTTCCCACGCCTGTTGCAGTGCGCGCACGCCCGCTGCGGGGCCGCCCGGATGCGCCATGATCCCGCCGCCCGCCGCAAACATGCAGTCGACCGAGCCGAGCGCCGCATAGGTCGGCGCGGCCTGCTTGGCCGACTGGCCCGAGGAGAAGACCGGCATGATCTCGCAACCCTTGTGCGGGGCCGGGAACATCGGCGTCAGGCATTCGCGCGCGGAGGCGATCACGCTCTCGTTCGACTCGCAGAACTTGTTGTCGATGCCGTTGACGTGCGTGTGGTCGATCCCCGCGAGGCGCCAGAGCTTCTGGAAGGCGATGTAGCTCATGCCGATCGCGGGCGAGCGGCCGAGCATGCCCCAGCCGTTGCGGTGGCCGTGGATCGGCAGCTGGCTATGCGCGCGAAGCACCTTCATCGCGGGCAGGCCGATCGAGTTCATGCTCGCCATGATGCAGGTGCCGCTCTCGGCAACGACGTGGTCATGCCGCGCGAGCATCTCGTCGATTTCGCCGGTCAAATTGGCGGCGAACATCACCTTCTTGCCGGTCTTGTCGGCATGGTCGTTGATGACGCGCATCACTGCGCTAATCCGCTCATTGAACGGGCAGTGTGGGCCGTCGGCCTGAAGTTCGTCGTCCTTGATGAAGTCGATCCCCGCCTCGACCAGCATCTTCACCTGCGCGGCGGTGGCATCCGGCGACATGCCGACGCTCGGCTTGATGATCGTGCCGATGATCGGGCGCTCGAACACGCCCGCCAACTCGCGTGTGCCGGCGACGCCGAACTGCGGTCCCTGATAGCGATCGAGGAATGCGGGCGGCAGCGAGACGTCCACAAGGCGCAGCCCCGAAAAGGCCTTGAGCTCGGAGAGGTTGCCGTTGATCGTTGCCAGCAGATTGGGAAGCGACAGCCCCATATTCGACGTTGGCCACGACAGGCGCACGCGCGCACGGCGGCGCTTGCCGTCCCAGTTCTTGGGCGTTCCCGATCCGGGCAGCGAGGCTTCCGCGACTTCGCCTAGTTCCGTCAGTTCCTCGACCCGCGCGGCATGCGCCTCGCGCAGTTCGTCGGTCTCGCCGGGAACGCGGACGAAGGTGCCGGTCGACTGCTCGCCCGCCATCGTCTCCGCCGCCTGTTGCAGCGGAAACGCGGTCTCGATCTCATAGGTGGCGGTGACGCGGTCCATTCAGAATCCCTAGGACATGATGAGGCCGCCATCGACATTGATGGTCTGGCCGGTGATGTAGCTGGCGTCCGCGCTGGCAAGGAAGGCGACGAGTGCGGCGACGTCGGCGCCGGTGCCCGCGCGCTTCATCGGGATGCCCTGCACCCATTCCTCCATGAGCGCGCCGGGGGCATAGTCGCCCATCAGCTTGCCCCATTCGCGATCGTTATAGTCCCACATGTCGGTGTGGATAATGCCGGGGCAGATCGCGTTGACGGTGATGCTTTCGGTCGCGACTTCCTTGGCGAGGCTTTGGGTCATGCCGATCACGCCGAACTTCGATGCGGCATAATGGGGCGTGTAGATGAAGCCGTCGCGGGCCTGCCCCGACGCAGTGTTGATCAGCCGCCCCGGCTTGCCGCGCGCGCGCAGCCGCCGGATCGCCTCCTGACAGCAGAGGAACGCGCCCTTGGTGTTGACCGCGAGGTTAAGATCCCATTCGCGCTCGGTCAGGTCCTCGACCTTGGCGATGGTGATGACGCCCGCATTCTGCACCGCGATATCGACGCCGCCGAACTGCTCGGCAGTATCGAACAGCGCGCGCACATCATCGGCGTTGGTGACGTCGCAGCGCTGCGTGACGACCCCGACCCCATAACCCGACAGCGCCTGTTTGGCCGGGGAGAGGTCGGCCTCGATCGCGCCGATGACGATGTTCGCGCCTTCCGATGCGAACCGTTCGGCGATGGCGAGGCCGATCCCCTTATTGCCGCCGGTGATGACGACGCATTTGCCCTCAAACCGGCGCATGGCTCACGCCGTCTTGAAGTAGGTCGTCGTGCGCTCGGTATCGACCGCGTAGTAGGGCACGAACACCAGGTTCCGCTGGCCGACCTTCGCCCGATAGGATTCGGGATGGCCCGGCGTCGGGGTGAGCGCGCCCGGAAGCGGGATCACTTCCTGATCGATCCCCTCCCACGGGTTGAGGCCGACATACATGACCGCGCCGCGCATAACCGCCTGCAGGTTCGGATTCTCCGGATCGATCGCCAGCGTGCGCAGCGGCTGCGGGATGGTCAGCTCGACCGTATCGCCCGCCTTCCACACGCGGCTGACCGTGGCGAGCTGGCCCGGCGTTGCCGCCTGCGCCTTGCCGTTGACCAGCAGCTTGGCGCCCTTGGTCCATGCCGGGATGCGCAGCTTCATCGCGAAGCGGCCATTGCCAGCCTTGCGCACCTTGAGCTTCACGGTGTCGGCGACCGGATAGTCGGTCTCCTGCACCACCTCGACCGCGCCGCCGGGACGGTCCCAGGTCACTTCGGACGGGGTGTAGAGGTTGACCAGCAGGCTGTCGTCGTCGTGGAAATAGGCGTTGAGCACATAGTCCGCGACGCCCTGCACCAGCGTGCCCGAGCAGCACGGCCATTTCTGGTGGTAATAGCGCTTCTGCCCCTGTGCGCCGTAGTCCGAATAATAGGGGTATCCGCCGTCGCTGTCGGGCAGGCGGGTCGCGAGCATCGTGTTGTAGAGCGAGCGCTCAAGCCCGTCGCCATATTGCGCCTCACCGGTGAAGCGGATCAGGTAACGCGCGAGCTTCAAGTCCGCGAAGGCACCACAGGGCGTTTCATAATGCGCCTTCGATGTCTTGAGGCTCTTGGCGAGGTTACCCTGGCCGAGCACGACGAACTGCTCCTCCGGCCCCCAGCCGCCCGAAGCGAAGCGCTGCGGCTCCATAAATTTCCACGCGTTGATCAGCGCCTTGCGGTACTTCTCGTCGCCGAGATGGAGGAAGGCCTGCGCGCCCGATGCGTTGCCGATCGTGTGGCTGTACGCATGCTTGGTCGGCAGCACGTCCTGCCCCGCGGCGAGCGGGTCGAACCACTCCTTGTTGAGGAGATAGTGGACCGCCATGTCGTGATACTTCTTGTCGCCGGTGATCTCGGCGACATGGAAGAGGTTTTCGGAGATGACGTAGGTTTCGTCATAGGGCGGGTCGACCTTGCCGATGCGGTCGCGCGAAACCGGCGAGATGTACGGGCGGCACTTTTCGATGATGATCGGCAGCAGCGTCTTGGCCTGCTCGGCCCCGCTCAGGCGATAGGCGTCGACCAGGCCGACGACGTACTTGTCCATGACATAGGCAGCCCACTGCGCCTGCGCCTTGGGACCGGCATAGGGATTGGTCGCGGCGACCATCGCCTTGCCCCATTCGCTGACCAGCAGGCGAACTTTCTCATGCGCCGCCTGATCGCCGGTCGCGGCGCCATAGCGCGCGAGGCCGGAGATATACTGGCCCATCGTCAGGCCCGCGACGAAGCCGTCCTTGTCGTACCAGCCGCCCATGTCGGGGCCGGGGGCGGGGAGGCCGGCATTCTGGCGGAAGACCTTGAGGATGCGGTCATTGTCGAGCGCGAGGAAATGAGCGTGGATATGGTCGAACTGGCGCTTGATGCGGCCGCCGGTCAGCTTGACCTTGCCATAGGCGAACTCGTGCATCGCTTCCTTGCCCTTGAGGGCGCCCGAAGCTTGAGTGGCAGCCAGTGCGCTTGCAGGCAGGGCGCCCATCCCGGCTGCAGTGGTGGCGCAGGCGGCGCAGTGCATGAAGTGTCGCCGCGACAAGCTGTCAGTCATCCAATCCCTCCATAGGCGTTCGCCCCCCTTTCGAATTCCTTCGGATTCGCGGGGAATTGAAAATATAATAATACTATTCTGCGGCGAACGCAATCATTCAGCGGCGCAAGGAGGGCGCGGCGATCTTATTTGCGGCGCTTGGCCGTGCTCTTTTCGATCCGCGAAACGCCATGGCCGATGATGTCGCGCATCGCCCGCGCCGCACGTTCACCGTCGCCCGCCTCGATCGCGTCGACGATCTGGGCGTGGCCGTGCACGCTGGTCTGGTGCTCTTCGGCCTCATTGACCGGCGAGCTCATCCGGAACGACGCCATCAGCGCGGTCTCGATCACCGCGGACAGCGATCGCATCAGCGCATTGTCCGACGCGTTGCCGATCGCCTTGTGGAACAGAAGGTCGGCTTCGGCGAAGTCGCGTGCGCTGTCGGTCGCGTCGCGCATCCCGGCAAGGTGGCGGCGCATCTCGGCCAAATCCTCGTCGCTGCGGCGCTCGGCGGCGGCGCGTGCGGCGGCGGATTCGATCGCGACGCGAATCTCGGCGAGATCGCGCAGGAACGTCATGTCGAAGCCCTGGCTCGCCTTCCACGCCAGAATATCGGCGTCGAAATAATTCCAGTGCGCGCTGTCGAGCACGGTAGTCCCGACGCGAGTCTTGGAGACGATCAGCCCCTTGGCGGTCAGCGTCTTGAACACCTCACGCAGCACGGTGCGCGAGATGCCGAAGCGGGCGAGGATCTCGGCCTCCTGCGGCAGCTTGGCACCGGGCGCGATGACGCCCGACAGGATTTCGTTGCCCAACACCTGCGCCACCTGATCGTGGCTGGAGCGGATGTTGCGCGCGAACCGGCCGAAGCGGGGTTCGTCCTTGTCGGTCGCTGCCTGCTGGATCATCCGTTGCACCCGATTCCTGCCCCCCGTTGCGGCCGCGGCCGCTCCGGTTCAGGAACGGACGGCGCGGCCAATTCCCCTGTATGCGGCGAAGTGCAGCGTATTTCCATCCACCATTTTATGGAAGCGCGTCCCAATAAATGAAACGGGGCGCCCCGTCGCGGTCCTGGGCCGTGACAAGGCGCCCCTTAGCCGTGCCGGGGAGGGGGTGGCAGGCGGCTATCAGAAGCGGACGCGGACACCCGCGGAAACGCGGCGGCCGGTGGTCCGGTAGTCCTTGGTGCGGTCCTCGCTCATCGAGTAGAGGAACTCCTTGGCATTGTTCAGGTTGATCGCGTCAGCGAACACCGTGAAGTTCGGCGTGACGTCATAGGCAAGGCTCACGTCGAGCTGGCCATAACCGTCGAAATATTCCTGCTCGCTGTTGCGGCCGATCGCCGCCTGCAGGAAATTGTCGCGATAGGTGTAAGCGACGCGCGCCTGGATGCCGTATTTCTCGTAGAAACCGACCAGGCTGTAGGAATATTCCGACAGGCCCTCGAGCGTGTAGGTCTGGCCTGCCACGACGCTGGGATATTGCGCGTCCGACGACGTGTAGTTGAAGCTGGTCTGGACGCCGAAGCCGTCGAACGGCGCGGGCAGCCAGTTGCCGAACGACTGGCGATAGCCAACCTCGAAGCCCTTGACGATCGCGCCCTTGCCATTGCCGGGTACGGTGACCTGGAAGTCGATCTGGTCGACCCGCTGGCGCGTGGTGATGCTGGTCACGAACGAGTCGATATTCTTGTAGAAGGCGGCGACGTTGAGCAGCGAATCCCGGGCGAAATACCATTCGGCGCCGGCTTCCACCTGCGTCGCGCGGAACGGCTGCAGGTCGGGGTTGCCGCGGCGGATCGTCTCGTTGCCGGGGTTGGTCTGGATCGACTGGCGCGGCGACAGATCGGTCAGCGTCGGGCGCGTCATCACCTTCGACGCGGCAAAGCGCAGGATGAAGTCATCGGTGACCGACAGCCGCATGTTGAGCGAGGGCAGCCAGTCCTCATATTTGCCGCGGAAGCTCACCGGCACGTTGGGCGACAGCTCGATGATGTTCTGCCCGGTCGGGTTGCCATTGCCGTCGAGCCGCGGACGTGCGCTGATCACGGTGCGCGAGGCGCCCGACGAGGTGTAATCGGTATTCTCGTACCGCAGGCCGGCGTTGATCGCGAGCGGCATACCGCCGATCTCGGTCTTGAACGCGCCCATGATATAGGCCGACTTCACCTTCTCATCGATCACCGACGAGGCCGATGCCGAACGCGTCGCCTGGTTGAAGGTGATGCCGTCCTGCGTCGCGAACTGGTCGATCTGACCAACCAGCGCATGGGGGTCGTAGTAGAGCCAGTCGCGCAGGATGTTGCCGCTGTGGCTGGCGAAGAAGTTGCGGTTGGTCGATTCGAACAGCGACGTCGGCAGGACGCGATCCGATCCGCAATAGGCGCACTGCTCGCCGAACGGCATTTCATAGCCGTCGATCGACTTGATGCGGCTCGACGCCATCACGCCGGCGGTCAGCGTCAGGTTACCGCCGCCCGGATTCCACTCGACATCGGCCTTGTATTCTTCGATCTCGTCGTCGCCGTCAGACCCGCCGCCCCAGATATAATAGTGCGCGGTCACGCCCTGCGGATTGGTCGCGGCGTTGGCGTAATTGGGGCTGGTGAAGCCATAGTCATAGATCGGGCTGCCGCTGCGGCGATCGAACCAGTGATCGATGTTCTTGCGGCGGATCGTCGTGAACAGATTGTTCTCATGCCCGCGCTTGCGCGCATCCGACAGCGACATGTCGAACCCGATCTTGAGGTCGTCGGTCGGGCGCCAGTCGACGTTGATGCCGAACTGGCTCGTCGTCACGTTGCGATCGTCATACTGGGTGATCTGATCGACAAAGCCGCCCTGATAGCGCTGATACACCGCTTCGCCGCCGGTCTGGACGCCGTTGACGATGCTGCCGCCCTGCACCACCTGCTCGACCAGCGTGCCGCCGGAAAAGTCATAGGCGAGGCCGTTCTGCTGCTCGACGAAGCGCGCCTTGGAAAGCAGTGCGTCGATCGTCACGGTCAGCTTGTCGCTCGGACGCATCTGCACCGAGGCGTTGAAGCCCCAGCGCGTCATCTCGCGCTCGAAAAAGAAGGGCGACAGGTTGGACGGCATCGACACGCCCGAGAAGGGGGTGACGCCCGGCCCGACGCGCCCGCCGACAACGCCGCTCGCGGTGTAGTAGCTGTCGGTCGATCCACGCCGGACATGGCCCGCGCCGATCGTGAATTCGTCGATGCGGTTGTCCTGCTTGGACCACACACCGGCCAGCGCGACGCCGAAGGTGCCGGCATCGTTCTTCCAGCTCGCCACGCCCGAGAATTCGGGGTTCCAGCTGTCGGCGATCTCCGACCACATGCCGGTCGCGGCGCCGGCGAACTTGAAACCGGTCTTCTGGTCGAGCGGGCGCAGCGTCTTGACGTTGACCGTCGCACCGATCGAGGAACCGTTGAGGTTCGCCTGGGGCGACTTGAACACGTCAGCGCCCGAGATGATCTCCGACGGGATCACGTCGAACGAGAACTCACGACCGTTATTGTCGGTCGCCAGCGTGCGGCCGTTGACGGTGACCATGTTGAACTTGGGGCCGAAACCGCGGACGGTGATGT
>Ga0247823_10001470_pt1 | contig 19676 bp, 16 predicted proteins | sample 13C_PalmiticAcid_2_FD_192426 | JGI IMG/M metagenome (GOLD analysis project Ga0247823, IMG submission 192426) | Soil microbial communities from agricultural site in Penn Yan, New York, United States - 13C_PalmiticAcid_Day30 | ecosystem: Environmental > Terrestrial > Soil > Agricultural land... | reverse complement strand
CGGGTGGTAGCCCTCGACCGCCACGAACAGCAGCATGGCCAGCGACCAGTAGTCCGACGCGGTCTTCGTCTCGTCGCCCAACAGCCGCTCCGGGGCGATGTACTCCGGGGAGCCGATCACCTCACCGGTCCTGGTGAGCTGCCCCGAGTCGTGCAGCGCGGCGATGCCGAAGTCGGTGAGCACCGCGCTGCCGTCCTGGCGGAGCAGCACGTTGCCCGGTTTGACGTCCCGGTGCAGCACCCCCGCGGCGTGCGCCGCCCGCAACGCCCCCAACACCCCGCGCCCGATCCGCGCCGCCTCGGCCGGCGACAGCGCCCCAGCCTTCAGCCGCGCGTCCAGCGAGGTGCCGCGGACGAGCTCCATGACGATCCACGGGTACGGGCTGTCGTCCTCGACGATCTGGTAGATCGACACCACGTTCGGGTGCTGCAGCCGGGCCAGCGCCCGCGACTCGCGCAGCACGCGCTCCCGCTGCTGGGCCGCCAGCGCCGGGTTGTGCTCGAACAACGCCGCGTCGACCGGGCGCACCTCTTTGATGGCGACCTCGCGCTGCAAGCCCACGTCGCGGGCGCGCCACACCGTCCCCATGCCGCCGCTGCCCAGCGGCTCCAACAGCTCGAACCGGCCACCAACCACGAGCCCGGTCTGTCCTCGATCCGACACCGGGCACACGGTAGCAACCGACGGTCGGCGTCCTGCCGCCTGACCACACGGCTATGGCAGGAGTTCCAGCTCAGCCAGGACCTCCCGCAGGCGTGTCTGTCTGTCTGGAACGACCAGACCGGACAGGACGCAATTGTCGTCACTGATAGAGAGGAGGAGATGAGCCCATTCGCCGACGATTTCGTACGCTGTGCGGGACCTGGTTCGGACGGACCAGTGGGCGCGAGCGAACCGGCCGACGATCTCCGGTAGACCCTGACGGAGCAGAACGATCTCGACGTTCGGCGCGAGGCCCCAGAATTCCCGATCCAGTCGGGAACCGGCGGGGGAGACCAGGCGCTGGGAGATCAACCACCACACCAGCTCGGCGCGCCGGATCAGAGGGCGCTGACCGTCCTGGTCGAGGGAGCCGTCGAGGTGGAGAACAAGTGTCTCGGTCGATGGGCCGTGAACCACGAACTCGAGGTCGCCGGTACACATGCAGGCGAACGCCTCGGCGTCATTGTCGACTTCGAGCAGGTGCGCGAGGTCGGCGATCTCGCCTTCGCCTTGTGCGACAAGCACTCCATTGCCACGGTCGCCAGGTTCGCGTACCCGGGCAGAGGTCGCCTGCGTCCACAGCTGGCTGTCCACGCGGCAGACATTACCGGCGAGTGGCGGGCCTGGTCTTGATGATCGCGGGTCAGCGGCGACCGGTGGCGAGGATGACGAGGAACTGGCCGCCGCCCGCCTCGATATTGGCGGTCACCGGTAGCTCTGGCACCAGTCGGGAGAACCGGTCCACCAGCCAATCCGCCGCCTCCTGGGCGTCCTGCTTGGTTGGACAGCGAGCCACCATCTCACGGCCCCCCTTGCGCTCCAGCCGCCCGGCGACGGTGATCAGCGGAGCGGGTTCGACCACGTGCAGGCGGTCCGGCCAGGCGATGACCACCTTGACCGCGCCCTTGCGGGTGTTGCACCCGCGGTGCGCGAGCCGCTCGGCGAGCTTGGCCTTCCGGTCGGCGGTCCGGCTGTCGACGCTGGGCCCTCGCGGGTCGTTCACCGACATGTCGGGGTCGACTGGTTCGTCGCACACCCAGCATCGCCAGCCGTCGCGCTCGGCCACGTCATCAAGAAGGCTCACCGGGGCAAACTAGCCTGCCTCGCCGCCACCCCGCGCACTGGTCGGCTCTGGCGATCGCGCCGGAGGTGCCGCGAGTCGACCGTTCGTGCTGCGATCTTGTCCGTTCGACCGGCATTCACACCGTTCGGCGCACGCCATGCCTATGCGTCATATGTTCCGTGCCAACATTCGGCCCGACAAACTGTGACGGCCGTCTCCCCGTCGGCCCTGCGACTGGAGTCCACTTGTCTCCAAATCCTATGAGCAAGCTAGGTTTCGTCGCCGTTCTGGCAGCCGGAATGATCGGCGGTGGTACGGCGCAGGCCGCGTCCGCGCCCGCGACGAATTGCGATGTCCACTCCGAGTCAATGCCTGTCATCCGATCTTTATCGCTGCCGACGACGGCGAACTGGTTAGGTACCGACCCGGCCTACTCCTATGAAGACCTGGCCCCGGTGTCCGGCGGGTTCGATCGGGTGGGGTACTGCCTGGAACTGACGACGGCGGCGGGCGCGACGAGTTGGGTGTGGACGTCGTTCGCGGCCGCAGATTCGACGCTGCTGGGGATGCCGACGCGCACAGGTCAGGTGTTTCGGGGCGACGTCAGTGCGTTGACGGTGGCGAGCAATGTCGCCGGGGTGACGGCGGGTTCTGGTCGGTCGGGGTATCTGGAGATGTGGCCGAACACCTATGAGGCCCGCTCGGCCGGGCAGGTCGCGGGCGCTTCCAGCAGCACCTATGACAGCGACGACAGCCCGACCGCCGGGGGCGGGTACGGGTCGTTCCAGGTCTCGGACGCGGGCGCGGGCAAGCCTGTCGTGTCGGTCAACGGGTTCACCACGACCGGCACGATGAATATGGGAATCGGGGCGCAGGCGACGGGGAACCCGGACTGGACGTTCGCGGCCAACGCGGGTTCCTATTCGACGCGGACGTTGACGGTGTTCGCGCGTCCGTCGTCGGTGTCGCTGTCGGCGGCGCCGAAACCCGGGCAGCTCTACCCGCGGTCGCTCAGCACGAACAAGGCGTCGGTGCCGGTGACCGGGACTACGCGGTCGGCGGCGGTCACCTCGGTCGAGTTGGAGGTGTGGCGGTCGGGCACGAAGCTGTCCACGACGAGCCAGCCGACCTCGGGGGCGGGCGCGGCGTTCGCGTTCTCGCCGTCGATCACCGCCGAGCTGGCGAACTACGAGCTGCGGCTGTTCACCAACAGCGCGGCCGGACGACGCGAGGTCGGCACGTATCCGAACCTGGTTGCCGGGGACGCCTACGTCATCACGGGCCAGTCCAACGCCCAGTCGTCGGAGTACAGCGGATCGGCGGAAGGCGACCTGTCGCCGTGGGCGCGGTCCTTCGGGACAAGCACGCACGACGCGACTCTGTCGTCTGCCGACCGGGGCTGGCACAAGGCCGCGGGCAACGGGAACTACCAGTCGGGCAGCATCGGGCAGTGGGGCACCCGGATGTCCAAGCGGATCATCGACACCTACGGCGTGCCGGTCGCGATCATCAACGGCGCGCACGGCGGGCAGCCGATCTCGTTCTTCCAGCGCGACGACGCCACCCCGAAGAACGCGACGACCAACTACGGACGGCTCCTCGGCAGGCTCGACGCGGCCGGACTGACCGCGGGCCTGCGCGCGATCCTGTTCTACCAAGGCGAATCCGACAACAATAACGCCGGAGTGCACGTCACCGGCTTCACCTCGCTGTTCACCGACTGGCGGTCGGACTTCGGCACGGCGACGAAGGTGTACCCGCTCCAGGTCCGCGCGTCCGGCTGCAACCAGTCGGGGCTGGAACTGCGGGAGGCGCAGCGGCAGCTCCGCTTGAACCTGGATGTGACCGTCCTGTCCACCTTGGGGACGAGCACGTTGACCGACAACTGCCACTACCCATATGTGGGTGGATATCAGAAGCTCGGTGACCACAACTTCGCCGCGCTGGCCAAGGACCTGTACGCGGGTTCGACGGCCGGGGTGTCCGCGCCCGAACCCGCGTCCGCCACCATCAACGCGGCGGGCACGCAGATCACGGTGCAGCTGCGCAACACCACCGACACCGTGACCGCGGCCGCGGGGGTCGCGGCGTCCTTCAAGCTCGAAGGCTCCCCAGCGACCGTCACCGCTGTCACCGCCGCCTCAGGCGGGCGGCTGCTGCTCGACCTGTCCGCCGCCGCACCCGAGGCGAAGGGCGTGACCTACTCGGTGATGGCGCCGAACGCGCCGGGTATCACCAACGCGACCGGCGTCGGGATGTTCGTGTTCAAGGACATGCCGCTGCTCGTCGCGGGCCAGAAGTATGTGATCACCAACGTCGGCTCCGGCAAGTCGATCGACGTTCCCGGCTCGACGAGCACGGTGGCGACTCAGCTCATCCAGTGGACCACCCACTCGGCGGCGAACCAGCAGTGGATCGCGACCCCCGCCGCCGACGGCACCTACACCCTCCGCAGCCAGGCGACCGGGCACTGCTTCGACGTCCACGCGGCCTCGACCACGGCGGGCGCGGCGATCGACCAGTACACCTGCCACAGCGGAGCCAACCAGCGCTGGTGGATCACCTCCGCGATCGGCGGCGGCTACACCCTGACATCGGCCTCCTCGCGGATGGCGATCACCGCCGCGGGCACGGCCGACGGTGCCAAACTCGTGCAGCAGCCCGACACCGACACCGCCGCACAGCGCTGGACGTTCACCAAGATCTGACAACACCCCACGGCCGGGGTCGCCTTCCACGCGGAGCCGACCCCGGCCGTGCGCCTTCTTCCGTCGGCACACAGGGTGTTCCTCCACCGCGCGGCACCCATAACGGATAAGCCATACTCATGAGGCTGGGTGTCCCAAGGCGGCGAGGAACAGGTGGTCAGATGGCCGAACACTCTGAGCGGGACGACATCGAGTACCGGCCCGGGTACTCCAAGGCCGCTGAGCGGATCATCGAGCACATCGAACAGAACAAGCTCCAGTCCGGTGACCGGCTGCCGACGGAGGCGGAGTTCGCCGCCATGCTGGGGGTCAGTCGCAGCATCGCCAGGGATGCCGTGAAGACACTGGCCGCGGTGGGGCGGATCAGCACCGAGCGGGGGCGGGGGATCTTCGTCGCGGAGTCGTCGGCGTTCTCGCCGAAGCTGCGTGGCCGCTTCAAGCCGACCAACATCGATGACGTGATGTCGCTGTTCGAGTTCCGCGCTGTTCAGGAGCGGGCCGCCGCGGAACTCGCCGCCGGGCGTGCGACGCCCGCGGAACTGGTGACGATCGAGAAGGCCCTCGCGGAGTACGGCGAATACGTTCCGGCGCGTGACTACCCGGAGTTGTCCCGGTGCGACCTAGCCTTCCATTCGTCGGTGAGCCGGGCGGCGCACAATCCGTTCCTCGCGGAGGCGGCCGATTCCGTGATGGTTCTGCAGCGCGAGGTGGTCGCGATCGCCTTCGGCGGGTACAGCGGCGGCCCAGTGGAGTTGGCGTTGGAGGAACACGCCGCCATCTACGCCGCGATCCGCCGTGGTGACGCGGCGGCGGCGGGTGTCGCCGCAGCCGCGCATGTCGACCGGACCCGCCGCAGCTTCCAGGAGGAGATCGCCCGTCGGATGTTCCAAACGGACGAACGTTGACCGATCGGCCCGGTGTTCACCACCTCGGTTTGATCAGCTCATAGGTGGGTTCGACGCGCTTCATGTAGCCGGTGTCGTCGCGGTCGCGGATGCCGCACGCGAGGTACCGCTCGTGCAGCCGGGCCAGTGCGTCGCGGTCGAGTTCTACGCCGAGGCCGGGTGTGGTCGGCACCGTGACGGATCCATCCACAAAGGACAGGATGCCGGGTTCGATGAGGTCTTCGGTTTTCCAGGGCCAGTGGGTGTCGCACGCGTAGGTGAGGTTGGGGGTCGCGGCGGCGAGGTGGACCATGGCGGCGAGGCTGATGCCGAGGTGTGAGTTGGAGTGCATTGACAGGCCCCTGCCGAAGGTGTCGCAGATGCCGGAGAGTACGGCTGAGCGGCGGAGTCCGCCCCAGTAGTGGTGATCGGAGAGGATCACGCCGACCGCGTCGGCGATGACGGCGGGCTTGAGGTGGTCGAAGGAGACGACGCACATGTTGGTGGCCAACGGCATCGGCACCGCGCGGGCGACCTCAGCCATCCCCGGGATGCCGGGCGTCGGGTCCTCCAGGTACTCCAGCACCCCGTCCAACTCGGCGCCGACCTTGATCGACGTCTCCGGGGTCCATGCGGCATTCGGGTCCAGCCGCAGTGGCAGGTCCGGGAACTCCGCGCGCAGCGCGTGGATCGCGGCGACCTCTTCCTCCGGGGCGAACACTCCGCCTTTGAGTTTGATCGCGGTGAATCCGTACTGGTCGATCATGGTGCGGGCCTGCGCGACGATCCCGGCCGGGTCGAGCGCGGCACCCCATTCGTCCGGTTCGAAACCCGGGTGCGCCGCCCACTTGTAGAAGAGGTACGCGCTGAACGGGACTGTGTCGCGGACCGCGCCGCCGAGCAGATCCGATACCGGGACGCTCAGCAGCCTGCCCTGGATGTCGAGGCAGGCGACCTCGAACGGGGAGTACACGCGGTCGAGGGTGCCGCTCTCGGTGATCATCCCGGTCAGGCCGTGACCGTCCGCGCCCGTGTCACCGCCCAGCACGCGCGCGGCGATGGCGAACAGGGTGTGCAGGGCGAACACGTCGTGGCCGACGATCGCGTCGGCCACCGCCCGCAACCGGAGCAGGTGCCCGGAGTCGGCGTAGGTCTCCCCGAGGCCGGTCACGCCCTCGTCGGTGTGTACCTCCACGATCGTGCGGATCGCATACGGCTCGTGCACGCCGACCGCGTTGAGCAGAGCCGGGTCAGCGAACGCGACCGGGGTCAAAGTGACGCCAGTGATCCTCGCACTCATGCCGCACCGGCCAGCGCGAGGCCGGCGTCGATGATCGACCTCAGCTCCGCCAAATGCTCGTCGGTCGGGTCGACCAACGGTGGACGGACGCCGCCAACCTCGAGTCCGCTAAGCCCGACCGCGGCCTTGACCAGTGAGACGGCGTAGCCGGGGACCTTGTTGCGCAGCTCGACCAGCGGGTGGAAGAACACGCTCTGGAAGGCGTCCACCCGGGCGGTGTCGCCCTTGGTCACCGCGTCGTAGAACGCCAGCGAGATCTCCGGGGCGAAGCAGAACACCGCCGATGACCACAGGGAGACGCCGATGGCCCGGTACGCGGGAACCGTTGCCTCCGCCGTCGGCATGCCGTTGAAGAACTGGAACGGTGCTCCAGCCTGGTCCTCGCGCACTGCCAGCACGATCCGCGCCAGCTGGTCGAGGTCGCCGAAACCGTCCTTGTAGCCGACGACCCCCGGGATACGGGCCACCTCGACCGCGCTCGCCACGTCGTACCGCGCGTTGCCCCTGCCGTAGACGATCACCGGCAGTTCGGTCGACTCAGCCACCGCCCGGGTGTACTCCACCAGGCCCGCGGGCGGCGCCTGCACCAGGTACGGCGGCAGCAGGAGCAGACCGTCGGCGCCTTCCTCGGCGGCGATCGCCGCGTACCGGCGGGCCAACGGCAGCGGACCGCCGGTTCCCGCGATGACCGGCACCCGACCCGCGGTCGCCTTGACCGCCGTGCGCACGGCGATCTGGTACTCGTCGGTGTCGAGCCCGTGGAACTCACCAGTCCCGCAGGCGACGAAGACCCCGCCCGGCCCAGCCGCCACACCGCGGTCGACGTGCTCGGCGAGTACGTCGACCGCGACCGCGCCGTCGGCGCCGAAGGGGGTGACCGGGAAGAACAGGACACCGTCAAGATCCAAGGTTCGGCTCATCTGACTATCCTCTGAACTGGATGTTCACGAATGCGAACACCGTTGGGTTGGCGACTGGACTGTTTGTGCCCCAAGGGATCAGGACGTGCTCATGGCCTCGGAGATCGGGGTCGGCGCGCGCGGGTGCAGCAGCCCCGCCGCGCGCAGGTCTGACCAGAGCTCGTCAGGCATCGTGCGAGCAGCCATGGCGACCGCGTCGCGGACTTGGTCGGCGGTTCGCGCGCCGATCAGGACGCTCGCCACGGCGGGGTGGCCGAACGGGAACCGAAGCGCCGCCGCCCGCACCGGTGTGTCGTGCTCATGGGACACCGCTTGGATCCGCAGTGCCCGGTCGAGGATGTCCGGTGACACCGGCTTGTAGTCGAAGGTCGCCCCCGGTCGCGGGTCGGCGAGCAGACCTGAGTTGAACACACCGCCGATGACGACCGACACACCGTGGTTCTCCGCAGTGGGCAGCAGGTCGTCGAGTCCGCGCTGATCGAGCAGCGTGTACTGGCCTGCGAGGAGGACGACGTCGATGTCGCCTTCGCGGACGAGCCTGGCGAGCGGTTCGGCGTGATTCATGCCCGCGCCGATCGCCCCGACCACGCCTTCGTCGCGCAGCAGGCGCAGGGCGGGTAGCGCCTCCCGCAGCGCTTGGTCCAGGTGGTCGTCGGGGTCGTGGAGGTACACGATGTCGGCCCGGTCGAGCCCGAGCCGGACCAGACTGTCCTCCAGCGACCGCGTCACGCCCGCCGCGGAGAAGTCCCACCGGCGCCGGGAGTTCGCCGGAACGGCGAACCCGTTGGCCAGATCGTCGCCGACCGGGTCCGGGACGGGGTCCAACAGCCGCCCGACCTTGGTCGACACCACGTATTCCGAGCGTGGCCGGGCGCGCAGCGCGGCGCCGAGCCTGCGTTCGGAGAGCCCGAGCCCGTAGTGCGGGGCGGTGTCGAACGCGCGGATGCCCGAGTCCCAGGCCGCGTCGACCGCGGCGCGGGCATCGTCGTCGGTGACCGCGGTGAACAGGTTGCCGATGGCCGCGGCGCCGAACGACAGCTCGGTCGCCTCGACCCCGGTACGCCCCAGCCCGCGGCGGCGCATCGTGGTCACGGCCCGGGGTACGGACGCGGCCCGACCGGCCCGTCGAACTCGCCGCTCACGCCTGGCCGACTTTCTGGCGCTGGGTCCCCAGACCGGCTATCCCGAGTTCCACGATGTCGCCCGCCCGCAGATACGGGGTGTCGGGGCGGCCGAGCGCGACGCCTGCCGGGGTACCGGTGTTGATCAGGTCGCCGGGTTCGAGCACCATGTACTGGCTCAGGTACCAGACCAGATAGGCCGGGTCGAAGACCATCTCCTTGGTGTCGCCGCGCTGGCGTTCCTCGCCGTTGACCGTCAACCAGAGTTCGAGTGCCGCCGGGTCGATCTCGTCGGCGGGGACCAGCCATGGCCCGAGCGGGTTGAAGGTCTCGCACGACTTGCCCAGGTCCCACTGACCGGAGAACTCGAGCTGGAACTCCCGTTCGGACACGTCGTGGCTGACGACGTATCCGGCGATCACCGATCGCGCCGCCTCCGGTGATTCGAGGTAGCGCGCCCGCGCCCCCAGAACGACGCCGAGTTCGACTTCGTAGTCGGTCTTCTGCGAGCCGCGTGGAATCAGGATCTCGTCCTCGGGACCGACCACGGTGTTCGCCGACTTGAGGAACACGATGGGTCTGGTCGGTACCTGGGCGCCGGTCTCGGCCGCGTGATCGCGGTAGTTCAGTCCGATGCAGATCACCTTGCCCGGCCTCGTGATCGGGGCACCGAGCCGCTCAGTCGAGATATCGATCTCTGGCAGCAGGCCTTCGGCGAACCCCGCGCGAGCCCGCTCGATCCCGCCGCCCGCCAGGAAGACACCGTCCACACAGGGCGTCAACGGCGACAGGGAGAAGGCCCGACCGTCCTCGGCGATCAGCGCGGGGCGTTCGCGCCCGCTCGCTCCCACCTGGATGAGTTTCATGGCGTTCCTTCCGTTGCGGGGGCGGCGGTGAACCCGTAGAGAGCGCGGGCGGTGTCCGCGAAGACGGCTCGGCGTTCGGTCGCGGTCGTGTACTCCAAGGCCGCGATGACGACGTCTAGCCAGGTGGCGAACGAGGTGGCGTGGGTGAGCACGGGCCAGTCCGTCCCGTACACGCAGCGATCCGCGCCGAACTCCGCGAGTGCCCGCCCCACGTACTCGACGGCCACCTCCGGGCGGAACTCGGGATTGCCTGCCTGGACGGCGATCGAGGACAGCTTGCACACGACATTCCGGTTCGCCGCGACCCGGGCGACGGCGGTGGCCCACGGCTCGAAGCCGTCGGCGTCCTGTGGCGCGGGTTTGCCCAGATGGTCGAGCACGAACCTGGTGTCGGGGACCCGTCGGAGCAGGGCCTCGACCTCGTCGAGCTGTTCATGCCGGATCGTCAGCTCGACCAGCACTCCCGCGTCACCCGCCGCCCGCGCGTCCGCGGCGAACTCGGCGGCGGCGACCGCGCCGGGTTCAGCCAGGTGCATGACCCGGCGGACCCCGGCGACGAGGCCGCCGCCAGTCGCGGCGCTCCACCACAGCGGACGACCCGGCAGTTGCTGGGCGATGACGCGGACCGGGAACCGACAGCGGGCCGCCTGTCCGGCCAGCCATTCCAGCTCCGCGAGCGCGTCCTCTTGGCGCACGGCCGCCTCGATGAACACCGCGCCTGCGAGGTCGGGTGCGGCGGCGGCCAGCAGGTCCGCGTCGACCAGCTCGCCCAGATGTGTCCACCGCGCGAGCCACGGGTACTCGTGGCGGTCGCGGTCCCACAGGTGGATGTGCGTGTCGATGACGGGAACGCCGGGCCTGAGGTTCAGATCGACCTGTCCCTTGTCCGTGATCTGGGTCGAGTACTCGGCCACCGCTCACCGCCTTGTAGATAAGTCATACTCATTTGGCTGATTGATTGTGACCCGTGCGGGCCGCGTCTCGAAGGCCCTGCTGGGGTGTCACAGGTACGTTAACAGGTGCTTTCAGCACGTCAAGTTCTATCTGGCCTGGTCCATCGGTCGGCGTGGCCTGCAAAAACGTGTTCGATGAACACTCTTGATGTGCGTCCATCTGGGTGTTAGCGTCGCCACTTATCGCAGAGATGTTTACGTCTCATTTCAGTTTCGTGGCCCATATGGGTCATGTTGATGATCGACAGGTGGTCCGCTTGCTCATCAAGGACGTCGAAGCCTTCTCGGTGCGGGTGCCCGACCCGGACCCGCCATACCGGTGGCGCGACGGATTGCGCGGCTCCGGTGGCGGGGAGGTCGGCGTCTTGCGCATCCACACCGACGAGGGCGTCTCAGGAGTCGCCACCGCGGGCAAGCCGGGCTCCGGCCCGGTGCTGAAGAGCCTGGTGGAGCGGGTGCTCCGCGACGAACTGGTCGGTCAGGACGCGACTCACCGCGAGTGGCTGTGGGAGCGGCTGTGGAACATCGACCGCACGGAGTACCTGCCGATTCACCTGCTCGGGGTGGTCGACACCGCCCTGTGGGACCTCGCGGGCCGCGCGGCAGGCCTTCCGCTGTGGAAGCTGCTAGGCGGCTACCGCACCTCGATCCCCGCCTACGCCTCCACGGCGACCTTCGGCAGCGTCGAGGAGTACCTCGACGTCGCCGACCAGTGCCTCGAACTCGGGTACCCGGCGATCAAGCTCCACGCGTGGGGCGACCCGGTCGCCGACGCCAACCTGTCCATCGTGCTGCGCGAGCACGTGGGACCCAACGTTCCGCTGATGTTCGACGGGTCAGCGGGCTATGACCTGCCGGACGCGGTGTACGTCGGCAAGGCCCTCACCGAAGCGGGATACCTCTGGTACGAGGAGCCGATCCGCGAGTACAGCATCACCTCGTACAAGTGGCTGGCCGAACGGGTCGGTGTCCCGCTGAACGTCGCCGAGACCGTTCCGGGCGCGCACCTCAGCGCGGCCGACTATCTGGCCTCTGGATGCGCGAGCTACCTGCGGACCAGCGCCGCGCTGCGCGGCGGGGTCACCGGCGCCATGCGCATCGCCCACCTCGCCGACGCCTTCCGCATCCGCGCCGAGGTGCACGGGAACACGATCTCCGCCCGCCACCTCTGCATGGCCATCCCAAACACCACCTATTACGAGTCGCTAGTGACGTCCAACCCGGTGCGCCGCGAGTGGGGCATCGATGAGAACGGCGTCGTCGCGGCGCCCAACGACCCGGGGATCGGCCTCACGCCGGGACCTGACTACCCGGCTGAACTGCAGGAATTCATTCACACTGTCTGACGGCGTCGCTGATGACGACGAGCAAGGAGCAAGCCATGAATCTCGACAAGGTTCCCTCGGCCCCACGGGTCCGTCGCGGACGCGCCGCCCTCATTGCCCTGATCGGCGCGACCACGCTGGTGGCCGCGGGCTGCGCCGACGCGGCGCCCCCGTCGGCTGAGCCCGCCGCCGCGCCGAGCGCGTTCACCCCCGTCGCCCAGCAGGAGGACTCCGGCATCGTGGTCTGGGTGGACGCCACCCGCCAAGCCGCGGCCGACGCCTACAAGGCGGCGCACCCGAAGGCGAAGATCGAGGTCGTGAGCTACAGCGGCGGCGCCGGTGGGTCGACCGACCTGCAGACGAAGATCCAGCTGTTCGACCGCACGGGGGAGGGCTGGCCGGACGTCGCCTGGCCGGGCATCCAGGACCCGAGCTGGGCCACGACGGGCAAGACGCCGTTCGCCGCGCCGATCAGCGACCTGATCCCCAAGGAGACCCTCGACCAGTACGCCGCGGGAGCCCACGACCTGTGCACGGTCGACGGCAAGGTCTACTGCCTGCGCAACGACCTGGCGCAGAATGTCCTCTGGTACAACAAGAAGCTCATGGACGAGTTCGGCTACCAGGTCCCGACCACGTGGGAGGAATGGGCCGAACTCGGGCTCAAGGTCGCCAAGGAGCACCCCGGCTACCTGGTCGGCGAGGTCGGCAGCGCGGGTTCGGTGAACACCTACTTCTGGGGCAGCCGCTGCCCGATGAGCTCGGTGACCGACGACAAGCAGCTCTCCGTCAACCTGCACGACCCGAAGTGCACCCGGATGGCCACGATGCTCGATGAGCTGCTGGCGAAGGGCGTCCTCGGCAAGGTGAGCAAGTTCGACACCGGCTTCGTCAAGGACCAGTCGAGCAAGCTGCTGATGATGCCGGGCTCGTCGTGGTTCGGGAAGGTCGTCTTCGAGGCGGCGTACAAGACCCCCGCGGGCCAGATCGCCGCGGCCGCGCCGCTGAAGTTCAAGGACGACGACAAGGCATACACCGGCGCGGGCGGCGGCGGCATGTGGTTCGTGTCCTCGCACAGCAAGAACCTCAAGGCCAGCCTGGACTTCGTCCAGTGGGTCACGCAGAACCCGCAGTACACGGCCAAGGCGGGGACCTACCCGGCCTACAAGCCCGCCGCGGTGGGCTGGCTGACCGCGCTGCAGTCCTCTGGCTACTTCGCCAATGACATCGCCCCGGTGCTGACCTCGGCCGCCGACAACATCTGGACCGGTTGGAAGCAGTCGACGGCGTTCTCCCAGGAGAAGATCTACGGCGAGAAGATCCTGCCCGCGATCACCGCGGGCAAGACGATCACCTCCCAGCTGGACGACTGGCAGAAGGAGATCGAGAACAAGGCCAAGTCCCTCGGCTACACGGTGAAGAACTGACCATGGCCATCGCGATCACACGCCATCGGCGACGACGGTCGGCAGCCGACCGGGGCAGCCGGGCGGCCTACGGATTCGTCGGGGGATACGCGGTCCTGCTCGTGCTGTTCGGGCTGGTTCCCCTTGGCTACGCACTGTGGATGTCGGTGACCAACCACAAAGGACAGTTGGTGGGACTCGGGAACTTCGTCCGGGTCTTCGACGACTACCGCTTCCTTGGCGCGTTCGCGCACGTCGCGATCTTCCTGGTGGAATGGCTGCTGACGCTGATGGTGCTCGTGGTCGCGCTGGCCCTGATGCTGCACGCCCGCCTGCGCCGCACGGCGCGGGTGGTGCGGTTCCTCTACTACCTGCCCGGAGCGTTCGCGGGCGCCGCCAGCGTCCTGCTCTGGCTGATCCTGCTCGACCCTGTCGCCAGCCCCGTCGGCCCGCTTCTGCGGGCCTTCGGGTGGCAGACACTCAACCAGGTCATCGCGCCGGAGAACCTGCCCCCGATCTTCATGGTGATCGCGTTCTGGACCGGCGCGGGCTCCTGGATCGTGATCATGTACGGCGCCCTCAACGGCATCCCCGACGAGATCATCGAGGCCGCCAAGATCGACGGCGCCAACACCTTCCAGATCGCCACGCGCATCCAGATCCCCATGCTGCGCCGGTGGATCGCGTACATGCTGATCCTCGCCTTCGCGGGCGGCACCCAGCTGTTCGTCGAGCCACAACTCGTGTCGACGGCCAGCGGGGGACAGGTCTCCGACGCGTGGTCGCCCAACCAGCTCGCCTACCAGTTCGCCTTCGCCGCCGCCGACGTCAACGGCGCCGCCGCGATCTCGGTCTACCTGCTGGTGATCAGCCTCGGGTGCGCCGCGCTCGTGGTGTTCAAGGCCCGCCTGTTCGACAAGGACTGACGCCATGACCACGACACTCGACACACCCCGGCGGTCGCCGCAGCGGCCGCGCGGCGCGCGCGGGCGGGCGCCCATCACGGTGGCCTCGGTCTGGCCGAAGGTCCTCTGGGTGATCGTCATCGGGTTCTTCCTGTGCTTCTTCGTGGTGCCCGTGCTGTGGATGCTGCTGGCCCCGACCCGCACCGACCACGACATCGTCGTCGGCGCGCCGCTGGCGTTCGGCTCGTTCTCGGACCTGGCGAACACGTGGGACAACGTGATGAGCTTCCAGAACCACGCGCTGATGACGTGGATCGGCAACTCCGCGCTGTACTCGGTCGTGGCCATGGTCATCGCGCTGGTCACGTGTGTCCCAGCGGGCTACGCACTGGCGATGACGAAGTTCCGGCTGCGCAAACCGCTGCTGACGATCACGTTGCTGGTCATGCTCATGCCATCGGCGACCCTGGTGCTTCCCCTCTACCTGGAGATGGACGCGCTTGGGCTCGACGGGAGCGTGTGGTCGGTCATCCTGCCGTTCGCGTTCTACCCCTTCGGCACCTACCTGGCCTACACCTATTACGTGGCAACGGTTTCCGACGAACTGCTCGACGCCGCGCGGATGGACGGTGCCAGCGAGTGGCAGGTATTCCTCCATATCGCACTGCCGTTGGCCAAACCGGTCGCCGCTCTGGTCGCGTTCCTGAACTTCGTCCACAGCTGGAACCAGTTCTTCCTGCCCTACGTGATGCTGCCGTCCAGTGAGCAGTACCCGGCCCAAGTCGGGTTGAGCAACCTGCTCACCGCCTCCCCGTTGTTCAACTCCTCCGCGGGTATCTCACACATCCTGCGACCGGAGATCGCACTCGCCGCGCTCATCACGAGCGTGCCGGTGCTGGTGGTCTTCCTCTTCGCCCAGCGGGCCCTCGTCGAGGGCATGACCGCTGGGGCGACAAAGGGCTGACAGACGCGGTCCCCTCTCTCTCCTCGCGTCTGTGGGGCGTGCGCCGGTTGACGTATATGGCCCCCGTCGACCGGCGTTTCGCCTTTGTCGAACCCTTGACTTGGGCAGTCTCATGAATGAGACTCATCGCACAGTATGAACAGAGTTCTACTGCGCGATTCGCACTTCCCGACGGCAGTCTGGCCGTCCACCGCGGATCGAATCCTCACCCTTGGGGCCACAAGGAAGTGGAGCAGACATGCGCATGAGGTCATCGGCCATGGTTTTGGCCTTGACGGTCGCGGCGGTAGCCGCCGCGACCGTCTCGGCGGGATCCGCGTCGGGAGCCGTCACGTGCTCGTACTACGTGGCCACGAACGGGAGTGACACCGCGGCAGGCACGCTCGCCGCGCCGTGGCGGACGCTTGCGGGCGCGCGGGACAAGATTCGTTCCGGCGGACTCAACGACAACCTGAGCGCCGACCTGGGAGTCTGCCTGCGCGGCGGCCGGTACACGATCACCAGCACGTTCCAGCTCACCGATGAGGACTCGGGTTCCAACAACCGCAAGGTCGTCTACGCCGCCTACCCCGGCGAGACGCCGGTCGTCGACGGCGGCAAGGCCGTCACCGGGTGGACCCAGGTCGCAGGCAAGTCCTACTGGAGCGCGAACGTCCCGACGTCGAGCGGGTTCGCGTCCTACTTCCGCCAGCTCTACGTCAACGGCACGCGCGCCCAGCTCGCGATCAGCAAGCCGATCACCGGGTCGGCCTGGTACAACAACCCGGCCACGACAGACTCCATCGACGGCATCGTGGTCCCCACCGCGAGCCTGAAGACCTACACCAACCCCACCGCCGCGCGGCTGTTCCACGTGGGCACCGGCTTCAAGGCCGACTACTTCCCAGTGGTCGGGTTCACCGCCAGCGGGACGAACACCAACATCGGGCTCCAGCAGCCGTACATGCAGGCCCGCTACAACCGCGGCACGAACACGATCAACTACAACCACACCTTCTACGTGCAGAACGCGTTGGAGGAGCTGGACAGCGCGGGGGAGTGGTACCTCGACCAGGCCGCCGACAAGGTCTACTACCAGCCGCGCGCGGGCGAGAGCATGGCGACCGCGTCGGTGTACGCCCCGGTCGTGGAGTCCCTGGTGAAGGTGACCGGCGCGAGCGGCACGCAGAAGGCGCACGACATCGCCTTCGACGGCCTGGTGTTCGAGCACGGCAACTGGGCGCTGCCCGGAACGACGTTCATCGGCGGGTCGCAGGCGGAGGCGCTCTACATCGCGGGCCCGGGTCAGCCGGTGGGCGCGTACAACGACGAGGTGCCCGGCAACCTGTGGCTGACCAACACCGACAAGATCGGGTTCGTCAACAACATCGTCCGCAACTCCGCCAACGGCGGACTGCACATGCGCAGCGGGGCGAGCAACACGACCGTCACCGGCAACCAGTTCTACAACCTCACCGCCGCCGGTGTGATCGTCGGTCGCTGGAATGACTTCGACGTCGCCGCGGACCAGCGCACGAAGAACACAATGGTCAGCAACAACGTGGTCTACGACGTCGGTGACGACTACATGCAGGGCACCGGCATCAGCATCATCAACTCCTACGCCACCACGGTCACCCACAACCTGGTCCACGGCATCGCCTACAGCGGCATCCACCAGCGCCAGTCCCAAGAGTTCGGGATCCAGGAGGGCGTCGACGGCATCGGCAACACCATCATCAGCTACAACAAGGTGATCAATGGTGGTGACAAGAAGATGTGGGGCATGCACGACAACGGGTCGATCTACACCTTCGGCGCGGTGCCGGGCACGAACATCCACCACAACCTGGTCCAGAAGGTCACCAACGGCCGGGCCTACATGAACGACAACCAGTCCTACCAGACCAGGTGGGACGACAACGTCGCTGACGGAGGCGTGTTCTCCGCGTACACGGCAGTGCGCTCACCCGCGTCGGTCTACGCGGCCCGCAACTACACCACGACCTCGTCGGGCACGAGCTACGCCAACTTCATCTTCGACGTCGACGGCGCGCCGCACGTGGTGACCAACGGGGCGTGGCCCGCCGCGGCGCAGACCATCATGGCGGGCGCGGGCCTCGAGGCGGCGTACGCGGGCCTGGCAGCGAAGGTGCCCAGCTACAACCTCGCCGACTACGCCACGGTGGCCGCCGTCGGCGGTGGTCTCCCCACGGATCCCTCGAAGCTGTGGGACGGCGTGCCTGAGACCGGTGAGGTGAGCGCGACTGGAAGCGAGGCCTGGGTGCAGTACGACTTCCCGCGTGACTACCAGGGCCTGACGTTCCGCTTCCAGAACGACAACGGCGGCACCTACAAGACCACCGACTGGAAGGTCCAGCGCTGGAGCACATCGCTGAGCTCCTGGGTCGACATCATGGCCTACCAGCCGGTCAGCACGGCGGGACAGGTTCAATACACGCCCGCGAGCAACGTGGCGACCACGAAGATCCGGCTGTACTTCAAGAACACCAACGCGAGCGGCATCGCCGCGGCGCAGGAGTTCACCGTGACCGGCCAGATCAAGCCCTGATCCGATACCGGTGGGCGCGTGATCCACGCGCCCACCGGTGGGTCGCAGTGTGACAACACACCACCCCGCCGTGGGTGCCATTCGACGGGATATGAGACATGCTTATGGCGCCGATTGGGAGCGTTGGAGCGAGGGGTATTTCGATGATGAACCATGTTGATGGGGCCGACGCCTCCTACCGCCCGGGGTACGCGGTGGCGGCTGATCGCATCATCGGCTACATCGAGCAGAACGGGCTCCAGCAGGGCGACCGCCTTCCCACCGAAGCCGACTTCGCCACCATGCTCGGGGTGAGCCGCAGCATCACCCGTGACGCGGTGAAGACCTTGGCCGCCCTCGGTCGGGTCAGCTCCCAGCGCGGGCGCGGCATCTTCGTCGCAGGGGCACCGACGTTCTCCCCGACACTGCGCGGCGAGTTCACACCGACCAACGTGGACGACGTCATGATGCTCTTCGAGTTCCGCGCGATTCAGGAGAAGGCCGCCGCCGAGTTCGCCGCGATCCGCGCGACCCCTGCCGAGCTGATGACGGTCGAACGAGCCCTCGCCGAGTACGCCGCCAATGTCGAGACCCGCGACTACACCGCGCTGTCCTTTTGCGACGTAACCTTCCACACGGCCGTCAACAAGGCTTCCCGCAACCCTTTCCTCGTCGACTCAGCTCAGGCCGCCATGACCCTCCAGCGTGAAGTCGTCTCCGTAGCGTTCGGCGGCTACAGCGGCGGCCCGGTCGAGGCGGCCCTCGAAGAACACACCGCCATTTTCAACGCCATCCGCCACGGCGACGCGGCTGCCGCCGGTGCCGCGGCCGCCGCCCATGTGGACCGCACTCGCCGCGGCTACCAGGAAGAGATCGGCAGGCGAGTCTTCCAGACCGACCTTCAATGACATCGGGACCGTTGGCCGGTATCTGGGTGTTCGTCCAGCGGGCCCCGTCCGGCCGCTCGTGTTCGCGGCCGGACGGCGCCCTGGTGTCGGCGTGTTACCGGCCCTGCAACGCTTTCACGTTGTCACCGAAGGTCCAGTTCTTCGAACCGTCCCAGTTGAGTGACCACGTCATCAGACCCTTGAGGTTGCCTCCGAAACTGTTCCACGCCTGGGCGACCAGCCCGGGCGTCATGTAGCCGCCGCCCGCGCCTGGCTGTGCGGGTAGGCCGGGGACCTGCTTGTCGTAGGGCACGCGGATCGTGGTGCCCTGGATGACGAGGCCCTGGTTCAGGCACTCGGTCTGCTTGACGAAGCCCTGCACGGTCGCGGCTTGGTAGGAATCGCCGCTGCAGCCGTACATGCTGCCGTTGTAGTACTGCATGTTCAGCCACCAGAGCCTGCCGTTGTCCGCGTACTTCTTGATGACCGGCAGGTAGGCGCCCCAGATCGAGCCGTAGGTGACGCTTCCGCCGGTGACGTAGGCGGTCTCGGGGGCCATTGTCAGCCCGAAGTTCGACGGCATCTGGGCGAGCACGCCGTCGATGATGCGGATGAGGTTGGCCTGCGAGGCGGACGGTTGGTTGATGTTGCCCGAGCCGGTGAGCCCGGTCTCGATGTCGATGTCGATACCGTCGAAGTTGTACTTCTTGAGGATCGGAACGATGGTCGCGACGAACTTGTCGGCGACTGTGGCGGAGTTCAGGTCGATCCCCGCGGTGGCGCCGCCGATCGACATGAGAATCGTCTGGCCCGCCGCTTTGGCCTGGCACATCTCCGCAGGGGTGGCGACCCTGACGGTGCTGTCCATGCCGTTCTCCCACAGCGAGGTGCCGTCGGAGCGGATGACCGGGAACGCGGCGTTGAGCACGTTGTAGCCGTGCTGCCGGATCACCGGATTGGTGATGGGCGTCCAGCCGAACGGCGGGTGCACGCCGTTCGACGCGCCGTCCCAGTTCTCCCAGTAGCCGACGAGGACCTTTCCGGAGGGCTTCGACTTCACCGCGCAGGTCTCACCGGGCGGCTCGGTCGTGGTCGGTGGAGTCGTCGTCGGGGGAGTGGTGGTGGGCGGGGTCGTCGTAGGT
>Ga0247823_10001469_pt1 | contig 19684 bp, 15 predicted proteins | sample 13C_PalmiticAcid_2_FD_192426 | JGI IMG/M metagenome (GOLD analysis project Ga0247823, IMG submission 192426) | Soil microbial communities from agricultural site in Penn Yan, New York, United States - 13C_PalmiticAcid_Day30 | ecosystem: Environmental > Terrestrial > Soil > Agricultural land... | reverse complement strand
GTTATGTACAGGAGCATGTGGAGGGGATTGATGAATGGGAACGCAACACGCCCAAAACAGAGATCCTGTACGACAACAGCAAAACCGTGGTAAACAAGGTAACCAGTGTGGATGTGGGCATGGAATACTCGCTTAATCCTTACCAGGGTTGCGAACACGGCTGCATTTACTGCTATGCCCGCAACAGCCATGAGTATTGGGGCATGAGTGCCGGGCAGGATTTTGAGAGCAAAATAGTGGTGAAGAAAAATGCGCCGATGCTGCTGCGCAAATTGTTTGAGAGCGATAAATGGAAACCCGCCCCGATTTCGCTGTCGGGCAATACCGATTGTTACCAGCCGCTCGAACGCAAACTGGAACTGACGAGAAAAATCCTCGAAGTGTGCCTGGAATACCGCAACCCGGTAGGTTTGCTGAGCAAAAATGCGCTGGTGCTGCGCGACCTGGACCTGCTACAGGAACTCGCCAGCCGCAACCTCGTGAAATACTTCACCAGCATCACTTCTACCGACGAAGACCTGCGCCAGCTGATGGAGCCACGCACTGCTACGTACAAACAACGGTTCCGGGTGCTGGAGCAACTGAGCAAAGCCGGCATTCCTACCGGTATCATGAATGCACCCATTGTGCCGGGCCTGAACGACCAGCACATGCATGATGTGATCAAAGGCGCAGCAGATCATGGAGCCCTATGGGCCGGCTACACCGTAGTACGGCTTAACGGGGCCATAGGACCGATCTTCAAGGATTGGCTGCATAAGACATTCCCTGACAGGGCCGATAAAGTAATCAACCTCATCAAAAGTTGCCACAACGGGCAGGTTAACGACAGTCGCACGGGAACAAGAATCAAAGGAGAGGGAGATCTGGCAGAAATGATCAGGCAGCAATTTCATTTATACTGCCGCAAATACAAGCTGAACGAGACAGAATTTTCATACGACTTAACACAATTCCGAAGGCAAAAGCCAGAACAACTCTCCCTGTTCTAAATGAAAACACATTAATTATACGCTCCCGCTGCGGTCAACCGGCGTACGATGGGGTTTAACGTTTCGTAGTTGCTCACAACTACCTGGCGGCGGAGTTCAAGCTCGCGCAACATCACGACGATAACTTTGGGGCACCAGTCGAAATGCTGCGAGAGCGTCAGGACGTCTACGCCCGCGCTGTCATCTTCGAAGGCCTTCGATAAAAAACCGATCAGCTCTTCTTCAAAAATGTAAGGATTCATATATGACGGTGGTATGTTTAACCACAAGTTATGACCAAATCCCGGTGAAAAAAACCGTTAAAAAACGGTATTTTAAACAATTGGCAAAGGCTATATTCCGCCGTAGAACAAGTTACAGATGAACTGTTCTTATATCATCGAATTTCTGCTCCACCAGCAGTAATTCACCCAACTTCATCCCGCCAGTCTTGCCTTTCCGGGTTTTGGTGTGATTGAGCACCATCTCATGCAATGAATTTGTAGCAAAATCCATGCCCTACCTTACGTTTAAATAAAGACCCAAACAGCCTTAATTGGGACCTGCTCCGGCCATCAAAAAAAAGAGCCTGCCGCAGCAAGCTCTCCTCGTATTCCTGAAATAACATTATGGGTCTAAAACATACTCCTCGGCGAAGGGGCTACCGACAAATCAGAGAACTCTCCTTCGAGGAATTTATAATGCGCCGTCATGGCAATCATGGCCGCATTGTCGGTGCAGAATTCAAAATCGGGGATATAATATTGCCAGCCGTGGTTGCCTGCATACTCCTTCAGCCCTTCGCGCAAGGCACTATTGGCCGATACGCCGCCTGCCAGCGATACCGATTTGATACCAGTGGCTTTGGACGCTTTGTGCAGTTTTTTGAGCAGGATGCCCACAATGCGATGCTGGATAGCCGCGCAGATATCGTTGAGATTATTCTGAACAAACTCAGGGTCTTTGGCAGTTTCATCTCTCAGGAAATAAAGAATAGAAGTCTTTACACCACTGAAACTGAAATCCAACTCGGCAATATTGGGTTCAGAGAACCGGAACCGGAGCGGATCGCCCAGGCGCGCATATGTATCGATGAGCGGACCGCCAGGATAAGGCAGGCCCAGCATTTTAGCGGCTTTGTCGTATGCTTCGCCGGCGGCATCGTCGATGGTTTCGCCAATGACTTCCATCTGCAGCGGGCTGTTCACTTTTACGATCTGGGTATGACCACCTGATACAGTCAGGCACAGGAAAGGAAAATCCGGACGGGGCTCGCGGATAAAATTGGCCAGTACGTGGGCCTGCATGTGCTGCACCGCAATGAGCGGCACATTGAGTGACATGGCCAATGATTTAGCAAAACAAGCACCCACCATCAGCGAACCAATCAGTCCGGGCGATTGGGTAAAAGCTACCGCACTCAGCTGATGTAATGCCACACCTGCCTCGTTGAGCGCTACATCTACAACCGGTACAATGTTTTGCATGTGCACGCGCGACGCCATTTCGGGTATCACACCGCCATACTGCTCGTGTACTTTCTGGGTAGCGATCTTGTTCGACAATACTTCTCCATTGCGGATCACGGATGCACCGGTATCATCGCACGAAGATTCGATGGCCAGGATGATAATATCTTTCTCTTGCTGCGGATTCATTCCTGCAAAGGTAACACCAAAACGCAAAATCAGGAGAGGGACCGGATGGCTTTCACCGGATCGAGCTTGGAGGCTGAAATGGACGGGATAAGTCCGGCCAGCATCCCTACAAAAGCCGAGATCATTACCCCTGTCAGCATATTGGCCCAGGAGAGCTGCACGTCAAAGTCGGCCCCTTTGGAAAGGGCCAGTGTAAGCAGCATCACCATGAGGATTCCGAACACCCCTCCAATGATGCAGAGAATAATGGATTCGCTCAAAAACTCGAGCAATATATCGAGCCGGCGCGCACCAATGGCTTTTTTGAGGCCAATGATATTCGTGCGTTCTTTCACGGTTACGAACATGATATTGGCGATACCGAAAGCTCCCACCAACAGTGAGAAACCACCAATGACAATACCCGCCATATCGATGGCGCCAAACATGGTGCTCAGTTGTTTGTTCACCTCGCTCAGCTTGTTGATCGAAAAGTTGTTTTCATCGGCAGGTTTGAGTTTGCGGATGGCCCGCATCTCCCCGATCAGTTCGCCTTCCAGCTCCTCGACGGGCACACCGTCTTTGGCCTTGATCATGAGCAATGGATCGGCAAAAATATTCTCCAGGTCGTACATGTTGCGGGCCATCTGGTAAGGGATCACCACACTTTTGTCGTATTCAAAGCCGCCGAGGTTTTGCCCCTGCTCTTTGATCACGCCTATCACCTTAAAATTGTGTTTGAGAATCTGCACCTCTTTGCCCACACAGGCCGACACGTTAGGAAACAGGTCTTTGGCCAGTCGTTCGCCGATGACTACCACCGGGCTTCCGTTGTCGCACTCGCTTTGGGAGAAATAACGGCCATAGTTGATATCGATGGGCTGCACCCGATCAAAAGACCAGGACACGGCATTGATCTGCACATCTTCGGCGCTGTTATCTTTGTAGACCACCTCACTGCTTTTGCCATTGTGCACCAGGGCTACGTATGAAGCGGCAGGTACTTTTTCCTGCAGTTGTTTCAGTTCGTTGTAATTGGCTACAGGGCGTTGCCAGTATTTCCACCAGGGGTATTCTCCCCCGCTGCCATCGCCCATCCAGGGCCATTTGCCCACGTAAATGATATCGTTGCCCAACTTGGACACCGAAGCCTGGATATTATTTTCGAGGCTATCGAGCACTGTTTTCACTGCAATGATGCAGAAAATGCCGATGGTGATGCCCAGCAGAGACAGGAAAGTACGGAGTTTGTTGACCCGCAGCTCCTGCAGGGCCATCTTGATACTCGACTCTAAAACGTTAAGCCTTAAACGCATAGAACAAATATACAGTACCCTCCCATAACCACTGCATAAACTTGTTTAATGGTAGTAATGGGGGATTAGCGGATGAGTGGATGGCGGATTACGAATTATGGATTCGTGGATTCGTGCGCCTGGGTGCGAGGCGAGAAGGCGTTACGTAAGCGAAAGCCTCCAGCCTACCCGCTTATGCGGCGCAGGGAATAACAGCAGGAAAGGAGAAACGCTGCTTTACGGATACAAATAGGGCGATTGCTCATCAATCATCCCGCGCACATTTTCCAGCACCTTCTTCATGTATGTTTTCCAGAAAATTTTGGCAAACAACCAATTGAAAGGATACAACCATGCACTATGGGCATGCAGGGCATACGTATAATCGACCAGTACCTGACCGGGCACTGTTTCCGTGGTTTTCCATTCGCCGGTGAATTTGTAAAAACCCAGCATCCAGGATTGAAAATCGCTGACTTCTATGACCCAGTATTTGTTTTCCACGCGTTCAATCACCCTGTCGACAGAAACAAAGCCGCCTTTTTGCGACAGCGATGGCGCAGCATATACTTTTTTGGAGGACCCGGGCTGCCCCCAGTCTGCATCATCTGTGGCATGTGTGATCCCGGGCATAAGGCCATACCCGGTATGCACTTTGGCCACATCGCAAAGTATGGGTGTTTTAAAAGCCCTTTCCAGTGAGCAGTTGTAGGTGGTGGAAATTTTTACGGTGAGTACCATAGATTTGTCAATTATCGTGCGGCAAAGATAACCGGTTCTACGGGTAAGCCACCTGACATTTAACATTGGTCAACTAAGCCTGCTGCCCTATCTTTGCAGATTATGGCATTCAGCAAATCGGATATTTCCGCTCCCTTCCGGCTTCTACGCTCCAACAAACAATTTGCTAACTATATCATTACCCGCTTTGCGCTCATCTTCGGGCTGTTTATGCAGGCTACGGTGATCAGCTATGAGCTGTACAAACTAACCAACAGTAAGATGGCGCTGGGCCTCATTGGGCTGTCCGAGGCGATACCTGCTATTGGGATGTCGTTGTTTGCAGGGCATATTGTGGAGTTCCGGGAGAAGCGGGGGATGCTGCTGAAATGCATCGGGGCATATGTGCTCATTTCGCTGGGCAATATGTTTTTTACCAGTGAGCATGCGGTGGGTACGCTCAGTATTGTTACTATTTCCATATCGTTGTATGCGCTCAACTTTTGTAACGGACTGATCCGGTCCTTTATTGGTCCTACCAACTTTGCTTTGCTGCCACTGGTGGTGAAAAAGGAAGAATACCCGCAAGCTATCACCCTCAGCAGTTTTGCCTGGCAGGCAGCTACGGTGCTGGGTCCGCTTACCGGTGGATTTCTGCTGGCAGGCAAAGGCATTACGTTTACGATGGTGATTGTAACCATCTGTATGGGACTGGCCTTTTTCTCGCTGCTCCGCATTCCACCACAAGCCATTATTAATACCAAGAAGACGGGCGATATTTTCGATAGTCTTAAACAGGGCTTGCGCTTTGTATTCCGGACGGAAGTGATACTGGCAGCTATTTCGCTCGATCTGTTTGCCGTTTTATTTGGCGGGGCAGAAGCGTTGTTACCCGTTTACGCGCGCGACATCCTGCATGTGGGCGAATCGGGCTTTGGCTGGCTGCGATCGGCACACGGTATTGGTTCTATTCTTACGCTGATCATCCTCACAGTGTTGCCGTTGAAGACCAAACCGGGCGTCAAACTATTGTGGTCGGTAGCGGGTTATGGGGCGGCGTTGCTTTGTTTTGGTGTGTCTACCAGTTTCATGTTGTCCTTTGCCCTGCTCATGGTAGCGGGTATGTTTGATGGGGTGAGTGTGGTGTTGCGCCAAAGCATCCTGCAATACCAAACGCCTGACGATCTGAAAAGCCGCGTGGCATCGGTCAATACGATGTTCATCAGCTCCTCCAACGAGATTGGCGCCTTTGAAAGCGGACTAACCGCTCAATACATGGGCACCGTACCTGCCGTAATCTTTGGCGGCTGCATGACGATCCTCGTCGTGCTGGTCACCTGGGCCAAAGCACCCAAGTTGCGGCGACTCCAACTGGAATAAAACTCAACTTTCGATCAAGCCGAGCTGGATTGCTTTTTTCATAAGGCCGGCAGTGTTTTTCACGCCTAATTTCTGTGCAATATTGAACCGGTGGTTCTCTACCGTGCGAATGCTGAGGAACAATTGCTGGGCTATTTCAGCAGTGGTAAATTCGGCTACAATCAGCTCCAGTATCTGTTTTTCGCGGCGGGTCAGGATTTGTTTTTCTTCCGGCCCGGAAGTATGACCTGTAAACACATCTGTGAGCAGCTGGTCTTTCAGCGCCGGATCAATGAATATTTTCTTACGCGATACTTCCAGCACTGCTTCTACCAGCATATCGCGGGTGGCGCTGCTTTTGAGCAGGTAGCCCAGGCAACCGGCCTGTATCAGTTCGCGCACCAGCGAGATGGATTCAATTCCCGACAACATCAGTATTCTTACCTGCGGATAATGCAGCAGCACTTTGCGTGCCAACTGGCTATCGCGGTTGTCTTTGAGCTGCACATCCAGAATGAGCACATCGGGCTGCTGTTTGCGCAAACCTTCCATCAGTTCGCTACCCGATGAAAAGGTTTTAACCACCACCATATCCTTCAAGGCCGACAGCATATCGCTGATGCCATGCACCAGCAGGTGGTGATCGTCTGTAATCATGATTTTAACCGGCATGGTTGAGTTTATTTTCGATGGTTTGGGTATCAAATTCCAGGTAAATGGCCGTTCCGTAGTTGTTCATGATGTCGATATGGCCATTGTAAATCTTCATGCGGGAGCGGATGCTGCTGAGTCCGGCCCCTTCGAGCCAGGCGCCTTCGCCGATGCCAATACCGTTGTCCTCTACTGTGAGGGCCAGCACCTGGCCGTGGCAACTGAGCTGCACCAGCACCTGGGATGCATGGGAATGTTTCACCACATTCTGCATCAGCTCCTGTGCCATGCGGTACAGCACCAGTTCAAAATCGGGATCAAACCGCGGTATTTCGCCTGTGGTTTGAAACCCGACTTTAATGAGGGTACTGGTTTGCACCTTGCGGCAATAAAAACCCAGTGCATGTACCAGTCCTTCGTTGAGCAGGATATCGGGGGTAAGCTGGTGAGCCATGGATCTTACCTCGTGTGCCGTTTCGTTGATCTGCTGCAGCAGCATATCGTAAGTCTCGGTATCCATATCACTGGCGCTCTCCTCTCCCGCCCCCATCATCTGCAGGCGCAGTTTGAGGTTCAGCAGCTGGCTGGCGATGCCGTCGTGTAAGGCATTGGCCATTTGCTGCCGCACATGTTCTTCGCCATTGATGCGCGATTGCAACTGTACAATCTGCTGCTCCTGCTGCATGCCTTTGAGCCTGTTTTCCTGCAGGCGTTGGCGGTGCCGGTAGTTGCGGTAACTCACCACCCAAAGCGCCGACAGCAGCAACATACCCGCTACCCCTGCCCAGGTCCAGAAACGGCTGGTTTGCAGGCTCAGCTGCTGCCGCGATATTTCGAGCTGCTGGGTGGCAATCTGTTTGTCTTTCAATGCGGTTTGAAACCGGCTATCCATCTCCAGCGCTTTTTCGCGGCTTTCCCTGGTATTGGCAGTTGCATAAGCGTTCATGGCCTTATCCATGTATGTGAGCACCCTGGTGGCATCGTTGCGCGCCTTGTAAATATTGGCCAGTGCCAGGTAAATCGTTACCAGGTATTCTGTATTGTGAATGGCTTTGCTGCGGGTTAGCGCCTCCAGCATATAAGGCAATGCTTTCTCCGCTCGTCCCTGCAAAATAAGCGCCTTACCATAACCGCAATGCACTACGATACCCATCCTGGGGGTGAGGCTTCTTATATTGGCGAGCAACGGATCGAGGTACCTGCGGGCTTCGGCAGGCAGCCCCTGTTCGAGTGCAATATTGGCGAGGTTCATGCTGGCCAGCTGCATGGTATATTTCTCGTCAATATCGGTTCCAATCCGGAGGGCATTCTCCAGGCTGGCTTTCGCTTTTACCGTATCCTTGGTGGTATTGAGGTAATAATTGCCGTAGTTGCAATAGTTGCGGGCCAGCATATTGTATTCTTTGTTTGCCAGGCATATTCCCCTTGCTTTTTCGAGGTAGTGCCTTGCTTTATCGGCGTTCCGGTATTGGTTCCAGATCATCCCCAGGTTGTTGTATACCGAAGCCTGGTAACGGGGAGATTTCAGATGGCCGGTTTCTATTTCATTGGCAGCCCGGTAGTACCAGTATAATGCATAGGGATAATTGCTCTGGTAAAAATAAACCCCGCCCAGGCCATTGAGCTGGCGGCCGGCCAGTTCGGTATCAGCCAGTCCGCGGCTTACGGAAAAGCCGCGTTTGTAAGCGGCTATCGCCTCATTGCTCCGCCCCATTTTGTTGTAAATCAGCCCCATCACGAGGCAGGCATGTGCTATACCGGCATTACAATGCAACAACTCGCTCTGCCGCAAGGCCTGCCGGGCCACCTGCAATGCGGCTTCTCCTTCGGCATTCCTGATTTCATTGAGCTGAACCACAATCCCGGGGCATTCTTCCACCTGCATTCCAAAATAATTGGTGCGCACAGGATGATACACCAACGGAATTCTGTCCTTACCCGCAGCCGGTTTTACCAATGCTGCCACCAGCAGCAACCACCACATTACCCTTATCATACACCGTTGTTGAATAATGAAACAAAATAAACAACCCTTCACACAAGTTACCCTTTTACATACCGCAAAATCACAAATTAAGTATTTCTACCTATCCTCCTGCCGGAAGTACTCAATTCTGGAATTGAGTACCTGTACGCTCAATAAAAACCGCAGTTCCAGATAGTTTTGAATACCGACTACCGCTAACCGCATCAACCGTCAGCACCAACCAGGAATACGCAGCACAGATCTGCCAATCATCTGTTTCTTTTAACCTGACAACATTGTTTTATGATGCAAAATTTTACCAGAAAACTCCGCCTGCTTTTATGCGGGATCCTGGTGGCTGCCTCACCCGGCGTCCACGCCCAGCTATCGGGCACGATTACCGTACCCAGTACGGCTTACCCCAACCTCAACACTGTGATTACCGACCTGAACACACTGGGGGTAGGCACCGGCGGGCTGGTGGTAAACATTACCCTTGGCAATCCCCAAACTGCCCCTGCAGGTGGTTATCAGCTGGGCAGTGGTATTCTTAATGCTTCTTTGAGTGCCGACAAACCGCTGCTCATTAACGGCAACGGCAACCAGATCAATCCCGCCACCGGCACCAGCCTGTACGATGCTTTCTTTTGCATCAATGGCGCCGACTACATTACTATTGACAGTCTGAAGCTGACAGAAAGCAGCGCCAACGCAACCCCTACCCAACAAATGGAATGGGGATTTGCCCTGCTTAAACGCAACGCTTCTGCCCCTTTTGACGGCTGTCAGAACATCACGATCCGCAAGTGCGTGATAGCGCTCAACAACAGCAACGACAGTACCTCGGCTTTTTATGCCGGACACCGCATTTTTACCGGCATGATGCTTGATACCATTGGCGTAACAACCGGCGATGTGCACCGCAACCTGACATTTTCGCAAAACAGCGTGACCTCTTCAGTGAGTGGCTTTTACCTGGATGGCATTAACCGGCCCGGGTTTTACAACTACAATATCAATATCCAGAACAACCAGCTGCTCATTGGCGGCAACACCGCTACAGCCTATGGTGTTTACCTCCGTTACGACAGTGTGAGCCGGGTATTTGGCAATACCATTACCTCCTTTACCAACCATACCGGCAACCAGTATGGGGTATATGCAGCAGCCGGCCGCGGCCGGCTTACGGTAGATGCCAATAACATTACCCTTAAATCAACCGCTACCGTTACCAAGGCCAACTATGCTGTGTACAATGCAGCGCATACGGACCTTGGTGCCACCTACTCCTTTTCTAACAACGTGATGTCTGGCTGGGATTTCAGCACCGTAGCTACTGCCACCGTCTTTGGGCAGGGAGGTTCCAGCTCCAATAGTTTTGATTCGCTGATCGTACGGGGCAACCTGATGAGTAACATTACGGTGAATGCAGGGACCATCAGCATGTTTACCAACTATTTCAGCAACACACCCAATGTATTTTTTCAGAACAATACCATCCGAAACCTTACACACAACGGTACCAGCGGCAGCCTTGTGCTGTTTTACAACTACGGCTCAGGGGCCGGCTTGCTCAACATTTCGAACAACAAAGTGGTGAAGGTAACTACCGCTTTGAATACTTCGGCAATACAAGCTTTTAATACCACGCCCGGCGGACAAAAACAGTTCGTCATTACCGACAACAGGGTGGATAGTATTACCGCTCTCGGTACCAGCCCCGTTTATGGATTTTATTCTGTAGGCAATGGTGGTGTAAACAGCATTGTATCCCGCGATACTGTCCGCAACTGCACCGTTTCCGGATCGCTTTATGGCATTTACAGCAGTCTGGCGAGCCCACTGGTAAGCCAGAACCAGCTTTACAACCTCTCTACCAGTACCGGTACCATTTATGGTTTTTATAACAACGAAGGTGCGGTAACCTTTGAGCGCAACAATATTTACAACCTGCAGGTGACCGGCAATACCGGAACCGTGTATGGCGCCCATTTCAACGTGGCCCGCGACACGACCAGCATCATCAACAACTTTATATCGGGCATCCAGGTGCCACTCACCTATAACGGCTTTACGCTGTATGGTCTGTTCCTGAACGGTGCTGCGCAATATAAAGTGTATCACAACACCATCAACCTGGCAGCGATGAGTCCTTCTGGCACATTTGGAGTAACCGGTATAGAATACAATGCCGCAGTACTGGGCCTGGATCTCCGCAACAATATCATCAATGTAAACTCGCCGTCGCTCGGTGGGGGATACACTGCCGCCGTACATCGCAGTGCTGGTATCGCCGGCAATGTACCGGCCAATTTCCTGCGCAGCAGCAATGGTAATATCTATTATGTACCCAACCAGGCCAACAACTTTTTCTATGCAGAAGGCGCGGCGGCTTCGCTGGTTAACACCTATAACCTGACCAACGATCCTGGTTTCAGCAGTAGTTGCAGCCAATACAAGGCGTTCATTGGTGCTGAAAACAACAGTGCTGCAGAAAACAACCTGATGGGTGCAGGCCCTGCCGGAATTTACCAGCCCAGTGGCAGCAGTCTTGCCGCCAGTGCAGGAGTACCCAGCAGCAGTACCACCGATTTTAACGGTGCATCCCGTACCACAGCTATCGACGCCGGAGCCCTTCAATTTGGTGGTACGGTAAGTGATGCTGTTGGTCCTAATATTACCATCAACACACCAGCTACCCAACTGTATTGTGCCGCTGCACCTGTGATCAAAGCCACCATCACCGATATATCCGGCGTGAACACCGGCAGCGGAACTGCTCCCCGCCTGTACTTCAAAAAATCGACAGACAACAATGCATTTGGCACATATCCAGCCGATAACGCTGCTACCTTTAACGGCTGGAAATATGCTGAAGGCACCGCGTCCGGTTCGCTGTTCAGTTTTGCACTCAATTACAGCCTGTTAACGAGTACTGTAGCCCTCGGCGATTCTATCAGCTGGTTCATTGCTGCACAAGACAATGCCGGCACTCCGCATGTAAGTGTATCGGCTCCGTTTGCTACCGCTTATTGTCCTACAGCAGTGAACCTGGGCACCTCAGCTGGCGCAATGGCCAGCACCACCGCCATGAATGGTTATAAAATAGCCGCCACGCCAGCCTTTACGATTACCACTGCTTTAACCTCTGATTTGTGCGGTGGCGAAAACATTGGCCTGAGTATAACCCCTTCACCAGACGGAATGGGCATCCAATGGCAGCAGGACAATGGCACCAGCACTTTTACCAATATCAGTGCTGCTACCTCGGCTGTGTACAATAGTCCTTCGCTCAATTCAAGCAATGCCTACAAAGCCGTTCTGCAATGCGGCAGTACTACCGCTGCCACCACTCCGGCTTTTGTGGTGAATGTAAGTGCCCCTCAACTCACCGGCACTACGCCTCAGCAACATTGCGGTGCCGGTCCGGTTATCCTGGCGGGTACCACCAATGCTGGCTCTGCTGTAGCCTGGTACACGCAGCCTACCGGTGGCAGCCTGTTGTATGTAGGCTCTCCCTACACCACGGCACCCATCAGCACTACTACTACTTTTTATGCTGCAGCGCAAGCCGGTAAAACCCTGAGAAGTACCGCCAAACCTACCGCCTCTACAGCTGCTGCTTCTAGCAATACCAACAATGCCGGGCTCATCTTTGATGCGTTGAATGCATTCACCCTGCAATCGGTAGCGGTGTATCCCATTGGTACAGGCACAGGCAGCATTACCGTAACCGTGATTGATGCAGCCAGCAATACCACCCACACTGCTACAGTGAGTGTAACCGGCACTGCTGCCGGTGTTAAAACCATGATTCCGCTCAACTTCAATATTCCCGCCGGCACAGGTTACCGCCTGAGGCTGACTGCCCGTACCGGTAATGTAACCGGTTTGCTGCGCGAGTCTAACCTTTCGGCTGGTGTATACTATCCCTACACGATTCCAGATGTGGTGTCCATCTCCAATGCCACAACCCCTGATCTGTACTGGTACTTTTACGACTGGCGCGTTGAAACCAAATGTGAATCGGCCCGCACCCCGGTAACCGCTACCATCACCACCAACACGCCAGCCTACGCCGTATCGCCGGCACAAGCGGCCTGTAACAATGGCATTGCCCGCCTCACCGTTACCTCGCCCATGGCCAATTACAACCAGTACACCTGGAGCCCGGTAACCAACCTGTACACCGATGCAGCAGCTACCGTAGCTTACACCGGCGGCAGTAAAGACACCGTGTATTTCAAATCTGCAGCAGCAGGTGCACACCCGGTGTATGCGTTTGCCAACAACACCATCACCGATTGTTCTGCCATTGATACAGCCGACGTGTACGTTCAACCCGCAGCAGGCACCGTAAGCATTACACCAGATACGATTTGTGTAGGTGGTATTGCCCGCCTGCTGCTGAACAGCACCACGCCCACAGCGCCCAACAGTCTGCAATGGCAATCCTCGCCCAATGGCACCACCTATACGGATATTGCCGGTGCAACCACCGCTGCATATGGCTACCCTGTTACCTCATCGCTGTATGTGAAAGCTAAAATCACCAACAGCATAGGCGGTACCTGCATTGAGCCGGTGAACCAGGTGAATGTGATCACTCCGCAGCTCACCACCACTCCGGCAGGCTCCCGTTGTGGCCCTGGTGCTGTAACCCTTACCACCACCGCCTCTCCGGGCAGTGTTATTAAATGGTATGCCACCCAGACTGGCGGTGCACCATTGGCTACAGGTCCGTCCTATACCACCCCTGTGCTTACCAGTACCACTACCTACTATACCTCTGCGGCAGGTGGCAACGGTACCTTCTTCCTGGGCAAACCCAATAAAAGTGCTACCGCCACAGCGACCAATGCCAACAGCGGTATCGTTTTTGACGCGCAGGTTCCATTCACCCTCAAATCGGTGAATGTTTATCCTGTGGGTACTGTAACCGGCACCATCACGGTTTACCTCCGCAACTCGCTAGGTCAAAACCTCGATACCGCAGTATTGACTACCAGCGGTAGTACTGCACCCGGTATCAAAACCAATTTCCCGGTAAACTTTGAAATCCCGGCCCAATCCGGCTTAAGCATCGTACTTGGTCCTCAAACTGCTGGCTTTACCATGATGGCCGATCTTTCCGGCGCCACTTACCCCTATATGATGCCCGGCATTGCCACCATTACCGGCAGCTCAGGCGGTGGTACCAGCTATTATTACTTTTATGACTGGGAAATCAGTTATGGTTGCGAAAGCACACGTGTGCCAGCTGTGGCTACCGTTAACACCCCTCCTGCATTGAGCTTTAATCCGGCACAACCGGAAGTATGCGAAGGTGAGCCGGTATCCGTTAAAGTAAACTCGGCCAATACCGGCTATACCTACAGCTGGACACCCGGCAATATGACCGGCGACAGCGTATCGGTAAGCCCCACCATCAATACCGATTACGTGGTAACCGCTACCGACAACACCAGCGGCCCCAATGCCGGATGCAGCATCAAAGACACCGTAACGGTAAAAGTGAATCCTGCTCCGCAACCCGTGATTACAGCCAATGGCATCCAGCTTAGCACCGGCAGTTTTGCCAGCTACCAGTGGCTGCTGAACAACCAACCTATTGCAGGAGCTACGGCCCAGACCTACACTCCGCAGCAAAACGGCAGCTACCGGGTATATGTAACCAATACCACCCTTTGCGCCGATACCTCTGCTGCCGAAATCGTGACCAGCGTTGGCCTCAACGATCCGGCTGCCCAAACAGGCATCCGCATCTACCCCAACCCTGCCCGCGATAGGGTACAAATAACAGCGCCTTACGCTGTATCCGTATCCATCCTCGCCGCAGATGGCAAAGAGGTACTGCGCAGCAGCCAGACAGGCAACCTCAGCATTCAGCGCCTGAACCCCGGATGGTACACTATCCAGGTATTCAACCAGGAAGGCCTGCTGCTACTCTCTCAAAAACTAGTTAAACTCGCTGATTAATTAAACAGTCTGCATTTTCGTCTCTATTTTTCTGTTCATCCCCCTCTTTCCAGAGGGGGATTTTTTGTGAGTCAATGGTGAATATACCTGGACTGCGGATGGTTTTTGGGTCAATGGTGAATAGCCTGCCCCGCCCAATGCGGGGGTCAATGGTCAATTGGGGTGATCTTTTTGTGAGAGGTGAAAAGTCAGAGGTGAGACGGCGCGAGAAGTGAAATCGGAGCGTGAAGTCCTGACGGAGTCTGTCCCGCCTCATGCGGGATGAGACAGCCTGCTCCGCCTAATGCGGAGGCGCGAGTAACAGGCTTATGCGAGCATTCATTAGCGTCATCACCCAAAAGTTGCGCCCCTCGACGTCATCCTGCACCCGCCTGCATCAGGCAGGTCCACAGGACTCCCTTGGAGATGACGGTCCTGAAATCTCAAATCATAAATCCTACATCCTAAATCAGACATCAGACATCCCAAATCAGGCATCCAACATCAGCAATTATTTCTTGTCCATGAACATAAAGTACACCGCACCCAGCAGGCATACAAAAGAGAGGAGATGATTCCAGCGGAGGGATTCTTTGAGGACGAGTACGGCAAATACAGTAAACACCACGAGGGTGATGACTTCCTGTATCATTTTGAGCTGGAAACCGCTGAGTCCGCTTTCAAACCCGATGCGGTTGGCCGGTACCATGAAGCAGTATTCTAAAAAAGCAATGGCCCAACTGGCAAGGATCACCTTCCAGTAGGGCACATTTTCGAAACGGAGATGGCCGTACCATGCGATGGTCATAAACGAATTTGACACCACCAGTAAGGCTACCGTTTTCCACATAAAGTATAGGATTAACTGAGATCGCTTTCGCGCTTGCCAGCCAGCAGGTACAGCACGGCCATGCGGATGGCTACGCCGTTCTCTACCTGGTTCAGAATGATAGATTGTTTGCTGTCGGCTACATCAGAGTTCAGTTCCACGCCACGGTTAATGGGGCCGGGGTGCATGATCACGATGTCTTTGTTGATGCTGTCGAGCAGCTCGCGGTTGATGCCGTAATACAGCGAGTATTCGCGCAAAGAAGAGAACAGCGGTGTGTTCTGGCGCTCGAGCTGGATGCGCAGCACGTTGGCAACATCGCACCATTCGAGGGCTTTGCGCAGATCGTATTCTACTTTCACACCGAGTGAAGTGATGTGCTTGGGAATGAGTGTAGGCGGACCAGACACCACTACTTCCGCACCCATTTTCTTGAGGCAGTAAATATTGGAAAGGGCTACGCGGCTGTGCATGATATCGCCGCAAAGCGCTACTTTTTTACCTTTTACATCACCCAGTTTTTCGCGGATAGAGAAAGCATCAAGCAGGGCCTGTGTGGGGTGCTCGTTGGTACCGTCACCGGCGTTAACGATGGCCGCATTGATGTGTTTGGCGAGGAAGTGCGGGGCACCGCTGGCACTGTGGCGCATCACCACCATGTCTACTTTCATAGACAGGATGTTGTTGACCGTATCGATGAGCGTTTCGCCCTTGGATACAGACGAGCCGGAGGCGGTAAAGTTAATCGTATCGGCACTCAAACGTTTTTCGGCCAGTTCAAAAGAGATACGGGTGCGGGTACTGTTTTCGTAAAACAGGTTAACGATCGTTGTATCACGCAGCGTGGGTACCTTTTTGATGGGTCGCTTCAGGATTTCCTTGAAGTTGTCGGCGGTTCTGAAAATAAGCTCAATATCCTGTTTGGTGAGGTCTTTGATACCCAACAAATGTTTTACTGAAAGCGACATTGAATATTGTTTTATCGTTTAAGTGCTGAAAATTATTTACCGTCTAATAGTACTACTTCGTCTTTACCGTCTTTCTCCTTCCACAGTACTTTTACCCGCTGGGTAACAATGCTGTCGATGGTTTTACCCGCATAATCGGGCTGGATAGGCAGCTGGCGGCTAAACCGGCGGTCTACCAGCACCATGAGTTCCACTTTGGAAGGACGACCAAAATCGAGCATGGCATCGAGGGCCGAGCGGATGGTACGTCCTGTAAACAGTACGTCATCGATCAGCACCACTTTTTTCCCCTCTACCGAAAAGTTGATCTCGGTCTGGTTGGGAATATGCAGTTCGGAGGTAGTATTGAAATCGTCGCGGTAAAAAGTAATATCAAGTTTACCATAAGGGACATTCTCCTGACCAGTAATGCGCTTTACCGTTTGGTAAATACGGTCAGAAAGCATGATACCCCTGGGCTGCAAGCCAATTAAAACCGTATTGGAAAAGTCTAAATGATTTTCGATTAGCTGATGAGAAAGCCGCTCTATGGTGATCTTCAACTGTTGTTGGTTGAGTATCGTCTTCAAGGCTGAGAATTTGGACAAAAATAACAGTTCTGCGTTAATTTTCAGCTACTACGGTGCAATTTGTTTCAGGCGTTCGAGCACAAAATATACTGCAGGGCAGGTAGTAGAGTTCATAAACGTGGTATTGGTGCGCTGAAAAAACTTACCGGAGTCGGTATAGGGATAGGTACGGCAGTCGCCGGGACGCGCGTCGTAAATGCTGCAGTAGTTATCGCTGCCCAGGAACGGGCACGGACTACTTTTCACTACATAGTCGCCATCTTCATCGAGGCGCAGGTAGGTTTCGATCATCACACTTTCCTTCATGCGCAGGTGTTTGGCAATGCGCACAATATCGGGCGTTTTGAACCGGGGCGAAATCGTTTTGCAACAATTGGCGCACTGCAGGCAGTCGATCTGCTCAAAAGCTTCGTCGTGCAGGTCGGGCAGGAGTTTTTCCATCCCCTTCTTGCGGCTCCACTTTTGCAGGTACTGCTTGTTTTCCTTCTTCTTCTCTTCGGCTTTTTTGCGCCAGTTGCTCAGGTCCATCACGGAATAAAAAAAAAGCCGCCGGACAGATGCCCGGCAGCAGTATAATGATTAGTTCAACGCTTTAATGATACCAACAAAATCGTTGGCTACCAGGGCCGCACCACCAATGAGACCACCGTCTACATCAGGACAAGCCATCAGTTCGGGTGCATTGGAAGGTTTGCAGCTGCCACCATACAGGATCGATACTTTATCAGCAACTTCCTGGCCGTATTTGGCAGCAATCACACCACGGATGAAGTGGTGCATATCCTGTGCTTGTTCGGTGCTGGCGGTTTTGCCGGTACCAATGGCCCAGATGGGTTCGTAAGCGATCACCACATGCGGAGCCAGCAGATCGGCGCTCAGGTGAAACAGGCTTTCTTCGAGTTGTTGTTTTACGTATTCGTTTTGAGTACCCGCTTCACGTACTTCCAGGGGCTCGCCGCAGCAGAAGATAGGTGTCAGGTGGTTTTCCAGCAGGGCATCTACTTTCTTCTTCAGCAGCTCGTTGCTTTCGCCAAAATACTGGCGTCTTTCGGAGTGGCCCACGATTACTGCACGCACACCCAGGTCTTTCAGCATAGCAATGCTTACTTCGCCGGTGTAAGCACCAGCAGGTTCAAAATAGCAGTTTTGCGCACCCAGCAGCACTTTTTTGTTGCCGGATTGCTCCAGCATTTCGCCTACTTTCTGGATATGGGTAAAAGGAGGACAGATGATCACAAAATCCTTTTCCTGCAGCGTAAAATCAGACGCCAGGATGTCTTTTACCAATTGCTGACCTTCAGATACGGTCAGGTTCATTTTCCAGTTAGCAGCTACAAAATTATTTCTCATGATTACAGGTTATTCGTTTAATAGTTGCGTTGCGAAGCCGTGGCCTCAAATACGTGTTCAAAAATAATGCGGTCGGCTTCATCGAGCTGAATACCGCGGCGGGCCAGCACACGGTCGGCCGTGAGCATGGCTTTTTTGATATCATATACCTGGAAACCAGCCGCTCCGCCCCAGCTGAAAGAAGGGACAAAGTTGCGTGGGAAACCAGCGCCGTAAATATTGCAGGAAACGCCAATCACCGTGCCGGTATTGAACATGGTGTTGATGCCGCATTTGGAATGATCGGCCATCATGAGGCCGCAGAACTGCAGGCCTGTTTTGGCGAAATTATTGGTGTGTTCGCTCCAGAGCCTTACCTCGTCGTAGTTGTTTTTGAGATTGGAGTTGTTGCTGTCTGCCCCAAAATTGCACCACTCTCCTACTACCGAGTTGCCCAGGAAGCCATCGTGGCCTTTGTTGGAGTTGGCAAAAAACACCACGTTATTTACCTCTCCGCCTACTTTACTGCCTGCACCAATGGTGGTGGCACCATAAATTTTAGCCCCCATCTTCAGCACGGCATGCTCGCCCAGGGCCAGCGGACCGCGAATGATGCAACCTTCCATGATCTCGGCATCCTTAGCGATGTACACCGGACCGGTGGCCGCATTGATGATGCTGCACGAAACCACGGCGCCTTCTTCAAGAAACACCTGCTCACGCCCCATCACGGTGTTGCTTTCAGGAATGGGTTGTGAACTGCGGCCAGCAGTAAGCAAAGCAAAATCGCTGCGCAGCGCGGCATCATTCATCGAAAATATATCAGGAAGTTTGCCCAGCTTCGTAACGGCACCTTCAAAAGCTACTGCGATAGCAGCGCCTTCCAGCGCAACGGTCAGCTCGCCGGTGGCAACAGCAGCTACCCTGGCAGCCAGCACTACATTGCCAGCCATCAGGCGCTGGCCCAACTGTAACTGTGCCATCGCGGCACAAAGCTCAGCCGTGGCAAATACAGCCGCATTCACCAACAGGTTATCAGCACCGGATTCCAGCGGAAATTTATGTTGGAGATAAGCCTCAGTAAGGGTGAAGGAAGCCTGCCCCAGGCATTTTTCCCAGCGCTCGCGCATGGTCAGAATGCCGCAGCGGATATCTGCTACCGGGCGGGTATGTGTAAAAGGCAGCAGGTGCAGCCTGGTTGTATCGTCAAAAAGAATAAGATGCATAGGTGAAATTTTGATCTGCGGATGGGGAAAATCCGGCAGGCAGCCTTTTCATAAAAAATCCCGACAACAGGTGCCGGGATTTTCTCCTGAAAAAATATCGTTAAGATTACTTTTTCTTCTCGTAACGTTTCTTGAACTTATCAATACGACCGGCGGTATCAACAAATACTGCTTTACCGGTGTAGAATGGGTGAGAGGTGTTAGAG
>Ga0247823_10001468_pt1 | contig 19685 bp, 19 predicted proteins | sample 13C_PalmiticAcid_2_FD_192426 | JGI IMG/M metagenome (GOLD analysis project Ga0247823, IMG submission 192426) | Soil microbial communities from agricultural site in Penn Yan, New York, United States - 13C_PalmiticAcid_Day30 | ecosystem: Environmental > Terrestrial > Soil > Agricultural land... | reverse complement strand
CGGCAGGACCACCCGCACCGTCTTGTCCTCGCGCTGACGTTCGCTGACCGAAGCTGGCCGCAGGAAGGTGGCGGCCAGGACGGCCGCCAGCACCGCGACGGCCCCGACCACCGGCCAGTTGATCCTGCGCCGACGACGCGGCGGCGGCGGATCATCCGCCATGAAGGCGTAGGTCATGGCGCTCAGGCTCCCCCGCCGGGCGGGCGGGTCGAGGCCATGCCCAGGCTACCGACGCCGACCTTGGAGCACAGGTCCAGCACCTGCATGATCTGGTCATACTGCACCGCCCGGTCGCCGCGCAGGATCACCGGAAGGTCCGGCGTCGAGGCGATGGAGGCCCGCAGTTCCTGCTCCAGCTCGGCCATCGAGACGGGGACGGCGTCGATCGACACCGTGCCGTCGTTGGCGACCGCGATGACCCGCGACTTGGGCTGGTCCAGCACCTGGGAGGCCGAGGCCGACGGCAGGTCGACCTGGATGCCCTGCACCGCCGCCGTGGTCAGCAGGATGAAGATGATCAGCAGCACGAAGGTCAGGTCGACCAGAGGCGTGATGTTGATCTCGTTATAGGGTTTCTTGCCCTGAACCTGCATGGATCAGCGCTCCCCTATTCCGCCGCGAGGGCGGCGACAGGGGCATCCTGCCAGGTTTCGGCGATGCGCTTTTCCAGCTCGTCGACGAAGATCTGGTTGTCGGCGGTGACGTCTTCGACCCGGCTCAGCAGGTAATTGTAGCCAAACAGGGCCGGGATCGCGACGGCCAGACCGGCGACAGTGGCCAGCAGGGCCGCAGCGATGCCGGGGGCGATGGCGTTGATGTTGACCTCGCCCGCCGCCGCCACCGAGGCGAAGGTGATCATGACGCCCAGAACCGTGCCCAGCAGGCCGATGAAAGGCCCCCCCGAGATGGCGATGGTCAGCAGCACCATCCACTTGTTCAGCTTCTGGCTCTCGCGCACCTGACCGGCGTCCAGCGCCGAGCGGATGGCGGCGATCGACTGCGGACGGATGGCGAAGCGGCTGCCCGACGCCTTGCCCTCGGCCAGACGCATGCCCAGCTCCTGACGGCCGATCTGATAGAGGCGCGCCAGCGGCGAGTGCTCGCTCAGGGCCGGCGGCAAGGCGCCGAGACCGTCATGACCGTTCGAGGCGCGGGCCGACTGGCGATAGACGTCCAGGAACTCTTCGTTGGCGCGCGTGGTGCGCCCCAGCATCAGCCCCTTGGAGATCATGACCCAGATGGCCAGGGCCAGCATGAAGCCCAGGATGATGATGACCACCCAGGCGTCGACCGTCAGGGCCTTGAACAGGATGCCGAAATAGTTGTGGCCGCCGCTCTCGGTCTGCTCGGCGGTGTCGAAGGTCAACAGCCTGGCGCCCTGCCCTTCGCTGGCGGCCGCCAGCTGGAAGGCGGCCTGCGGCAGGGCGACGCCCGCCACGCGGAATTCGTCGATCTCGCCGGCGAAGCCCTGACCCAGAACGGCGGGACCGGCGGCCAGCGCGCCCGCGACCTCTCCGGCCGGCTGACCGTTGACGAACAGGCTCGTTTTCTGGCCGTCGTTGACCAGGGCGACGTGGGCCCAGGTTCCGGCTGGCAGGGCGGCGCCCGCGCTGCGCTGGCCTGCGGCGTCGAGGAACAGGGTCGCGCCTTCCGACATCAGGCTGAAGCCCGACAGACCCAGAAGTTGACCGTCCGAGCCGGGCTTGACCCAGAAGCTGACCGAGACCGGCCCCTGTGCGAAGGCTTCGGCAGGGATCGAGACAGCCGAAGCGCCGTCCAGCATCAGGCTCTGGCCGATCAGGCCGCCCGTGTTGCGGCCCTCGCCGCCGACGCCGTTCAGGCCGTTGGCGGTGGCGTCCTGCGGCGCGCCCGCGCCGTCGAAGTGCCAGACCAGTCTGTAGTCGGCGCCGAAGGTCCCGGCGGCGTTCTGGCCGGCCTCGGCCTTCTCGTTGCCGTAGTAGGCGTAGATGGCCGCGGCGGCGCCCGGCTTCAGGTTCGACACGTCGACCCAGACCAGGGCCTGCTGCTCGGCCGGGGCCCACTTCTCGATGTGGAAGGCCAGCGGCGTGCGGTCGTCGCCCGCCACGAAGCGCAGGTCCGAGCCGTCCGCCTTGACGTCGGCGAAGTCGAAGTTGCCAGTGTGCAGACGGATCAGGACCGGAGCGCGGGCCACCTCGCCCGTCACGCCCGCCGCCTGGGCGTTCAGGTTGATTTTCGTGCGATAGGCGTAGTCCGCCTGCCACCAGCCCGCCGCGGCGGCCGGGGCCGCGGCCCCGATCAGCACGGCGGCGGCGAGGCCGCCGAGCAGCCCCTTCTTGGTCATCGTCAAAGCCATCAGAATTCCCCCCAGATGCGGAAGCGAACGGAAACCAGGCCCGCATCGCGGCCCGGCATGGAGATCAGGGGCGTGCCGACATCGACGGCCCCGTTGAGGTATTGGAAGAGGCGCAGCCGCCCGCCGACGCCGGCGCTCATCAGAAGATTCTCGCCCTTCTGGCCCGGCAGCGGGTCGTGGATGCCGACGAAACCGGCGTCCCAGAAGCCGTAGAGGCGCAGCTCATCCACGCCCGGCCAGTCGGCCAGCAGCGGCGGCGAGCGCATTTCCAGCTGGGTGGCCAGACCGTAGTCGCCCATGGCCTCGCTTTCGCGATAGGCGCGGACCGTGTTCGAACCGCCGATGCCGAACTGCTCGTTGGAGATCAGCGGACGGTCGGTCCACTGGGCCGACAGCTTGGCCATCAACTGCAGATCATGAACCAGTTCCTCGGTGTGCGAGGCGTCGACCTTGACCGTGAAGAAACTGGGACGGGCGTTGTAGCGCTTGGCGTCGAAGGCCCATTTGTCGTCGCCCAGACCTCGCACGCCCAGAACGCCGCTGAAGGTCAGGTCGCTGCGCCGCGCCTCGCCGCTCCAGTCGCCGCGCCAGGAGGCCATCAGCGGAAAATATTCGATCGGCGCGGCGGCGCGATCCGAGCCCAGGATCACGTCTTCCTTGAAGCTCTTCCAGTCGAAGCCGAGCGTCAGCGAATGATAGAAGCCGTCGCCGCCGCCCAGCGACCGGATCAGGCGCAAGCCCGCCAGATCGCCCTTGCCGATGACATTGGTGCCGCCGACCACGGCGATGTCGCTGTCCGAATGGACGGCATAGGCCAGCAGCTGCGTGCCGACGCCCAGGCGCATCAGATAGTTGCCGGAATAGACGGTGCCGTCCGTGGTCCGCTCGGGCGCCGTCTGGGCCGACAGGCTGAGACTGTCGCCGCGCCCCCACATATTGTCGTGACGCAGCGTCGCCGCCGTCCGCAGCTGGGTGGTCGAGGCGCTGTAATAGTTGTTCAGCTCCAGCGAGCCGTGCCAGGGTGAGCTTTCCTCGACCGCCAGCACCACGTCCAGCGTTCCCGGCGCTACGCCGGCGCGCAGCTCCGGCGTCACCCGACGCGTGGGGTTCTGGTTCAGGGCCACCACGTCGCGCTGGAACTCCGGCAGGTTCGGCGTCTGGCCTGGCGTCAGCGAAGACGCCAGGGCACGCACGGCCTCGGGCTTCTTCGCCCCCTCGACCAGCACCTGACCGATGGCCTGCTCGGCCACCTCCAGCATCAGGACGCCGCCCTCGACCGACTGCTCGGGAATGAAGACCGAGACGGCGATGAAGCCGCGCTCCTCATAGGCGGCCTGTAGCGCGGCGCGCGCCGCCTCCACGTCGTCCGAAGTCCGGCCCGGCCCCATGAAGGGATAGACCGCCCGTTCCACCGCCTCGGGCGGCAGGACCGTATTGCCCTTCACCTGAAAGGCGCGAACCTCGAAACTGGCGTCGTCCTGCGCCCTCGCGGGCGCGGCGTGAACAGCCAGAACAGCGGCCAGCGCCAAGGCGCTCGCCGCGCCTCTCAGCGCGCAATGTCTTTTGTAATCCAGCATCAATCCCCCGTGACGCGACGGCCGCCGAGCGACCGACGCACCGCACTTGGTCGTCAGGGGAGAGACACGCGCGCCGGATACAGGCGCAAAGATTTAGCGTGAAGATTTCGCGACGTTTTCCAGTCGCTTATGTGCCGTTTTGTCAGGCCACGAGAACAACATCGCCGGGCAGGCGCGTGGCGCGAACCCCATAGGCCAGCCGCATCTGATCGATGACCTGATCGATGCGATCGGTGTGGAAGGCGCCGTTGACGCGGCGGTTTCTCAGACGTGGATCGGCGATGACGATGCGCCCGGTGCGATAGCGATTGATCTCCTCGATCACGTCGCCGAGGCGCTGATCGCGGAAGACCAACAGCCCACGCCGCCAGGCCGCCTCGGCCTCCGGGTCAATGGCCGTGGGCGCCTGCATCTGTTTCTGGTCATAGGTGACGCTGTGCTGCGCCGCCAGCGTCGCCGCCTGCCCGGCTGAACGCACCTGAGCCGCGCCTTCCAGACACGAGACACGCACCTCCCCATCCAGACAGCGCATCGACAGCCGCGCCTGCGACGCCGTGGTCTCGCCGTCCTGGGCGAAGATCGACAGGGGCGCGTCAGGGCGATCGATGGTCACGACCGCCTCCCCCGTCATCAGTTCAAAGGCGCCGACGCCGGCCTGGGGCCGCAGGGCGATCCGCGTCAGGGTGTTCAGTTCGACCGAGACGCCCGCCGCCAGTTCAACGCGCCGCGTCTCGCCCTTGGCCGTGGTGAAGTCGGCAGGCGCGGGCGCAAAGCGCGTCGTCCCCGACCGCTCCGCGATAATGGCCACGCCAGCGGCCGAGGCGGCGATGGCCCCGCCCACCACCATGCGACGGCTCAGGCCACGCTGGGCCGTCGTTGGCCGGATCACCTGCTCGTCGCGCAGATCCGACGCCGCCTGACGCGCCGCCTTGTGCAACCGCGCCGCCTGGACGAAGGCCTGCTCATGACGCACGTCGGCCTGCCGCCACACCGCCAGATCCAGGGCGTCGTCCTGCGTCGCCTCGCCTGACATCAGACGGCGCACCCAGGCCTGGGCCTGTTCGACGACCGCGTCGCTCACGTCCTGATCTCGCCGCTCATGTCCGGCCTCCGGGGCGCCCCTGTAATTCATGACACGCCACCGTCAGAACGGCGCAAGGATATGACCTTGGGTTGAGCCAGATTCTTCTGCAAGGCCTCGGTCGCCAGCTTCAACTCGTGCTGCACGGTGCGCTGGGCCACGCCGTGGCGCTCTGCGATCTCGGCCGTCGACAGGCCGTCCAGCCAGGCGGCGGTGCAGAGGGCCAGACGCCGCGCGGGCATCCGCGCCATCGCCGCCTTGACCGTCGCCAGGTCGGACCGCGCCTCGGCCACCGTCGCCGGATCGGGGTTCTCGTCCGGCACGTCCAGCAGGGCGGCGACCTCGTCAAAACCCAGCAACCGCCGGTCGCGCCGCCGGGCGTTGGCGGCGATGTTCAGCGCCATGCGGAACAGATAGGCGGTCGGATGCCGCACCTCGTCCTGCGGCCCGTTGCTCGACAGCTTCACATAGGCGTCCTGCAATGCATCGCGCGCCATCTCGCGCGAGCCCAGCCGCGCGCTGAGGCCGGACAGCAGGGTCTCGTACTTCTCGACCAGATGCCCGCGCAGACGGGCGGCGGCGTCCGTCACCATGACCGCAGCCTCATTCGCCGACCCGCATGCCGGCGCCCCGCGTCGAGGTCGCGTAACGCAGCGGCACGATCAGGTCGATCGCCCCCGGCAAGGTCGCCGGCAGGCCCGGCAGGGGCTCGGCGCGCTTCAAGGTCTGCAGCGCCGCCTCATCCAGAGGCACGACCCCGGAACTGGTCTCGATCCAGGCGTCCATCACCCGGCCGTCCCGCTGAACGATCAGACCGACGCGCACCACACCGGTCGGACGTGCGCCGGTCAACAAAGCCGGATAGGCGTGAAACCGCGCCAGATGACTTTCGACCCGCCGGTAATAGTCAGACACCGCGCCGGGATCGGGCGCCGCAGCCGGCATGGCCGCCGCGCCGCCGCTCGCCGTCTGGGCCGGCGCAGCCTTGGCCTCTCCGACCATGGGCAAGGTCGGCGCTTCGACGGTTGGGCTGGCGGTCTCGGCCGCGTTCGAGGAGGCTTCTGTGCGGTCGCTGTCGCCGACCTGTCGACGGGCGGTATCAATCAGTTCGACATTGACGGCGTGCGGCTGGACTTCCGGCGCCGCCATGCCCTGCGGGATAGCCGACGACGCCAGCAGGACAGCCGCCGCCCCGCCGTGCAGGGCCGCCGACGTCATCGCGCCAAGGAGCCAGTTTCGCGTCATGAATGGAGGCCGAGCCGTCAGAGCCGCTGCAACCCCGTCTCCCTAGACCGTCACCGGCGACAGAACGGTGACGCTGATATGTCAGTGACGCTGGCGGACACGAAACTCGATCCGCATCGGCTGCGGCAAGGCCGGCGGCGGCGGCGGAAACCGCAGCTTTGAAGCCAGGGCCATGAAGTCGGCGTCGCGCTCCGCATCACCCGACCCGCTCAATACCTCGGCCCGACGCGCCGCCCCGTCCTCGTTCACCCATAGCCGCACGCTCAAGGCATAGTCACCGCCCGACAGCACAGCGTCCTGACGCAGAGCCTCAATCGTCTGCCGCTGCACAATCTCGGCATAGGCCCGCGCCTCGGCGCTGGCGCCCGATCGGCCGACGACCGGCGCCGCTGTCGCGGTGATCGGATTCAGCGTCACCGCCGAGGTCGATCCGGCATAGATGACCACGGCCCCGCCCGACGTGAACCGCGCTGTCAGGCCGGTGCCCGCCAGCATCAGGGCCAGCGCTTCCCTCGGCTGCATCGCCCCAGACACCGGCGACGACCGCCGCCCCGACGCCAGCGAACTGTCGTAGAGCATCTGCAAGCCGGTCGAGACCGAAAAGGCCGCCAGCGCCTGATCCAGCGGCTGGGCGTCGAGGTCAAAGCGCCGCGCCTCCTGCGGCCGCGCCTGCGCCGCGCCGGCGACCGCCAGAGCGGCCATGGCGGAAAGGACCGCCAGCCGACGTTTCAGGCCCTCCGACATCTATGTCCCATCCCGCGTCCGCCGCCGTCAGCGTGGGATCAGCACAGCCCTGAGATCATGGCAAGGGAGGTCCCCTGCGGTCGTCTAAGCCCCCTCGGCCTTATCCGCCTCAATCAACCCGCCATCGACCCCCACAGAAAAACGCTTCAGCTTTTTAATTTCAAAGAGTTTGGCGAAGATGGTCGAGACCTGCATCAAGGTCGCCTCGGCCTTGTCGGCGGTCAGGACAAGGTGAATGAAGCCCTTGGCCGACTGGTCGCAGAAGACGACTTCGTCATTGGCCTGCATCAGGGCCTGCCCCAGAGGGAAGCCGCCGATAGCGTCGCCGATCGAGGGGCTGGAGACGGCGCTGGTTCCGAACTCCACTGCGCGACGAACGCCGTTCGCGTCCTTGAGTTCATTGACCCAGAAGGCATGACTGTCGCCCGCGAGGACGATGGGCTGGACCCCGGCCTCAGCAAAGGCGGCGTAGAGCCGCTCGCGCCCCGCCGGATAGCCGTCCCAGGCGTCGAGGTTGAACGGCAGCCCCATCTTGAACAGGAAAAGGGCCTGCTCGAATTGTTCGCGGAAGGCCTCGGGCACCTGGGCCATCAAGCCTTCGATCTGTTCCGGCGTCATGGTGCGCGACACGTCGGGACCGGCCACGCGGGCGGTCACGACCTGATTGCCCAGCACCTGCCACGGACGGCCCGCCGCCTTCGACGCCGACAGTTCGCGTGTCAGCCAGGCGCGCTGCTCATCACCCATCAGATCGCGCGACGGGTCGTTCAGCCTGGCGCGGAAGGCGTCGAGGTCCAGCACCGGCTCGCCGTCAGGGCCGTCCTTGGCAGTCAGGTCCTTGCTGTAGTCGAGCGGCTCAGTGCGCCCCGTCAGCCGCGTCTCGACCATCATCAGGCTGGCCAGATCGCCGAAATGGAAGCTGCGGTGGATGGCTTCCTTCAGCGCGCCGGGCGCCGCCTCGCGGATCGGCATCCACTCGTAATAGGCCTTCAGCGCCGCCGCCTTGCGCTGGGCGAAGTCGCCCTCGGTCTCGGGCTGGTGGTTCTCGGCGCCGTGCAGCCAGGCGTCGTTGGCGGTCTCGTGGTCGTCCCAGACGCAGATGAAGGGCGCGCGCGCATGGGCGGCCTGCAGGTCGACATCGGTCTTGTATTGGGCGTGACGGGTCCGGTAGTCGGCCAGGGTCACGATCTCATGACGCGGCTCGGGCAGACGGTTCAGCGCCGCGCCGGTCGCCATGCCGTAGGCGTCAGGCTCGGCCCCGTATTCGTAGATGTAGTCGCCCAGATGGACCACGGCGTCCAGCGACGACAGGGCGGCGATGGCCTCATAGGCGTTGAACAGACCGCCCGGATAAAGCTGGCACGACACCACCGCCAGATTGACCGGCGTCAGTCCCTCAGCGGCGAGCGTGCGGGTGCGGCCCATCGGCGAGCGGGTCTCGCCCACGGCGAAGTCGTAGCGGTAGTCGCGACCGGGACGCAGGCCCGCCGCGTCGATCTTGACCGTATAGTCGCGCTCTGGCCCCGTCTCGAACCGCCCCGAGGCGACGAGGTGATCGCTTTCGCCTTCCAGCACGCGCCATGCCACCGAGATCGGGCCGTTAAAGCCTGTTTCCAGCGTGACGCGCGTCCACAGGATCACGCGGTCGGCGCCCGGATCACCCGAGGCGACGCCATGGACGAAGGCGAGCGACGCCGCCTCCGCCATGGCCGGCGTGGCGCCGACAGTGGCGCCGGCCCCGAACAGGCCCAGAAGGCCGCGACGGTTCATGGTCATGCGCCCGACCCTCAGTAGCGAACGGTGAAGGCCACGCCGTAGCTGGCGGGGCGTCCGGCGATGAAGGTCGGCAGGCCAAGCGCATCGCCCGTATTGCCCGCGTCCTTGATATATTCCTCGTCAAGCAGGTTCTCGCCGAAGGCCTCGACACCCCAGTTGCCTGAAGTCGGCGCATAGCGAACCCGCAGGTTCAGCAGACCATAGCTGTCCTGATATTCGTCCTGGATCGTGTCCGCGACGAAGTTCTGAGTCTGCAGAGCCGGGATGTCGTTGTTGTCGTCGAAGAAGACCTTGGACTGCCAAGTGTAGCTGGGCTGGACCTCGACCGCGCCGCCCGCAACCGGCAGACGCCAGACAGCCCCGATCGAGGCCATATGATCCGGCGACAGGCGGAAACGGTTGCCGTCATACAGGCCCGCCTCGAAGCGCGAGTGGTTGTAGCCGTAGGTGCCGAACAGGTCGAAGTTTTCGGCGGCGGCCCAGAAGACCTGCCCCTCAAAGCCGTAGGCGCTGGCCTCGCCCGCATTGGTGGTGATGAAGCGGGTGCCTTCCTGAACCGTAGTCTGGAAGTTCTCGTAGGCGTAGTGGAAGAGCGCGCCGTCCAGACGCAGGCGACCGTCCATCAGCGCCGCCTTGGCGCCCACCTCGAAGCTGTCGACCGTCTCGGCCTCGATCACGTTGAACGTCGGGGCGCCGAGCGGCGCGGCCGGGCCGCTAACGCTCAGCACCTCGGGACGACGGCCCCGCGCATAGTTGGCGTAGAGGCTGGCGTCGTCCGACAGGGCGTAGCGGGCCGTCAGACGCCAGGTGAAGCCCTCGTCCTCATGATCGCCATAGACGAAGTCACCGTTGTTGGCGGTCGGCTGCGCCGTCAGGCCGAATAGAGGCAGGACCGTCGCCGGCAGGTTGACCGCATTGGGGTTGGCCAGGCCGCCCAGCAGGGCCGGAACCTGGGCCGGCGGCACGGCGCCTTGCAGCACCGCCAGCAGCCCGCCCGCGATGGAACGGCCGTTGGCGACCGAGCTGGCGTAGCCCGTGGTCTTGTCGTCGCGAGTGTAGCGGACCCCGCCTGCGAACTCGAGGCGGTCGGTGGCCTTGAAGGTCAGGTCCGCAAAAAGGTCCCAGGAGGTCAGTTCGGCGCTGTTGATCGGGATCTCGATGTGCGCCGGCTTCAGGTTCGCCGCGATCGGCGCGGCCAGCCCACCTGCCCCCAGAGGCGTCAATGCAGCTTGCAGGAACTGCGTCGCCACCATCGGATAGGCCGCGCCCGGCAGAGTGTTGTGGCCGACCGCCGTGGGCGAGCCGTCCAGCAGTCCGGCCAGTTGCGCCAGGGCGATGCGCTCGTCGAACTGGGTCGGGGTGCGCTGATAGCCCTCCTCGCGGAACCAGCCGGCCCCGGCGAAGCCCGACAGGCGCCCGCCATTGTCCCAGTTCAGGCGGAACTCCTGGCTCCACTGCTCGCCATAGGCTTCCTCCGCCGCCGTCAGCAGCGGCAGCGACAGACCGTCGGCGTCAAAGGTTTCGTAGGAGTCGAACTGGCGATAGGCCGTGGTCGAGTTCAGCGACAGCGACGGCGTCAGCGTCCACTTCACCAGCCCCGTCACGCCCCAGACCTTGCGATCCAGCCCCAGGCTCTTGCCGTCGTCGAAGGCGGCGCCCGGCGTCAGGGCCGCGCCTTCCCACGGCGCGCGACCGCCCAGCACGGCGCCCGTATTGGGATCGGCCGGATCATAGGCGATGGATTTGAACGAGGTGCCGGTGGCGTCATCGGTCTGATAGTTGGCGATCAGGTCCGCGCGCAGATTATCGCTCGGCGTCCAGGCGCCGGACAGGCGGAAGGCCTGGGTCTCGATGCCGTTGTAGTCCTCGCCACCCAGCAGGTTCTCGACCGAGCCGTCGCGGGTCTTCATCCGCGTGGCCAGACGCAGGGCCAGATCATCACCCACCGGCGCGTTCACGAAGCCCTCGACCGAACGATAGCCGTAGTCTCCGACCTCGGCGCGCATCTCGGCGTCGAACTGGCCCGGACGGGCGCGGTTCTGCACCAGGTTGACCGCACCGATCAGGGCGCCGCGACCATAGAGGGTCGACTGCGGCCCCTTGGCCACCTCGACCCGCTCCAGATCGAACAGCTCGACATAGGAGCCCCGCGACTTCGAGATCGACACCCCGTCCTGGAAAACCGAGACGCGCGGTTCGGCCGTGGCCGCGCCCGAGTCCGAGGTAATGCCGCGCATCACAAAGCCCGGATTGTTCGGCGACTGGTTCTGCACCAAGAAGCCCGGCACGAAGGCCGACAGCTGCTCGAACTCCTGAACCCCCAGGTTCTCCAGGAACTGGCCGCTATAGGCCGTCAGTGCGAAGGGCACCTCAATCGGATCCTGCGCCCGAAGTTGGGCGGTGACGATGACATCGTCCACCGTCGAGACGTGATCCTGGGGCGCGCTCTGCGCCTGGGCTGCGCCGCCCGCCATCAGGCTCAGCACCGCCGCCCCCGCCAACAGGCCAGCCTTGTTCGCCACGGATTTCATCATCGCATCCCCCTTGAAACTCATGGGGGTGGCGTAGTGGGCGTCAGTGTCGGACCCGCGACGCCCACGCAAATCCACAGTGAAGCTGACGCTTCATTTGGACGACAAGCTTTCCGGAGACGACCAGTCTGAAGAGTTTACGCACACCGCTTCTATGCCATCCGAGCAGCTTCAAGCTGATCATATATCGGGGTCAACCAGGTCGCCGTCGCGCTCTGTGCCGCGAGTGTCGCCTCTGCACGTTTCTCGGCGGCGTCAGGTGTGAATTTGCCTCCCCGCTTTGCGTCAGTCTTTATCACAAGCGCCAGGCCGGTTTTAAAGTCAGGATCGTTCGGGTCGAGACCGAAATGGCGCGCTATGGCGTCTATCATATCAGGCAAGTGGCTGTAGTTAATCAATAATGATCGGCCTGGCGTATGCGCAGCTAGACCAGCCGCGTAGATCGCCCTCAACACTTTCGCGCAATATTCTTCGGACGAGACTGCAGACGGATCCGTGCCGCCTATCAAGGTCGACGGCAAAACCCCGGGCACGGTGTGCATTCCACGTTGCCTCAACTGGCTGACCATAACCTCCAGCGGGTTGCGATAGAGAAACACCCAAGGTGTATCAGGAAACGCCTCGCGCAGAAGCGGCGCGTGCAAAGCGTGCCAGGCGTCCAGCTTGATAAACAGTCGGTTTTGTCCCGATGCACGCGACTGACCTAACGCGCTGACCATGGCGCGCAAGGTATTGATTTGCAAGGAGCGCGACATACGGCAGGCGTAGTGATTGGCGCGCACGATGGCGTCGAATGGCGGCGGTTCGGACAGTACAAGCGTATTGGGTGCCTGGGCCAGAAGTCTGGCCAGCAGAGTTGAGCCGCAGCGCGACACATGGAAAATGAAGCCCGTCGGAGGTATGCCGGGCAGGGCCGTTGCGCGCGCTCTCAGTTTCTCCAACGACGTGACCGGCGCAAAAGCTGCGTTGATCGGCCGCCGCATCCAGGAATTAAATGTCTCTTGCAGAAAGGACTCGGAGAATCGTTCGTCCTCGCCATGCAGCCACGTCACCTGCGCCTCTGCCCCCTCGCTCCACAACAGGCGCGCTGGCAGCCAGTGAGCCGGGTGGCGATCCATCAACTCCATGGCTGGTTCCAGCGATTGCGGCCATCGATCAGCGCCGTCTCGACCTCGGTCTCAGCAAATGGAAGATCGCTTTCCACGCCCAGCCGAACCGTCTCCTCAATAAACAGTCGCCGGTCGAGAATGGCGGCCAGTTCGACGTGAAGCGCAGCATCATTCAGCATTTTCTCGCGAAAAGTGGCAAAATTCCTCACGCTCGTTTCAGGCGAGGTGGCGTTTAGAACCTCAGCGATCTTCTGCGCCTCCGGATCGACCTGGTCGAACGGCGCCCAGGTTCGCAACTGCGCATTCGCCGCCACGTCAATCACTAGGTGGATGCGGTCTGTCAGGCCGGCATTGTGCACCCGATGCGGCTGCCCCAGGTCCAGATACCAGATCTCGCCGGGACGCATATCGACCGGCCGATTGCGCACGCGAAACATCACGGACGGGTTGGTGATGATCGGCACATGCAGCCGCGCTTCGCCTTCCTGCGCCCCCAGGCCGTAGTCTCGATGCTCCTTGATCTCTGCCCCCGCGCCGAGGCGCAGTAGACGCACGGATCGCACATCGAGGCCCAATCGCTCCAACAAGGCGCGAGCCCCGTGGCATTGTTCCATGGCTGGAGCATCCTGCCACACACCTTCTCCGCCCCCGGTGTAAAGACTGTCGCCGTGTCCCGGATGAGCGCGCAGAACCAACCCGCTCCAGTCGCCGTCATAGTAGTCGCGGTTGAAGTGCGGGGTCCACCCGGCATCGCCCAGACGGATCAGATCCGCCCGCAACGCCTCCACATCGGCTGCGAGCGGTAGACGAAAACGATCGATCACCGGACGTCTAGACGAAGCGGGCGTCGAGCAGCACCGCCCGCGCGACATCCTTCGTCACGGCGTCCTGAAACTTGCCCAACTGCAACCGCCCTTCCAGAGATACGGTCCGCCCTGACGGTCGATCTCGGCCATCTCGCAGGAAGACCCGGACTTGATCATCGGCGCTGACGCCCTGGATGGTGAAGTAGTGCACGGCGGACAATGACGACGAGGCCATGACGCCGCGCAGCGTCACACGCCGCCCGTTGTTTGCCTCCAGCACCTTGCGCGTCAGAGCTTGCGCGCCGTTCGCCAACGACACGCCCGCTACGGCGACAAGCACTCCTGCCCCCAAAAGGCCGCGGCGATTCATATGTGTCCGATCCAGGGAGGTGAAGCGGTTCATCGGCTGGTCCGTCGACGGTTCAGGGTGGTTACAGCGCCGGCGCCCAGCAAAGCCGCCAGCAGGATCATCGCCCATTCCGAAAGGGTGGGAATGACCAACGGAGGTCGATCGACGACCCGCACGGTATAGGTCTGGGCGCCCGAATAGGGCGTGGGGCTCGAGTCGCGGACCTCGATGGTGAAGGTGTAGTCACCGTCGAGGGTGGGAGCGCCGTTCAGCAATCCGCTCGGGCTCAGCGACATGCCCGGCGGCAGCGCGCCCCCGGTAAAGATGTAGCTATAGGGGGCCAGGCCTCCGCTCGCGCTCGGCAATTGCTGGCTGTAGAGCTGATGGAGGATGGCGTCCGAAAGGCTGGCTCCGGGCAGGACGATGATCGGCGCGGCGACGACGATCGTGAAGGTGCCGCTCCCGGTGTAGGGGCCGCCGACGTTGCTCGCCGTCGAATCCGTTGCCGTGATGCTGAAGGTGAAGGTGCCCGTCGTGGTCGGCGTGCCGCTGAACCCGCCGTCGGCGTCCAGGGTGATCCCCGGCGGCGTGCTCCCGTTGCTCACGACATAGGTGTAGGGGCCCTGCCCTCCGCTGGCCGAGACGTTGCCCGAATAGGGGGCGTAGAGGCTGGCTCCGCCCAGGAAGCCGCTGACGCTCAGCGTCGGAGGGGCGACGGTCAGGGTATAGGCATGGGTCGTCGCATAGGGACCCGTTCCGGTAGAGGAGTCCGTGGCCTTGATTGTGACATTGAAGGTCCCCGACGCCGCAGGCGCACCACTGATGACGCCAACGCTGGACAGGGTGACGCCAGTCGGCAAATCCCCCGACGCTATGGTGTAAGCATAGGGCGACGTGCCGCCGGTCGTCGCGAGACTGGCGCTATAGACGGCCCCGACCGAGGTCGAAGGCAGCGACGTCGTGTCCAGAACCAGAGTCGGCGCGCCGACCGTCAGACTATAGGCTCGGGCCCCAGAATAGGGCGTAGCGCCCGTGGACGAATCCGTTGCGGTCACGGTGAAGTTGAAGCTGCCGCCCGCCGTCGGCGTTCCGCTCAACACGCCGCCACTCGTAAGGGTAAGGCCTGCCGGCAGGCTGCCGGCGCTGACCGCGAAGCTGTAACCGGACACGCCGCCAGAGGCCGTGAGGTTCGCGTTATAGGCCGAAGCGACCGTGGCGTTCCCAAGGCTTGCCGGGCCGACCGCGATGGTCGGCGCGCTGATCGTCAGCCTGTAGTCCCTGGTCACCGTAAACGGCGCCGAACCGCCCGTTGTCGCGTCCGTCATCGTGACGGTGATGTCAAAGTCCCCGCCCTCGGTCGGCGTTCCACTCAGCCCCCCGGCAACCGACAGGTCAAGGCCGTCCGGCAATGCGCCGGTCGTCACGGCGAAGGTTCGTGGCGCGACGCCGCCGGTTCCGGCGATCATCTGCGAATAGGCGGCGCCGACCGTGCCGTCAGCAAGTGTGGCCGTCGTGATCTCAAGCGTAGGGGCGTCCACCGTCAGGCTCAGGGCCTGGCTGTCGGTGGCGTTGCTGCTGTCGGTGACGGTGACGGTGAAGTTGAAGGCGCCCACGACCGTCGGCGCGCCGGTGAAGACGCCGTCCGTGCCCAGGGTCACGCCGCCCGGCAACGTCCCAGCGGTCACAGCGAAAGTTCTCGGCGTCATGCCGCCGTTTGCGAGGATCGGCGCATTGTAAGCGACGCCGGCCACAGCATTGGCCAATGTCGTCGTGGTGATGTTTAATGGGGCCGGCAAGTTGACGCTAACAGTTGTCGGTTGCGTGGTCAGGCATGTCTGCGACTGTTCCGGCTCGGGGCACATGAACAGAGAAATGGTATCGCTCGCGACCCCGCCGTTCTTCAACGACACCAGGGTGATGGAGAAGATGTCGCTGCTCAGATTGCCGTTGAAGCTATAGATGGCGTTAGCGGTTTCGAAGGGTTCATCGACGGGAGCTCCGAAATCATCGACCCCGAGGCCGAAGAAGCTATAGGCGTCGCCCGTCACCTCCGTGAAGAAGCCGCCCCAACTGCCGAAGTCATTGATGAGTTCGTCGCAGGCTTGCGCATTCAGAGTTTGTGTCGTGCCAACGGCGGAGAAGCTGATCGAACCAGCGTTGCAGGTCTGGGCGTTAGCCAAACCGCCACCAGCCATCGTGCCGGCCAGAAAGACAAAAAGACCAACCAGCGTCAGCGCGGCTCGCCGCAACGGGCCGCGCGCGACGCTTGACACGAAGCGCCCGTTAAATCGGTCCAAAACTAATCCCCCGTGCCGCCTTACGGCTGGACGCTTCAACAAGCAAAAAACCCTGCTCACCGAAACGGAAAAGACGTAACAGTGAATGATGATTTTCGCCAGTGGTGATGACGTCGGTTCACGCTTGCGTATATACCCTCACTGGTAGAAGCGCAGCCGTAAGCATTTTCGGGCCGAGCGAGGTGGGGCGTCATGGCAGATTTTTTTATGGGCCAGGTCATGATGACCGGGTTTGGTTTTGCCCCCAGAGGCTTTGCGTTCTGCAACGGAGCGCTATTGTCCATTCAGCAGAACCAAGCCCTGTTCGCCCTTCTTGGCGTCGCTTACGGCGGAAACGGCACTCAGAATTTCGCCCTTCCCAATCTTCAAGGGCGTACGCCCGTCGGAGCCGGTCCCTCTACAGATGGCGTCTGGCAGCCAAGCGCGTATCAACTGGGGACGCCGCTTGGCGTTGAAAACGTGTCCCTGAGCTCAGATCAGATGCCGGCCCACAATCACATGGCTCAGGCGACGACCCAACCTGGCGCAGGACGTAGCCCCGTTGGAGGCCTGGCGTCGCGCTCATCGCGCGGCATGTCCGCCTATGCGGCCCCGGGTCCGCTTGTCGGCCTTGCCAATACCGGACAGACGGGCAGCGGCCTCCCTCACAACAATATGCAACCGTTTGGCGTGATCAGCTTCAGCATCGCCCTGAGCGGCGTCTTCCCTTCGCGAAATTAGGCCGACAGAGAGCACCCCATGACCACGCCCTACGTCGGCGAGATCCGGATGTTCGGATTTCAGCGCATTCCTTTAGGTTGGCTTGCGTGTAATGGCAGCCTAGTCTCAATTGCGGAAAACGAGGTCCTGTATACGCTCTTGGGCACCGTTTACGGCGGCGATGGCATGACTACATTCGGGTTGCCGGATTTGAGAGGTCAGGTGCCGATCCACCAAGGATCGGCGCCGGGCCTAACCACCAGGGTTCTGGGGCAGCGCGGCGGAAGCGAGAACGTCACGCTTCTCCAGTCCAATCTGCCGCCACACACGCACCCCTTCACGGCCACCTCGGCTGTTGCAACCACTGATACGCCAAACCAAACTACCCTGCACGCCGCACAGACGGCAGACACCGCCTACATGGCTGCTCCTGCCAACATCGCGCTTGGGGCTGCTTCCGTTGGCAACAGCGGCAACGGATTGTCGCACAACAATATCATGCCGACACTGGTGGTGAGCTATTGCATTGCTGCATCCGGCATCTTCCCTTCTCGGAATTGATGACCCAATGACGAATCCTTACGTTGGCGAAATTCAAATCTTCGGCTTCGGTTTCGCGCCGTACAGATGGGCCTACTGCAATGGCGCCACTCTGCCCATCCAGCAGAATACAGCCCTGTTTTCCTTGATTGGCACAAACTATGGCGGGAACGGCACGTCGAACTATCAGTTGCCAAACCTGGTGAACCGCGTAGCCGTCAGCTACGGTCAAGGGCCTGGCCTGACGCCCTATGTGATCGGCGAGACGCTTGGCCAGAACGGTGTCTCCCTATCGATCACGGAGATGCCACAGCATAGCCACACGCTGCTGGCCGCGAACGGACCCGACAACCGCGCCGGCACACCGACAGCCAGCAACGCCTTATCGTCACCCGTTCAGTCGCGCACCTTCCGATCAGGCGTCGCCGCCAATACTAACCTTCATCCCTTGGCCATTGGCGTGGCAGGTAATGGTTCGCCGCACGAGAACCGTCAGCCCGTCTTGGCGCTGAACTACTGCATCGCTCTCCAGGGAGCATTCCCTGCGTTCAACTAGATGAGCGCTTTGCTCAAAGCCAAAACAAGGCTCGCGACAGAGGAGGACGAGGCCTTCCTGCGCTCGCTCTACGCCGACACGCGAAGCGAAGAAATGGCTCTGACAGGCTGGCCTCCTGATCAATGCGCCCGCTTCCTGTTGAGCCAGTTCGAGCTTCAAAAGCGCCACTACGACCAGCACTTCGGCCCGGATGGGCACAGCATCGTCGAACTGGGTCGCCAGCCAGTAGGCCGCCTCTGGTTGCATGACGATGATGAGAGGCGGCTGATCGTCGACATCTCGCTGATAGCGCAGGTGCGCGGTCACGGGTTGGGGGGTAGCCTGATCCGCAAGACCCTGGCCCAGGCGCGTCGAAACGGCCGCCCTTGCGTCCGCCTACATGTGCTGTCGAACAATCCTGGCGCGATGCGTCTCTATCAACGCCTCGGTTTCACCGTGGTCGGCGCCAAAGGCGCTCATTTTCGGATGGAGTGGCGTCCGATCAGTTGAACACGGCCTCGTAGATAACGCCGGACGCGTCTCGCCCTACGGGCGTCAGAAACACGTCTAGCGCCCCCATCGTGGTGTTGTTGAGCCGATAAATCCGTTGCGGCAGGGCGATCCGCGATGGGCTGCGGAACAGCAAGGAGAAGGGCTGGCGCACCATTCCCGAGAAATTCTGAACTGCAAGAGGACGGACCTCGACCAAAGTCAGAGTCTGCGTCGTTTCGCCCAACGAAAGATCGAAGGTCTCGTTGGCGCGCACGCCGAAATGCTCGGTCTGTAGAAACTGCACTTAGGCATCCTAGGCTATTCGACGCCAACATAACGGCGTCATGGCCGTAGTCACGTCAAACTGACCTTGCGCAGAAACTCTCCGTCTGGCCAAACGCAGGAAACCGATGTCAGCGTCATCGGTCCGATAATCTCCGCGCCGCCAGCAGCGGCCCGTCCGGCGCATCGACCCAAACGCCGTCCAGATGAAAGGTCGTTCGCAGAACAGACGGCGACAGGGCTTCGACCGGCGGCCCGTCCGCGACCACCTGCCCAGCGTCCAGCACCACCACCCGGTCCGCAGCTCGCGCGGCCAGAGTCAGGTCATGCAGACTGACCAGAACGCCCCCGCCCGCATCGGCGCGCCTTCGCAAACGCTCTAACATCAGAAGCTGCGCGTCCGGGTCCAGCCCAGCGATGGGTTCGTCCGCTAGCAGCAAGGGGGCCTGAACCACCAAGGCTCGCGCCAGCAGCACCCGCGCACGTTCTCCGCCCGACATCTCGGCCACGCCACGCTCGGCCAGATGCCCCGCGTCAACCTCGTCCAAAGCTGCTCGCGCCCGCTCCAGCGCCTCGCTCCCTGACAAGAAGGGCGCGCCCAGCGCCGCGACCTCGATGGCCGGCAGGTTCCAGGCGATATGCCGTTCTTGCGGTAAATAAGCCGCCCGCGCTCCACGCTCACGCTCCGACAAACGGCGCACGTCTTCTCCGCCCAGCCTGGCCGCGCCGCTTTGCAGGGGCGTCAGCCCCAAAGCCGCACGGACGGCGCTGGACTTGCCCGCCCCGTTCGGTCCGCACAGAGCGACCAACTCGCCCGACGCCACCGACAGGCTGACGCCATCCAGCACTGTGGCTGCGCCCATCCGCGCCACAGCCCGCTCCAGTTCCAGCAAAACGCTCACAGCCGCCATTCCCGCGCGGCTCGCCATGCTATCAAGGCGAACAGTGGAGCCCCGACCAGGGCCGTGAACACGCCCAGCTTCAACTCTTGATCCGTCGGCATCAACCGTGCGGCCAGATCGGCCGACACCAGCATCAAGCCACCCGCCAGAGCCGAAGGCAGCAGCAGCCGCCCCGGATCGCCACGCACGGCCGCCCGCACCAGATGCGGGGCGGCCAGACCGACAAAACCGATCACCCCCGCCACCGCCACCGCCGCCCCCGCCGCGACCGCTGCGGCGATCAGGGCCAGAACCCGCATTCGCCCCATCGACAGGCCCGACGCCCGAGCCGCCTCTTCGCCAAGCGTCAGCATCCGCAGGCCCGGAGACGCCCCCGCCGCAAAGA
>Ga0247823_10001467_pt1 | contig 19686 bp, 20 predicted proteins | sample 13C_PalmiticAcid_2_FD_192426 | JGI IMG/M metagenome (GOLD analysis project Ga0247823, IMG submission 192426) | Soil microbial communities from agricultural site in Penn Yan, New York, United States - 13C_PalmiticAcid_Day30 | ecosystem: Environmental > Terrestrial > Soil > Agricultural land... | reverse complement strand
GAGAATGAGGGGGGCGGCGTCAAAGAACCTTCCCCCCTGGGGGAGGCGGCCGAAGGCCGGAGGGGGGGCGTTTTCAGCTTCCCGCTCGGTGGCCCATGTCGCAAAGACTCCCCCCGCCGATCGCTTCGCGATCGCCTCCCCCAGAGGGGGAGGCGCCCTGTGATCGACCCCCAACGCCTCGCCGCCGATCCGGCCATCTCGGCCTTCGTCACGGCCAACGCCGGTTCGGGCAAGACCAAGACCCTGATCGACCGGGTCGCGCGCCTGCTGCTGGGCGGCGCCGAGCCGGCGGCGATCCTGTGCGTGACCTACACCAAGGCCGCCGCCGCCGAGATGCAGCACCGATTGTTCGACCGGCTGGGCAAGTGGTGCGTCACGCCCGACGAGGCCCTGCGCGCCGAGATCGCGGGCCTCGTCGATCGGCCGCAGAGCGATTTCGACGCCCTGGCCCTGTCCAAGGCCCGCAGCCTGTTCGCCAAAGCCCTGGAGACCCCCGGCGGCCTGAAGATCCAGACCATCCACGCCTTCTGCGAGAAGCTCTTGCGGCGCTTCCCGATCGAGGCCGGCGTCTCGCCCGGCTTCGAGGTGATGGACGACAGCGCCTCGGCCGCGGTGGCCCAGGCCGCGCTGCACAAGCTGGCCCACCACGTCACCCACAGCGACGACATCTTCGCCCAGGCCTATGCCCGCTTCTCGGTGGCGGTGGACTTCGCCTCGTTCGAGGCGATGTTCGCCACCTTCGAGCACCAGCGCGCGGCCATCGCCGCCTATCGCGAGCGCTGCGGCGGCCTGGAGGGCGTCGAGGCCGACATCTGGAGCGTCTGCGGTTTCGCCGAGCCGACCACCGTCGAGGACATCGCCGCCCAGGCCATGGACGACCTGGATCCGGTCTTCTGGCGCTCGGTCGCCGACGTGCTGTCGGGCGGCGGCAAGCAGGATTCCGAGCGCGCTGCGATCATGAAGGCGGTGGCGCAGGCCCCGTCGCTGGACGCCGCCCTGGCCCTGCTCTTCACCGAGAAGGGCGCCGGCACGCCGGTGACCTGGGTGGCCAAGACCTCCGGCCTGAAGAGCCGCGAGGACCTGCGCGAACGCCTGCTGGCCGAACAGGAGCGCCTGGAGGAAGCCCGTGAGTTCCTGCGCGCCGCAAAGGTGGCCGAGGACAGCGTCGCGGTCATGCGGCTGGCGATCCTGTACCTGGCCAAGTTCATCGAGGAGAAGCAGGCGCATGGCGCGCTCGACTTCTCCGACCTGATCGAGAAGACCCGCGACCTCCTGACCCGAAAGGTCGACGCGGCCTGGGTGCTCTACAAGCTGGACGGCGGGGTTTCCCACATCCTGCTCGACGAAGCCCAGGACACCGCCCCCGAGCAGTGGGAAATCCTGTCGGCCCTGACCGAGGACTTCTTCGCCGGCGCCGGCGCCCCGGGCCACGACGGCAAGGCGGCCGACGGCCGCACCCTGTTCATCGTCGGCGACGAGAAGCAGTCGATCTACTCGTTCCAGGGCGCCCAGCCCGAGCGACTGCTGATCGAGACGCAGGGCTATATCGCCCGCATCGAGGCGGTCGGCCGGGTGGGCAAGTCCGTGCCGCTGTCGACCTCGTATCGCTCGACCCGGCAGGTGCTCGATTTCGTCGACGCCCTGTTCGAGGCCCCCGACGCGCGCCTGGGCCTGGCCCCCACCGGCGAGGACATCCCCGCGCACGTGGCCTTCCGCAAGGATCATCCCGGGTGCGTCGACCTGTGGCCGCTGGAGCGCGAACCAGCCGCCGCCGAGCGCGAGGCCTGGGACGCGCCGCTGGACGTGGAGACCGAGCAGGGCGCCAACCGGCGCCTGGCCGAGAAGATCGCCGCCGAGATCAAGGCCCTGGTCGAGCGGGGCGACGCGGTGTTCGACAAGGACGCCCGCGTCTGGCGCCCCGCCCACTACGGCGACGTGCTGGTGCTGGTGCGGCGGCGCAAGGCGCTGTTCGAGGAGGTGCTGCGGGCCCTGAAGCGGCGCGGCGTGCCGGTGGCCGGCGCCGACCGGCTGTCGCTGTCGGCCCACATCGTCTTCGACGACCTGCTGGCCCTGGGCCGCTTCTGTCTGTTCCCCGACGACGACCTGACCCTGGCGGCGCTGCTCAAGAGCCCGTTCTGCGCCCTGACCGACGATGACCTCTACGCCCTGGCCAAGGGACGGCGGGGAACGCTGTGGAGCGTGCTGTCGGCCCGGGCCGACGAGCGCCCGGCCTGGCGCGAGGCCCACGCCCTGCTGGCCTGGGCGCTGACCGCCCGCCGCCGCCGGCAACCTTACGAGTTCTATGCCCTGTTCCTGGGCAAGCTGGACGCCAACCACGTCAGCAACCGCGCCCGCGCCCTCACCCGCCTGGGCGAGGAGGCCGCCGACGCCCTGGACGAGTTCCTGGCCCAGATCACCAACGCCGAGGCCCGCGGCGTGCGCGATCTGGAGACCCTGGTGGCCGAGTTCGCGGCGCTCGACATCGTGGTCAAGCGCGAGATGGAGGGCGTGCGCCGGCAGGTGCGGGTGATGACCGCCCACGGCGCCAAGGGCCTGGAAGCGCCGATCGTCTTCCTGCCCGAGACCACGATGAAGGGCGGGGCGCGCGGCTCGCCACTGCTGGCCACGGCCGACAAGGGCTTCCTGTGGTGCGCCTCGGGCAAGCAGGACTGCGAGGCCTCGGCGGCGGCGCGGAAACTGCGCGAGGACAAGGCCCAGCAGGAGGCCTATCGCCTGCTCTATGTGGGCCTGACCCGGGCGCGCGATCGCCTGGTGCTGTGCGGCCGCATCGACGCGCGCACCAAGGACGAGAACGTCGGCGGCTGGTACGCCGCCGCCCGCGCCGCCTTCGCCCATCCGAAGGTCGAGGGCGACGTGCGGACGATCGACGAGGAGACCGGCGTGCTGCGCTACGGCCCCGATCCCCTGCCCGCGCCGCCGGCCGCCGAGCTGGTCGAGACGCCCTCCGCGCTTCTGCCCGCCTGGGCGCGGCGGGCTGCGGAACCGGTCTCGGCCGGGGCCCGCTGGGCCGCGCCCTCGGCGCTGGAGGCCGAGGAGGAGGCGGTCGGCTCGGCCCCCTCGCCCCTGGCCAAGATCGAGGGCCTGGGCCGCTATCGCCGGGGCGAGATAGTGCACCGGCTGCTGCAATTGCTGCCCGACATCGCGCCGGCCGGACGCCGGGCGGCCGCCGCGCGGCTGCTGGCGGCCGAGCGCGACCTGACCGAAGCGCAAAGAACGGAGATGACCGCCGCCGCCTTCGGCGTGCTGGAGGACGATCGTTTCGCCGCCGTGTTCGGGCCGGGCTCACGCGCGGAGGCCTCGCTGGCCGGCGCCGCCGCCGCCCTGCCCCCGGGCATGGCGATCTCGGGCCGGGTCGACCGGCTGGTGGTCGCTCCCGACCGGGTGCTGGTGGTCGACTACAAGACCAACCGCCCCTCGCCCGACCGCATCGAGGACGCCGATCCGGCCTATCTGTCGCAGATGGCGGTCTATGCCGCGGTGCTGGCCGAGATCTTCCCCGGGCGGCGGATCGAGGCGGCGATCGTGTGGACGGATGGCCCCAAACTGATGGCCGTTCCAGAAAACGTGCGGGCGGCGGCTCTTTCGCGCCTCTTCTGAGTTATTGCCGGACGCGCGCCCCGCGCCTACATCTTCAGCCAAGAGGCGGTCGCAACCGCCACTGTTCTCAATTTCGCGCCGCGATCTCCCCCGACCCGCCGCGCCAGCCAGGAGCCAGACCATGAGCACCGTTGCGGTGACCGACGCCACCTTCGAACAAGACGTCCTGCAAGCCGAGGGCCCCGTGCTCGTCGACTTCTGGGCCACGTGGTGCGGCCCGTGCAAGCAGATCGCTCCGGCCCTGGAGCAGATCTCCGAAGAGCTCGCCGACCAGGTCGTGGTCGCCAAGATCGACATCGACGAGAACCAGATGACCCCCGCCCGCTACGGCGTGCGCGGCATCCCGACCATGATGCTGTTCCGCGGCGGCCAGATGACCTCGATGAAGGTCGGCGCCATGCCCAAGAGCAAGATCGTCGAGTGGCTGGCCGAAGCCGGCGTCAAGCAGACCGCTTGAGCGGTCGCTGCCCCGATGCGACGAAGAGCCCTGGTCGGAAACGGCCGGGGCTTTTTCTTTGAGATCCTCCCCCTGAAGGGGGAGGTGGCCCGAAGGGCCGGAGGGGGAAGCGGCTGCCGAAGCGCCGCAATCACTTCCCCCTCAGTCGCTCCGCGACAGCTCCCCCTTCAGGGGGAGCATCTGGTCAGAACCCCCTGAGCTCCCCCCAGGCCTCGAAATCATCCCGCCTTGATCGCCAGGCGTTCACCGGCGCGGCCTCGTCGGCGACGCCCAGCGCCATGCCGGAGAACACCATGTGGTCGTCCGGCAGGCCCAGAAACTCAGCGGCCAGCTTGCCATAGGCCGACCAGAACTCCTGGGCGCAGGTGGCCAGGCCCGCTTCGGTGGCCAGCAGCATTACCGTCTGCATGTACATGCCCAGGTCCGACCACTGCGGCGGGCCCAGGTTGCGGTCGATGGAGAAGAACAGGCCCACCGGCGCCCCGAAGAACTCGGCGTTGCGGGCGAACTGCCTGAGGCGGCCGATCTTGTCCTCGCGCGGAATTTCCAGCGCCCTGTAGAGGTCTTCGCCCACCTGGAAGCGGCGGCTGCGGAACGGCTCCCAGAGGTTGGCCGGATAGACCGCGTACTGCGCCTCGTCGGGCGAGCCCAGCCGCGCGGCGACCATGGTCTTGAACTGCGCCAGCGCCTCGCCGGCGACGGCGTGCACCTTCCAGGGCTGGAGGTTGCCGCCCGAGGGCGCGCGGGCGGCGGCCTCGAGGATGGCCCGCACCGTTTCTCCCGACACCGGGTCGGCCTTGAAGGCCCGCGCCGAGAACCGCGCGGCGACCGCCGTAGAAACGTCCATCAAGGCCTCCCTAACCAACGCGCCCTATCGAGGGCGTCGATGGTTGGCTAGCATCCGGCCGCAAGGTCAAGGCAAGGGGCGTCGGGTTTTGAAGGTTCTGCTGCGCAACATCTTCCTGGCGCTGTTCATCGTGCTGGTGGCCGGGCCGATCCTGGCCGTGCTGGTCTATCGCTTCGTGCCGGTGCCGGCGACGCCGCTGATGGTCATCCGCGCCGTCGAGGGTAAGGGCTGGGACCACCGCTGGCGGCCGCTGTCGAAGGTTTCTCCCAGCCTGCCGCGCGCCCTGATCGCCGCCGAGGACGCCCGCTTCTGCGAGCACCACGGCTTCGACGTCGAGGCCCTGCAGAAGGCCTACGAGAACAACGAGAAGGGCAAGAAGGTGCGCGGCGGCTCGACCATCAGCCAGCAGACCGCCAAGAACGTCTTCCTGTGGCCGGACCGCTCCTACCTGCGCAAGGGGCTGGAGGCCTGGTTCACGGTGCTGATCGAGATCGGCTGGGGCAAGCAGCGGATCATGGAGGTCTATCTGAACTCCATCGAGTTCGGGCCCGGCATCTATGGCGCGGAAGCCGCCGCCCAGCGCTATTTCGGCGTCAGCGCCGCCAAGCTAACCCCGGCCCAGTCGGCGCGGCTGGCGGCGATCCTGCCCAGCCCCCTGAAGTGGAAGGCGGTCAAGCCCGGCCGCTACGTGCAGAAGCGTTCGCGCAAGATCGGCGCGGCCTCGGGCACGGTGCGCCGCGACGGCCTGGCCGCCTGCGTGATCTGACGAAAAGACAAGAACGAGAGGGAAGGAAACGACAATGGCCATCGCCCCCGGCCCCACGCTGGAGACCGCCCGCCTGATCCTGCGCCCCACCGGCGCGCAGGATCTCGACGGCTGGGCGCAGCTGATGGGCGACGTCGAGGCCGCCCAGTACATCGGCGGCTACCAGACCCGCGAGGCCGCCTGGCGCGGCATGGCCAGCATGGCCGGCTCGTGGGCGATCAACGGCTTTGGCATGTTCTCGCTGATCGCCAGGGACACCGGCCTGTGGGTCGGGCGCATCGGCCCCTGGCGGCCGGAAGGCTGGCCCGGCACGGAGGTCGGCTGGGGCCTGCTGCGCAGCGCCTGGGGCAAGGGCTACGCGGTCGAGGCCGCGCAGGCCGCCATCGACTGGGCCTTCGACCACCTGGGCTGGGACGAGGTGATCCACTGCATCCACCCGCAGAACACGGCCTCGCAGCAGGTGGCGGCGCGGCTGGGGTCGAAGAACCGCGGCGCGCATCCGCTGCCGGCGCCGTACCAGGACCTGCCGAATGACGTGTGGGGGCAGACGAAGGCGGAGTGGAAGGGGCGGTAAAGATGCTCCCCCTGAAGGGGGAGCTGTCGGCGGAGCCGACTGAGGGGGAAGCCGGTCAGCTTCAGCGGCAACTGAAAACGTCCCCCCTCCGGCCCTCCGGGCCACCTCCCCCACGGGGGGAGGATCTATTGGCGCGGAGCCACCTGAGGGGTCCCCCCCTACACCTTCGGCCGCCAATCCTCGGGCGCCAGTTCGAAACCCTCGAACCTGAAGCCCGGCGCCACGGTGCAGCCGACCAGCGTCCAGGCGCCCAGCGACACCGCCGTCTGCCACCAGCCGACCGGCACCACCACCTGCGGACGGCAGCCGGCGCGCAGGTCCGGGCCCAGGGTGTGGGGCGTCATGCCGACGCCGTCGGGCGGCGACAGGGTCAGGCGGATCGGGGCGCCGGCGTACCAGTGCCAGACCTCGACCGCGTCGATGCGGTGCCAGGCCGACATCTGCTCGGCTTCCAGCAGGTAGTAGATCGCCGTCGAGGCCGGGCGGCCCTCGGCGTTCGGCGCGTCCTCGAACATCCGCACGTACCAGCCCCCCTCGGGGTGGGGCTGCATGCCCAGCAGGCGCACGATCTCGCCGGCGCCCAGGTCGCCGGAAATCCCAGCCAAAGTCATAGAACTCATCCCTTGAAACTGTCCTTGGCCGCGCGGATCTCGGCGAAGGCCTGGGCGGGCGCAAGGCCCGGCCGCAGCGCCGGGGCGCGCAGGAACGGATTGGTGGCCTTCTCCAGGCCGATGGTGGTGGGCACGGTGGCCTCGCCGCGCTCGCGGGCGGCGAACACCTGCTCGGCCCGCACCTTCAGCGCCGGGTCCGCATCGACTGACAAGGCGAAGCGGGCGTTCGAGGCGGTGTATTCGTGGGCGCAGTAGACGGTGGTGTCGTCGGGCAGGTCGGCCAGCCGCGACAGCGAGGCCCACATCTGCTCGGGATCGCCCTCGAACATCCGGCCGCAGCCCAGGGCGAACAGGGTGTCGCCGACGAAGGCGATCGCGTCTTCCGCATCGTGGTAGGCCACGTGACCCAGGGTGTGGCCGCCGCTGTCGATCACCGAAAGGCGCGTCGCGCCCAGCTCGACCACGTCGCCGCCGGCGACCACGCGGTCGAGCGGCGCGATGCGGGTCACCTCCTGCGGACCGACGATGATCGCGCCGGTGGCGGCCTTGACCGCTTCGTTGCCGCCGGCGTGGTCAGGATGCCAGTGGGTGTTGAGGATCATGTCCAGGCCCCAGCCCCGCTTTTCCAGCTGCATCAGGATGGCGTCGGCGTCCGGCGTGTCGATGCAGGCGGTCTTCCCCGTCGCCACGTCGCGCACGAGAAAGCCGTAATTGTCGGAGAGGCAGGGAAACTGGTGGATTTCGAGCGGCATGCGATCGGCCTCGGTCACGGACGGGGGTCGGCGGGCGTGACGCGGAGGATTCGCCCGCCTACATAGATGGCCTCGACGCCACGGAGAGACAATGCGCCGCGACGTGCTCGACCTCAGAGCCTTCTACGCCGCCCCGCTGGGCCGGGTGGCGCGGGAGATGCTCGGCCGCAAGGTGGCCGAGGCCTGGGGCGACGCCAACGGGCTGGACGTACTGGGCCTGGGCTACGCCACGCCCTTTCTCGACGAGTGCCGCGCCAAGGCCCGCCGGGTGGTGGCCGCCATGCCCGCGACGCAAGGCGTGGAGGTCTGGCCGGTGGGCGAGCGCAACCAGGCCGCCCTGGTCGAAGAGACCGCCCTGCCCTTTCCCAACGCCATGTTCGACCGGATCCTGGCCGTCCATGCCCTGGAAGAGGCCGACGACCCGGCCGCGGTGCTGCGCGAGCTGTGGCGGGTGATGGCCCCGTCGGGCCGCCTGATCGTCGCGGTGGCCTCGCGCGACGGCGTCTGGGCCCGCGCCGAGGGCACGCCCTTCGGTCACGGGCGCCCGTTCAGCCGCAGCCAGTTGGAGAACCTGCTGCGCGAGGCCGACCTGGAGCCCGCCGGCTGGACCCGCGCGCTCTATGCGCCGCCCGCCGGCTTTACCGTCGGCTGGGCCGAGGGCTTCGAGCAGGTGGGCGCGCGCCTGTGGCCGCGCTTCGCCGGCCTGATCCTGATGGAGGCCGTCAAGCAGACCTTCGCGGTCAAGCCGCGCGGCAGCCGGGCCCGCGCCCGGGTGTTCGCCCCGGTCATGCCGCCCGCGCCCGCCGGCGTGGCGCCTGTTCGAAAGGCGCCGGGAACCGTAAGGACCGGAATACTATTGGAAGCTGTGGCGCCAGGGCCTAGCCTTGAGTCGCCGACCAAGCCGTAACCGGCCGCGTAGAGGGGAATTCGCGCCATGAAGATGATCGTCGCCGTTATCAAGCCCAGCCGCCTGGACGCCGTGCTCGAGGCGGTCACCGAGGCCGGCGCTTCGGGGCTGACGGTGACCGAGGTGCGCGGCTACGGCCGCCAGAAGGGCAAGACCGAGGTCTATCGCGGCGCCGAGTACGAGGTGAAGCTGCTACCCAAGGTCAAGCTCGAGATCGCCGTGCCCACCGACGTGGCCGACGCGGTGATCGAGGCCCTGCAGCGCACCGCCAACACCGGCAAGATCGGCGACGGCAAGGTCTTCGTCCTCGACCTGGAACAGGCCCTGCGCATCCGCACGGGCGAGCGCGACGCCGCCGCCATCGCCGGCTGATCGCGCGCCGCACGGCGGGATGATTCAGGACAAGCCGCGGCCACAAGCGGAGCCTTACACTGCCTGGCGCGTTTCAGCAGCAGTACGGGCGTAGGGGCGACATGGCCGAGATCGAAACCGTCTTCTGTCCCGGCTCGACCTGCTGGCGGGTCGAGACCGCCGAGCGCCTGGCGCTGTTCATCGACAACGACGAGGCCTTCGACGCGCTGAAGGCCATACTGCTGTCGGCCAAGCACTCGATCTGGATCCTGGCCTGGGTGTTCGACCCGCTCACCCGCCTCGACCCCGACCGGGTGAAGAAGAGCCGCGATCCCATCCACGCCGACCGCATCGGCCTCTTGCTACGCCGGCAGGCGGCGCTGAACCCGGCGCTGGACGTGCGGGTGCTGGCCTGGGACATGCCGTTCCCGATCGCCGCCTCGCAGCTGTTCGGCCCGCAGCGCGGCGCGGCCTTCTTCGCCGGCTCCAAGGTCAAGTACCGGCTGGACAACACCCTGCCGGCCAGCGCCTGCCATCACCAGAAGGTGGTCGTCGTCGACGGCGTCACGGCCCTGGTCAGCGGCGGCGACATCGGCGTCGATCGCTGGGACACCACCGCCCACCTCGACAACGATCCGCGCCGGCGCCTGCCGACCGGACACCACTATCCCGCCCGCCACGAGGTCGCCGCCCTGGTCGACGGTCCGGTCGCCGGGGCCCTGGCCGAGCTCTTCGCCGAGCGCTGGCGCAAGGCAACCGGCGAGACCCTCGATCCGCCCCAGCGCCCGCTCGTCACGCCCTGGCCCGAACACCTGGCGCCGGTGCTGCGCCGCCTGCCGGTCGCCATCGCCCGCACCCAGCCGCACTGGCGCCGCGACACCGAGATCAACGAGTGCCTGCTGCTGCACCTGGAGATGATCCGCACGGCCCAGTGGCTGATCTACATCGAGAACCAATACCTGACCTCGCCGATCGTGGTCGAAGCCCTGGCCGAGCGCCTGGCCGAGCCCGACGGGCCCGAGGTGGTGACGGTGGGCCCCGCGCGCAGCCCCAGCTATTTCGACCAGATCACCATGGACAGCGCCCGCACCGCGGCGCTCAACCGCCTGCGCGAGGTCGACGTCCACGGGCGCTTCTACGCCTTCAGCGCCCGCACGCCCAAGGGCGCGCCGATCATCGTCCACTCCAAGGTGGCGGTCGCCGACGACCGGGTGCTGCGCCTGGGCTCGGCCAACCTCAACAACCGTTCGATCGGCCTCGACACCGAGTGCGACATCGGCTTCGAGGCCCACGACGAGGACCAGCGCCTGGCCATCGCCGCCTTCCTTGGCCGGCTGATCGGCCATTTCCTGGGGGTCGAGACCGAGATCGTGCTGGAGGCCTTCATAGAGCACGGCGGCCTTGGCCCCGCCATCGAGGCGCTGGACGGCAGGACCGGTCCGCGCCGGCTGGAGCCGGTGGGCGTCACGCCGCTGAAGGGCCTGAAGAAGTTCGTCGCCGACTGGAGCCTGGGCGACGCCATCGCCCCCGACGACGCCTGGCGCCCCTGGGGCCGCCGCAAGCGCCTGAAGCACGACCTCCACCGCCTGACGGCCCCTCCGCCCGCGCCGCCGGAGCATTTGCAGCTGTAGGACGGGCCGCGACCTTTCCTATCCGCCCGTCATTCCCGCCCTTGTGGCGGGAACCCCTGGTTCCGCTCGCAGGTGAGCCGCCAGCGGCGTGCTGAGCACGCCGCCCCATCCGCCCTTGCGGCTGACAGAGGGGTTCCCGCCACAAGGGCGGGAATGACAGGAGTAAGGGGCTACTCCTCGATCTCCAGGTCCACCACCAGCGGCAGGTGGTCCGAAGCCACCCGGGCCAGTGCGTCGTAGGGCGAGAAGACGTTCACCGTCTTCAGGCCCTTGGTCAGAAAGACGTGGTCGATGCGCATGAACGGGAAGGTCGACGGGAAGGTCGCCGTGGGCGCCTTGGCCCAGCCGGCGGCTAGGCTCTGGGCGTCGCGGGCGGCGGCCTTGAGCAGGCGATAGGTGGCCGAATAGGGCGTGGCGTTGAAGTCGCCCAGCAGCACGCCCGGCGCCTTCCAGCGATCGGACGACATCCAGCCCTCGCCGATCAACGCGGCGGCCTGGCGCTTCTGCTCCTGAGGGATCAGGCCAAGATGGGTGTTGATGATCTGCACCGGCGTCTCGCCGACCATCACCTCGATCCACAGTGCGCCGCGCGGCTCCAGCCCCGGCACCGCGCGATAGAACGGCAGCGGGCCAGACCTGATCAGCTTCTCGGGCAGGTGGGTGAGGATGGCGTCGCCGTAAAGCTCTTCCTCCACGGTCATGGCCGGGTGGAAGTGAAAGCCCATCTTCAGGAGTTCGGCCAAGCGGTGGGCCTGGTCGACATGGCCGGTGCGCAGTCGGCCGACGTCGAGCTCCTGCAGGGCCACGACGTCGGGCTCGTGGGCCGAGATCACCTCGGCCACGCGTTCCACGTCGAGCCTGCGGTCGCCGCCCACGCAACGGTGGACGTTGTAGGTCATCAGCCGCAGCTTCATGGGATCAGAAGATCGCCTGAAACCGCGCTCGGTTCCACACGCTCAGCGGGCGTTCCGCGACTGAGCAGGAAAAGACAGGTCTCCGAGCGCCAGTTCTCCAGCGCCTTGGTCGGGTCGATGGCGCGCGCGGGGCCGTTTCCGGCGAAGGCGGCGCTGGCGTCGACCCGCACGCCCAGGTCCTGCGTCAGGGCCATGAAGTCGGCCAGGGTGCACAGGTGGATGTTGGGCGTCGACCACCAGGGCATGGGCAGGGCCTTGGTCTCGGGCATCCGCCCCCGGCTGATCAGCGACCAGCGCACCCGCCAGTGGCCGAAATTGGGGAACGAGACGATGGCCCGGTCGGCGATCCGAAGCAGCTCGTCCAGCACGTGGCGCGGATTGCGCGTGGCCTGCAGGGTCTGGGACAGCACCGCATAGTCGAAGGTCTTGTCGGGGAAGTGGTCGAGATCCTGATCGGCGTCGCCCTGCACCACCGACAGTCCCCGCGCCATGCAGGCGGCCACGCCGTGGGCGCTGATCTCCAGCCCCCGGCCGTCGACCTCCTTCTCACGGGTCAGGAGCTCCAGCAGCGCGCCCTCGCCGCAACCGACGTCCAGCACCCGCGCGCCGGGACGCACGAGGCGGAGGATTTCCCGGAAGTCCTCGCGGATCATCACCAAGATCCTCCCCCTCTGGGGGAGGTGGCCCGGAGGGCCGGAGGGGGGCCGTTTTCAGCTTCCGCGACGGCGGATCGTCCTTGCAGAACTCCCCCCACCGATCGCTGCGCGATCGCCTCCCCCACGGGGGGAGGTTCCTTGAAATCGATCATCGCCCGATCCCCCGCTCGCGTTCCACCGACGCCATGAACCCCGTCAGGGCCGCGTCCATCACCGGTTCGTCCAGCAGGAAGGCGTCGTGGCCCTTGTCGCTGTCGATCTCGGCGAAGGCGGCGCGGCAGCCGGCGGCGGTGAGGGCGCGGACGATGTGGCGGCTTTCCGAGGTCGGATAGAGCCAGTCGCTGGTGAAGCTCAGCACGCAGAACCGCACGTCGCGCGCGGCCTTGAAGGCGTTGGCCAGCACCCCGCCGTGCGGCGCGGCCAGGTCGAAATAGTCCATGGCCCGGGTGATGTAGAGATAGGAGTTGGCGTCGAAGCGGTCGACGAAGCTGGCCCCCTGGTGGCGCAGGTAGCTCTCGACCTGGAAGTCGGCGTCGAAGCCCCAGGACAGGCCGTCGCGCTGAAGTTCTCTGCCGAACTTGCGTTGCAGGGCCGGCTCGGAGACGTAGGTGATGTGGGCGGCCATGCGGGCCACGGCCAGGCCCTTCTCGGGCCGCGCGCCCTGGCTGGCATAGGCCCCGCCGCGCCATTCGGGATCGGCCATGATCGCCTGGCGGCCCACCTCGTGGAAGGCGATGTTCTGGGCCGAGTGGCGCGAGGTCGAGGCCACGACGACGGCGCTGAACAGCTTCTGGGGATAGTCCACCGCCCACTGCTGCACCTGCATGCCGCCCATCGAGCCGCCGACCACCGCCAGCAGGGTGTCGACCCCCAGGGCGTCGATCAGCATGGCCTGGGCCCGCACCATGTCGGCGATGGTGATCATCGGGAACGACAGGCCGAACGCCTCGCCGGTGGCCGGGTTGATCGAGGCCGGGCCCGTGGAGCCCATGCAGCCGCCGATCACGTTCGAGCAGATGACGAAGTGCCGGGCCGGGTCGATCGGCCTGCCGGGCCCGACGAGGCGCGTCCACCAGCCGGGCTTGCCGGTGGCGGGATGGGTGGAAGCGACGTACTGGTCGCCGGTCAGGGCGTGGCAGATCAGGACGGCGTTGGTCCCGTCCTCGTTCAGCGAGCCGTAGGTCTGGTAGGCCACCTCGAGGCCGCTGATCTTCGCCCCGGAATCCAGCACCAGCGGCCGGTCGGCGGGGAAGCGCCAGACACCGCCGCCGAGCGGCGCGGAAACGTCCAGATCAAGGTCGGCCATGTCGCCTTGGACCGCCTGTCGACGAAGGTGTCAACCATGCGCTTTGCGCCTGGGCGGCGGGCTCGTATGAGGAGATGACGAAGACGGCGTTTCTCGCCATTTGCCCAGCTTTAAAACCGCTCTATGGAGGGCGTCATGGACCGTCTGATCCTGATGCGCCACGGCAAGGCCGAGCGGCACGCCGCCCAGGGCGGCGACTTCGAGCGCGCGCTCGCCGAGCGCGGCCGCCAGGACGTGGCGCTGATCGCCTCGGCCCTGGCTTCGCGAGGCCTTTCGCCCGACCTCGTCCTGGTCTCGGCCGCCCGCCGCACCCGCGAGACCTGGGAGACCGCCGCCGGCGCCTTTCCGGGCGCGACCGCCGAGGTGCTGCGCAATCTCTATCACGCCGAGGCCCAGGAGGTGCTGGCCGCCGTGCGCGAGGCCGACGCGCCGGCCGGCACGGTGATGGTGGTCGGCCACAATCCGGGCCTGCACGACCTGTCGCTGCGCCTGGCGCAAGGGGGGCTGGCCGACGCCGCCGAGCTCACCAAGCTGCGCGGCCGTTTCCCCACCGCCACGGCGGCGGTCTTCGACATCGACGCGTCCGGCGCCCCGCGGCTGGCGCGCGTCTTCTACGCATCCGAACACGGCGGGCACGGCGGCGAATGACCCTGGTCTACAAGATCCTCCCGAAGACGCTCTGGGACGCGGCCAAGGCGGCCGGCCGCTTCGACGGCGCGCCCATCGACCACGCCGACGGCTACATCCACCTTTCCGGCGCCGACCAGGCCCAGGAGACCGCCACCCTCTATTTCAAGGGCCAGGAAGACCTGCTGCTGGTCGGCTTCGACGCCAGCGCCCTGGGTCCGGAGCTGAAGTGGGAGGCTTCGCGCGGCGGGGCCCTGTTCCCGCACCTCTTCCGCAGCCTCTCGCCCGATGAGGCCGTGTCGGAAAAGCCGCTGGCGCTCGACGCCGACGGCGTGCCGCAGCTGGGTCTTTCCTGATGGCCCTGCACGACATCGCCGCCCGCGCCCTGCACGCGCTGGACCCCGAAGACGCCCACGGCTGGGCGATCCGCGGCCTGAAGTGGGGCCTTGGCCCGCGCGACGGCGGCGTCGACGACCCGATCCTGGCCACCAGCGTCGCGGGCCTGCAGCTGTCGAACTGCGTGGGCCTGGCCGCCGGCTTCGACAAGAACGCCGAGGTTCCCGACGCCATGCTGGCCGCCGGCTTCGGCTTCGTGGAGGCCGGCACGGTCACGCCGCTGGCGCAGGCCGGCAACCCGCGCCCGCGCCTGTTCCGCCTGACGCAGGACCAGGCGGTGATCAACCGCATGGGCTTCAACAACGAGGGGCTGGAGCCCTTCGCCGCGCGCCTGTCCGCGCGCAAGCACGCCCATGCCGACCGACTGGGCGTGTTCGGCGCCAATATCGGGGCCAACAAGGACGCCGAAGACCGCATCGGCGACTACGTCACCGGCCTGACCCGGCTGTGGGGCCTGTCGGACTACTTCACGGTCAACATCTCCTCGCCCAACACGCCGGGCCTGCGCGCCCTGCAGACCAAGGCGGCGCTGGAGGAGTTGCTGGGCCGGATCGCCGAGGCGCGCGCGGGCCTGAAGAAAGGCGGCGCCGACTATCCGATCTTCCTCAAGGTCGCCCCCGACCTGGAAGAGGGCGAGGTCGAGGCCATCGTCGAGACCGTGCTGGCCTGCGGCCTGAACGGCGTCATCGTCTCCAACACCACCATCGCCCGGCCCGACACGCTGAAGTCGGCGCAGAAGGGCGAGGGCGGCGGGCTTTCGGGTGCGCCGTTGCTGGTCGCTTCGACCCGGGTGCTGGCCGAGTTCCACGCCGCCGCCAAGGGCCGCGTGGCCCTGATCGGGGCGGGCGGGATCGCCAGCGGCGCCGACGCCCTGGCCAAGATCAAGGCCGGCGCCTGCGCGGTGCAGCTCTATTCGGCCCTGGTCTATGGCGGCCCGGGCCTGGTGGTCCGGATCAAGAAGGACCTGGCCGCCCGCCTGCGGGCCGAGGGTTTCGCCAGCGTTTCGGACGCGATCGGAACCGCATGACCCCCGACCAGAGCCTGGCCTGGCTGCGACGCTTCGGACCGCTGGCGGTCCTGGCGCTGCTGCTCGTGGCGGCTCTGGCTTCAGGCGTGGCCGGCAAGCTGTCGCTCGAGACCCTTCAGGCCGAGGGCGAGGCGCTGCAGGCCTTCGCCCACCATCACCCGCTCCAGTGCGCGCTGATCTACGTGGCAGTCTACGTCGCCACGGTGTCGGTCTCGCTGCCGGGCGCCCTGATCCTGTCGCTCAGCGCCGGCTTTCTCTTCGGACCGCTGGGCGGGTTCCTGGCCCTGACGGGGGTGACCGGCGGCTCGACCGTGGTCTACGCGGCCTGCCGCACCGCCTTCGGCGACTTCCTGCGCCGCAAGCCCGGAGCCCTGCTGACGCGGATCGAGGACGGGTTCAAGGCCGACGCCTTCTCCTACCTCCTGACCCTGCGGCTGATCCCGGCCTTTCCTCTGCTGCTGGTCAATGTCGCCTCGGGCCTGATGAAAATCCCGCTGCGCACCTACCTGCTGGCCTCGGTGCTGGGCATGGCGCCCAGCTCCTTCGTCTATGCAGGGATCGGCTCGGGCCTTGGCCACCTGTTCGCCGAAGGCGACCCGGTGACCCTCGCCACCCTGGCCTCGCCGCGCATCTACATGCCGATCATCGGCCTGGGCGTGCTGGCCCTGCTGCCCCCGCTTTGGAAGGCCGCGCGCAGGCGCCGCGTTGCCCCCGCCGCCGACGTGAAGTAACCCAGACGAATGGCCGAACCGGTCACGCCGCCCGCCGCTCCCGACAAGCCGCCCGGAAGACGCCTTCCGTGGCCCGGCGGCCTGTCGGCGCGCCTGCTGCTGCTGACCGCCCTGTTCGTGTTCCTGGCCGGCGCCTTCATCCTGCCGCCAGCCCTGGCCGACCTCGAAAAGCAGTGGCTGCTCGACCGCGTGCGGGCCGCCGAACTGGCCTCGACCATCGCCGACGCCGATCCCGAGCGCCGTGTCACCGACCAGGTCTCCCAACGCCTGCTCGACCAGGCCGGCGTCGTCATCGTGGCCTTGCAGGTCGACGGCGCCCGGCGCCTTGTCCTGCCCACCGAGCCGCGCGCCATCGAGCAGCCTTATCTCGTCGACCTGCGCGGCCAGAACCCCGGCTCGTGGCTGGCCGCCCCGTTCTTCACCCTGAAGAGCAAGCCCGGCAGCCTGGTGCGGGTGATGGCCGAGCCGCGCTTCCGCCAGGAGGCCGAGTTCGTCGAGATCGTGCTGCCCGACGCCCCGCTGAAGGCCCACCTGATCGCCAACTTCTGGCGCCTGGCGGGGGTGACCCTGTTCGCGGCGGGCCTGGCCGGCGGGCTGATCTACCTGTCGCTGAACTTCCTGCTGGTGCGGCCGATGCAGCGCATCACCAAGGCCATGGAGCGCTTCCGCGCCGATCCCGAGGATCCCGAGGCCCGCGTCGTGGTGTCGCGCCGCCGCGACGAGATCGGCCGCGCCGAGGCCGAGCTCGACGCCATGCAGACCGACCTGCGCAACGCCCTGCAGGCCAAGGCTCGCCTGGCGGCCCTCGGCGAGGCGGTGGCCAAGATCAATCACGACCTGCGCAACATGCTGACCAGCGCCCAGATGGCCTCGGACCGCCTGGCCGCCCTGGGCGATCCCAAGGTGGCCCAGGCCCTGCCGCGCCTGGAGCGGGCCCTGGATCGCGCCATCACCCTGGCCAGCGATGTCATGGCCTACGGCAAGTCCAAGGAGCCGGCGCCGGTGATCCGCACCGTGGGCCTGCGCGCGGCGCTGGAGATGGCCGCCGAGGACTCCGGCCTCGCCCCGCAGGGCGTGGCCCTGGAGACGGTGATCGACCCGCGCGAGCAGATCCAGGCCGATCCCGACCAGCTGCACCGCATCCTCACCAACCTGCTGCGCAACGCCCGCGAGGCCATCGAGGGCGCGCCCGACCGCAGCGGCAAGGGCCGGGTGTTCGTGGAGCTGCGCCGCGTCGACGGCATGAGCCATCTCAGGCTTTCGGACGACGGCCCCGGCGTGCCAGCCCGGGCGCGGGCCAACCTCTTCCAGCCGTTCGTGGGCTCGGTGCGCCGCGGCGGCACCGGTCTTGGCCTGGCCATCGCCCGCGAACTGGCCCAGGGCCACGGCGGGGATCTGGCGCTGGTGGAGACCGGCCCCGGCGGCTCGGTGTTCGACCTGACCCTGGCGGGAGTTCCAGAGCCCGCCCCGGCGCCCGAAGAGGGCGAACCGGCGAAGTCGAAGCCCTAGCGGGCTTCCTGCCTCTGCGTTCCATCATTCCCGCCCTTGTGGCGGGAATGACTGGAAGTCAGAGAGGCTTCGAGCCTCAGACCTCGTACTGCTTGGGCAGGGGCGCGCCCTGCTCGGCCGGCGCCAGGGGCGCGCGTAGCTCGACGGGCTCGCTGGTCATCGCGTCGGGCGCGGACGGCGGGGCCAGAACGCCGGTCGCCAGGACGCCGGCGACCACAAGGCTGCAAGTTCCCAGGCCAAGGCCCAGGGCGATGGTCTTCTTCAAGGTCATGCTCAACAGTATCCGCGTCGGGGAGGGCGCTTTTACTCGTAGGGAACCAAGCCTCTGACGTGCCCTGAGGTTCCCAGGTTCCGCCAGACGGATCACGTCCGCCTCACGGGCGGACGTGCTTTTGCCTGTAAACCGCCCACAGGTCCAGCATGGGGCGCCTTAAGGGCGATCTCGCCTCATTTGGGCGAACGCTGGTTGCAAAGCGCCGCCTTGGCGGAGCCTGACTTCAGGGCTTGGCCGGCGCCGCCGGAGCCTCGGCGGCCCCCTCTTCCTCGTCTCCGCCGTCCTCGAAGCGGATCGGCAGGCGGATGCGCTGGGCGTCCACGGGGTCGCCTTCCTTGGTCCACGGGTTCATCCGCATGGAGCCCGCCACGATCATCGCCGAAGCGGCGAAGTCCAGGCCCGCCGGCTCCTCGCGCGCGGCCTCGCAGTCGGCCAGCCGGCCCTCGGTGGTCACCGCGCAGGACACCACGCCCAGGCCGTTCTTCACCCCCGCCTTGCGGGCGGCCTGGGGGAAGGCCATGGCCAGCCCTTCGGCGTCGGCCATCTGGATCCAGCGCGGCTTGGTCAGCTGGCGGCCGGTCGCGCCCGGCGGCCGGAAGCGGAACGGCACGTCCACGTGGATCAGCTTGACCAGCTTGGCGTCGCCCGGCCCCACCGACACCTTGAAGTGGTCGGCCAGCCCGAGGGCGGCCTTGCCGAACCCCCTGCCCTTGGGCAGTTCGGAGATCACCTCGCAGTCGTCCAGCGCGCCGGTTTCCTTGATCCCGCAGCGCAGGGCGGCCTGGCCGTTGTCCACGCCCGCGGCGGCCTTGGGCCAGGCGGCCTCGACCTGCACCAGGCTGGGCGCCGACTCCCACGGCGGATCCAGGATCAGCCGGTCCTTGCCGACCGACGCGAAACCGCCCTCGGCCAGGCCCGCCCAGTTGATCGGCACCGTCACCTCGGTCTCGATGCGCTGGCCGGCGCGGATCTTGGGGCTCATCAGGAACTGCGGGGCCAGCGCCAGGGCCGACTGGCCGAAGCCCAGGCCCGCGGGGCTTTCCGACAGCACCACGCAACGGTCCAGGAAACCCTCCGTGGTGACCCGGCAGCGGATGACGGCCCGGCCGTCCTTGCCGGCCTTCACCGCGGCGACCGGGAAGACGCCCGCCAGGTCCTGGCCCGTCGGCTTGCGCACCCAGTCGGGATTGGCGTCGCCGGGCGCCAGGAACTCGAGCGAATAGGAGATCTTGCGGCCGATGGCCGAGGCGCCGGCCTCGTCCTTCACCTTGACCTTGTAGCGATCGGACAGCCCCAGGGCGGCCGCGCCGAAGCCGCGGTTCATCGGGTACTCGCTCAGCACCTTGCAGTCGGCCAGCACGCCCTTGTCGGCGACCGCGCATTCGACCTCGGCGTCGCCCGTCACCGTGGCCCCGGCCGGAAACGCGGCCTTGATCTCGGACGCCTTGGGCCGGGCGGCGAACACGAGACGCCCCTCCTCGGCCGCGATCGAGGACGTGGGAAGACCCGCCAGCACGAGCAGCGCGGCGACCGAACCGAAACGAATGAAAGACACGACGCCCCCTCGGGTCTCGGGCCCCCGCCCGACAACTCGACCCAGGGCTGAGCCATAGCCCAGCCACCCGGCGTCAGCAACCATGCAAGGCGTGCTCGGCAAGGGTTCCGGCGCACGCCCGATCCCCTTATGTTCGCCGCCATGACCGACGCCGCCGCGCCCGAATCCGCCCAGACC
>Ga0247823_10001466_pt1 | contig 19691 bp, 20 predicted proteins | sample 13C_PalmiticAcid_2_FD_192426 | JGI IMG/M metagenome (GOLD analysis project Ga0247823, IMG submission 192426) | Soil microbial communities from agricultural site in Penn Yan, New York, United States - 13C_PalmiticAcid_Day30 | ecosystem: Environmental > Terrestrial > Soil > Agricultural land... | reverse complement strand
GGATGCCCTCGAGCAGGACGAACTTGAGCTTCTCTTTCGGAACGGACAGGCGCGGGGTCATCGAAGGTCTCCAGGTGGGACCTCGGAGGTTACCCCGGGGCCCAAGACCCCACGGCGCCGCCGGTGGCTCAGTTCGCGGGGCGTGGCGCCGCGAGGGCGGCCCACTGGCGGGCCTGCCGCTGCGCGTGCCATTCGGTCACGCGGCGGGCGGCTTCGAGTTGGGATTGGCGAACGGCGTCGCCGACGGTGGAAGGGGTGGCGTTCGGTTGCATGAGCCACACCTTAGGGAAAGGCCCGCGCACCGTCAGCAGGCCGCTGGCCTCCCGTCGTGTCGGCGTTGTCCTACGTCATCGCCCCGGCCAGCAGCTCGTACCCGCGCAGCCGCGCCACCGGGTCCGGCATGTTCGACACCAGCATCACTTCCGACGCGTCGCAGTGCCGCGCGCGGCGGGTGACCTCCTCGGCGACGAAGGCGGGGTCGCCGACCACCGCGAGTTGACGGTACGTGGCGACCACACGGCGTTCGGACTCGGTGTACGGGTAGGCGAGCGCTTCCTCCGGCGTGGGCAGCGGGGCGAACTGGCCCTGGCGGATGCGCAGCCAGGCCAGGTCCATGCTCGAGGCGAGGTACTCGGCCTCGTCCGCCGTGGGCGCGCACACCATCGCGATGCCGAGGATGGCGTGTGGCTCGGTGAACTGCGGCGACGGCACGAACGCGTCCCGGTAGGCGTCGAACGCTGGCGCGGCGGGCGTGGGGCTGAAGTGGCTCGCGAACGAGTAGCCCATGCCCAGTTCGCCGGCGATCTGCGCGCTGGCGCCGCTCGAGCCCAGCATCCAGATGGGCGGCAGCGGGGCGTCGTCGGGCATCGCGCGCAGCGCGGCCATCGGGTGGCCTTCGGGCAGCGACCGTTCGCCCGACCACGTCAGCAGTTCGTTGAGCAGGGCCGGGAACTGCTCGCCGTCGAACGCGCGCAGCGCCCGGGTGGCCTGCACGTCGGAGCCCGGCGCGCGGCCGAGGCCCAGGTCGATGCGGCCCGGGTGAAGGGCCGACAGCGTACGGAAGGCTTCGGCCACGCGCAGAGGCGCGTGGTTGGGCAGCATCACGCCGCCGGAACCGAGCCGCAGCGTGGAGGTAAGGGCGGCCACGTGGGCGATCAGCACCTCGGGCGCGGCGCTGGCCACGGCGGGCATGCCGTGGTGTTCGGCGAACCAGAGGCGGACGTAGCCGAGGCGTTCGGCGAGCTGGGCGAGGTCGGCGGCGCGGCGCACCGACGCGGCGGCACTGCCACCGGCGCCGACGGGCACGAGGTCGAGGACGGACAACGGGATCTTCATCGGCCGATCGTAGGCCGGCGGGCCCGGACGGGCGGCCGGAGGGTTTCCTCAGGCCGTGGTATCGACGTGCCGGCCGAGCTTCGGCGTGGCCGTGAACTTCGTCACGGGGCCGGGGTAGACGGTGAGCGTGTAGGCGCCCCCGTTGTCGATCGTGTAGGGGCCGAGGCCCGGCACCGACGTGTTCAGCGGCACGTTCTTGTACGGCGCCGCCCCGTTCGCGACCGACTCGCGCACGAAGGCGGCGAGGGCGGAGGGGAGGGCGGAGCCGAGGGGCGAGACGAACATGCAGGGCAAAAGCGACGGCGGGGACTATATCCCGACATCGCTACTTGCCCCGAGTGAGGAATCCTCACGCAGGCACGGCTTCAGCGATCTGCGCGCGGGCCGAGGCGAGGCCGTTCTTCTCGGCGTCCGGACCCATGTTCAGGCCTTCGGCGTAGACGAACTGCACGTCGGTCATGCCGAGGAAGCCGAGGGTCGTCTTCAGGTACGGCACCTGCGAGTCGGCCGGGCCGTCGCGGTAGATGCCGCCGCGGGTCAGCGCGACGTAGACCTTCTTGCCCGTCAGCTTGCCGACCGGGCCCTTCTCGGTGTACGTGAAGGTCACGCCGGCCTTGGCGATGGCGTCGATCCAGTTCTTCAGCGCGCCGGGCACGCCGAAGTTGTACATCGGCACGCCGAGCACCAGCACGTCGGCGGCCTGCACCTGGGCGATCAGTGCCTCGTCGAGCGCCACGCGGGCGGCCTGCTCGGGCGAACGCTGGTCGGCCGGCGTGAACAGGGCCTGCAGGGTGGGCTCGTCCAGCGCGGGGTGCGGCTCGCGGCCCACGTCGCGCACGGTGACCGTGGCGCCGGGGTTCGACTCGCGCACGCGGGCGGTGATCTCGTTGGCGAGCGCCGTGGAGTGGGAAGCCTGGGCGCGGGCACTGGAGTTGATCTGCAGGATGTTCATGACGGTCCTTTCGGGGATGCTTTTGACAAAGCGGTGTTCGATGGAGAGACTGTATTGATCCGCAAATCAACCCGGAAGCCCTTGAAATGGATAACATTGTTCCATCCATGGAACCGGGGATGTTTCGATGAGCACCACCACCGCGCTGGAACCGAACGACCTGCTGCTGTACGCCCGGGTCGTCGACGAGGGCAGCTTCAGCCGGGCCGGTGAACGCCTCGGGCTGCCGAAGTCCACCGTGTCGCGGCGCCTGGCCGGGCTCGAGGCCCAGCTGGGCGAGCGGCTGCTGCTGCGCACCACGCGCAAGCTCACCGTCACCGACTTCGGCCACAGCGTGCTCGAACACGCGCGGCAGGTGGTGGCCGAGGTCGAGGCGGCCACGTCGCTCGCCCACCACCGGCAGGCCGAGCCGAGCGGGCGGCTGCGCCTGTCCATCCCGGGCGACTTCGCCAACGGGGTGCTCGGCAACCTGATGACCGAGTTCACCGCGAAGTACCCGGCCATCTCGCTGCAGGTGGACGTGTCGCCGCGCCGGGTCGACCTGATCGGCGAGAACTTCGACCTCGCCATCCGCATGGGCCCGCTGCACGACGACGCCAACCTCGCGGCCCGCCGGCTCGCCACGTTCTCCGCCGGCTTGTACGCATCCCCCGCCTACCTGGCCACCCATGGAACGCCGCAGGCGCCGGCCGACCTGATGCAGCACCAGGCCCTGCAGCTCGCCACCCAGCAGCGCGAGCCGTGGCCCTGGGTGCTGACCCGCGCCGAGGCGGTGTGGCAGGGCACGCCGCCCACGCGCGCGGTGGCCAACTCGCCCGAGCTGCTGATCCGCCTGGCCCGCGCGGGCGCGGGCATCACCGTCGTGCCCGACCACTTCGCCGAACCCGACGTGGCGGCCGGCGAGCTGATGCCGGTGCTGTCCGACTGGCACCTGCCGGCCACCGAGGCCTGGGCCGTGTTCCCGGGCCGCCGGTTGATGCCGGCGCGCACGCGGGCCTTCCTCGATGCGCTGGAGGCGGAGTTCTCGGCGGTGCGCTGCGACGCCGTCCGGGAGCAGAACGCGAAGGCGCGCGCGGCCCGGGCCGCGAAGGCGCCTGCCTGACCCACCTCGAAGGAATCTTCTCCTACGGGCTCGCGGGCAAGCCCGCATCGGCCTAGTCTCGGCGCCATCGCACACCACAGGAGTTCCGCGATGAACGCCATTGACCTCTTGATCGCCCAGCACCGCGCCCTCGAATCCAAGTTCGAGGACCTGATGACGGCGGTCGACACCGGCTCCACCGCCCGCTGCAAGGCGCTGCTCGCCGAGGCCGGCGACGACCTCGCCGTGCACATCGCCTCCGAGGAGCTGATCTTCTATCCGGCCGTGAAGGCCCGCCGCACCGAGGACATCCTGATGGAGTCCCTCGAGGAGCACCTCTCGCTCAAGCGCCTGCTCGCCGACCTGCTGGCGCTGAACCCCGCCGAGGACACCTTCAAGCCGAAGGCCAAGGTGCTGCAGGAGCAGACCGAACACCACCACGAGGAAGAGGAGGAGAACCTCTTCCCGAAGGTGCGCGACCTGCTGGACGAACGGGAGCTCGATCGCCTCGGCGAGGCCATGCTGGGCCTGCAGCAGAAGCTGCGCGAGGACGGCGATCCGCGCGCCGTGGCCCTGGCCGAACGGGACGAGGCCACGCCGCTGTTCTGACGCCGCGGACGCCCGCCGGCCCGGTCTAGGGCCGGCGTCCTACAGCGGCGCGACGCGCATCGCGTTACGCTTGGACACTTCGTTTGCCAAGGAGCGCGACATGACCCGAGCCATTGCCCTGTTCGTCGGCCTGACCCTCGTGGGGCTGTTCGCCCTGCTCAACTGGAACACCTTCGTCACCCCGCAGCCGCTGTCCCTCGGCTTCACCACCGTCGACGCGCCGCTCGGGCTCGTGATGCTGGCCATCGTCGGCTTCCTGTCGGTGCTGTTCATCGTGTGGGCCATGACCATGCAGGCCGGGGCGCTGATGGAGTCGCGCCGCCTCGCGAAGGAACTCCAGTCGCAGCGCGAGCTCGCCGACAAGGCCGAGGCCTCGCGGTTCACCGAGCTGCGCAACTTCCTGACCGCCGAGCTGCAGACCGTGGCCGTGTCCCAGGACCAGACGCGGGCCCTGCTGGTGTCGCGCCTGGACCGCGCGCAGGAATCGGCCCGCGCGGCCCAGGAGGAGACGGCCAACACGCTCTCCGCCTACATCGGCGAGCTGGAGGACCGCCTGGAGCGGGCCCAGGTGGTGCCCGCCCAGTACGAACGCACCGACACGCTCGCCCGGCGCTGATCAGGCCTTGTCGGTGGCCGCCGCCCCCGCCGCCGGGGGCGTTTCCTCGTGGTGGTGCTTGTGCTTGAACAGCCGCCCGAAGCGCTGCACCACGTCGTCGACGTAGGTGAAGAGCACCGGAATCACCAGCAGGCTCAGGAACGTCGACGTGATCAACCCGCCGATCACGACGATGGCCATCGGCGCGCGGAAGCTCGGGTCGGTGCCGAGGCCGAGCGCGATGGGCAGCATGCCGGCACCCATCGCGATGGTGGTCATCACGATCGGGCGCGCCCGCTTGTGGCAGGCATCGAGCAGCGCCTCCCAGCGGGTCATGCCGTGCTCGCGCCGCGCCATGATCGCGTACTCCACCAGCAGGATCGAGTTCTTCGTCGCGATGCCCATCAGCATGATGAGCCCGATCATCGACGGCATCGACAGCGCCGTGTGCGTCAGGAACAGCGCGAGGAACGCGCCGGGGATCGACAGCACGAGCGCGGCGAGGATGGTCACCGGCTGCACGAAGTCCTTGAACAGCAGCACGAGCACGATGTAGATGCACAGCACGCCGGTCAGCATCGCGAGGCCGAAGCTCGCGAACAGCTCGGCCATGGCCTCGGCGTCGCCGATGGTGGTCTGGATCACGCCCGGCGGCAGCTGCTTCAGGCTCGGCAGCGCGAGCGCCTCCTTCTCCACCTCGCCCAGCGGCTTCTGGTTCAGCTCGATCTCGAAGTTGATGTTGCGCTGGCGGTCGTACCGGTCGATCTCGGCGGGGCCGCTTTCGATCGACAGGTTCGCCACGTTGCCGAGCATCACCGGCCCGCGCGCGCCCGGCACGGCCAGGCGTGACAGCAGGTCGAGGTCGGTGCGCGCATCCTCCTGGAGCTTGACGACCACGGGCACCTGGCGCTGCGACAGGTTCATCTTCGCGAGGCCCTGGTCGTAGTCGCCGGCCGTGGCCACGCGCAGCGTCTCGGCGATGGCGGTGGACGTCACGCCGAGGTCGGCCGCGCGGGCGAAGTCGGGCCGCACGATGAGTTCGGGACGCACGAGGCTGGAGGTGGACGTCACGTTGCCGATGCCCTGGATGGTGCGCAGGTCGCGCTCCACCTTCGCGGCGTGTTCGGCGAGCACGCGGCCGTCCTCGCCGGCCAGCACGAGCACGTACTTCTCGGACGACGCCCCCAGGCCCACCTTCACGCGCGCACCGGGCACCACGGCCAGCGCATCGCGCATGCTGGCCTCGACCGCCTGCTTGCTGAGGCCCTTGCGTTCGCCGCGTGGGGTCAGGTTGATGGTCAGCGTGGCCTTGCGCACCTCGGGCGCGCCGGACGGCGCGAACGGGTCGGCGCCCGTGGCGCCACCGCCCACCGTCGTGTAGATGAGCTTGATGTGCTCGTTCTTCTCGAGGATGTGGCGCGCCTGCTCGGCCGCGGCGAAGGTCTGCTTGTACGTGCTGCCCGGTGGCAGCGTGAGCGTGACCTGCGTCTGCGACAGGTCGTCCGGCGGGATGAAGCCGGTGGGCAGGTACGGCACGAGCATGAACGAACCGACGAGGAACACGAGCGCCGCGAGGGTGGTCTTGATGCGGTGGTGCAGGCACCACTCGGCCCAGCGCATGTAGATCGTGATCCACCGGCCTTCGTGGTGCTCCTTCTTCGGCCGGCGCAGCACGTAGGCCGCCATCATCGGCGTCAGCATGCGGGCCACCACCAGCGAGAAGAACACGGCGATGGCCGCGGTCCAGCCGAACTGCACGAAGAAGCGCCCCGGGATGCCGCTCATGAACGCCGTGGGCAGGAACACCGCGATCAGCGTGAACGTGGTGGCGATCACCGCGAGGCCGATCTCGTCCGCCGCTTCCATCGAGGCCTGGTACGGGGTCTTGCCCATGCGCAGGTGGCGCATGATGTTCTCGATCTCCACGATGGCGTCGTCCACCAGGATGCCCACCACGAGCGAGATCGACAGCAGCGTCACGCCGTTGAGCGTGAAGCCCAGCAGGTACATGGCGCCGAACGTCGGGATCACCGACAGCGGCAGCGCGGTGGCGGCCACGAGCGTGGCCCGGAAGTCGCGCAGGAAGAACCACACCACGAGGATCGCGAGGAACGCGCCCTCGTACAGCAGGATCATCGAGCCGTCGTAGTTCTCCTGCACCGGGTCGACGAAGTTGAAGGCCTCGGTGAAGGTGATGTCGGGGTGCGCCGCGCGCATCACGTCGAGCCGCTCGCGCACGCCGGCGGCCACCTCGGTCTCGCCCGCGCCGCGGGTGCGGGTGATCTCGAAGCCCACCACCGGCTTGCCGTTGAGCAGCGCGGCGGACCGCTTCTCGCCCACCGTGTCGGAGACGTGGGCCACCTGGTCGAGGCGGATGTGGCGGCCGTCGGTGAGCGCGATGTCCATCGAGGCCAGTTCCTCGGCCGATTGCACCGTGGCGATGGTGCGCACGGACTGCTCCGCGCCGCCCACGTCGGAGCGCCCGCCCGACGCCTCGGTCTGGATCTGGCGCAGCTGGCGCGAGATGTCGGACGCGGTGGCGTTCAGCGCCTGCAGCCGCGCCGGGTCGAGCTCGACACGCACCTCGCGCGTGGCGCCGCCCACGCGGGCGACCGCGCCCACGCCCTTCACGCTCAGCATGGACTTCGCGACGTCGTTGTCGACGAACCAGCTCAGCGCCTCCTCGTCCATGCGCGACGACTCGACCGTGAAGGTCAGGATGGGCGAGCCCGACAGCTCGGCCTTCGCGACGATGGGGTCGCGCAGGTCGGCGGGCAGGTCGGAGCGCACGCGCGTGACCGCGTCGCGCGCGTCGTCCAGCGCTTCCTGCACGGGCTTCTCGAGGCGGAACTCGATCGTGATCGTGACCGTGCCGTCCTGCACCTTCGTGTAGATGTGCTTGACGCCCTGCTTGGTGGCGAGCGAGTTCTCGATCTTGCGCGCGACCTCGGTCTCCAGCTGCGCCGGCGACGCGCCGGGCAGCGAGGCCACCACGGTGACCGTGGGCAGCTCGATGTCCGGGAAGTTCTGGATCTTCATCGCCTTGAAGCTCACCAGGCCCACGAGCGTGAGCATGATGAACAGCAGGACCCCGGGGATGGGGTTCTTGATGGACCAGGATGAGACGTTCATCATGATGAGGCTCCCCCCGTCACTTCGTGGCCGGCGCGGCGACGACCTTCACCAGGTCGCCGTCGGCCAGGAAACCGCCACCGGCCGCCACCACCTTCGCGTCGGCCGGCACGCCGGCGGTGATCTCGATGCGGTCGCCCACGCGGCGGCCCACCTTGGCTTTCAGCTGGGTCAGCTTCGAGTCCTGGCCCACCTGCAGCACGTAGTGGAAGCCGTCGCGCAGGGTCACCGCGCTCTGCGGCAGAGTGAGGGCCTGCGAGGCACCCACGTCGATCTCGCCGTGGCCGAACATGCCGGCGCGCGCCTCGTTCGACGCCGTCAGGTCGACGTAGACGAGGCCGTTGCGGGTCTGCACGTCGATGGTGGGGGCCACCATGCGCACCTTGCCGGGGAGCTTGGCCCCCGACGCGGCCGTCACCTCGACCGGCATGCCCGGCTTCACGCGCGCCAGGTCGGACGCGGCCACCTCGCCGCGCCATTCGAGCCGGCCCTGGCGGATCAGGCGGAACAGCTCCTGGCCGGCGGGGAGCACGGCGCCCACGGTGGCGGTGCGCGAGGAGATCACGCCGTTGTCTGGCGCGAGCACCTTCGTCTGGCCGAGGCGCAGCTGCTGGGCCTTGGCCGACGCGCGCTGCGCCTCGAGCCGCGCCTGCGCCGTGCGTTCGGCCGTCACGTACTGGTTGATCTGCTGGGCGCTCAGCGCGCCGGTGGTTTCCAGCTCGCGGGCGCGCTGCGCGTTGGCGGAGGCCTCGGCGAGCGAGGCCTCGGCTTCGGCGACGGTGGCGCGGATCTGCGCCTGCTCGGCGAGCACCGTGTCGGGCGCGAAGGTGGCGAGCACCTGGCCGCGCTTGACGACGTCACCGACGTTGACCTTCACATCCGCCAGGCGCAGGCCGTTGGCCTCGGTGCCGACGCTGGCTTCCTGCCACGCGGCGATGTTGCCGTTGGCGGTCACGCGCAGCGGCACCGCGATGCGCTGGGGTTGGGTCACGGTGACGGTGAGCGCGGGGCGCGGCGCGTCGGCGGGCTTGGGGTCCGCGGCCTGCACGGTGTAGGTGGCGGCCGCCACGGCGATCACGGACAGGCTCAGGAGGAGGGGGCGGGAACGGAAGTTCATGGCGGTGTTCAGGGAGTCGTCGGCTGCGGGGCGTCGGAAGACGGGGCGGGGGCGGCGGGAGTCCAGCCGCCGCCGAGCGCGCGGTACAGCGAGATCCACGCGGCGACCCGGTCGCGCTCCAGGTCGACGAGGTTGATCTGGGCCTGCAGGGCGCTGCGGCGGGCGTCCTCCAGTTCGAACAGGCTGCCGAGGCCGCCGCGGTACTTCGCCTCGACGGCACGGTACGACGCGTCGAACCCGTCGGCGGCCGCACGGGCGCTGTCGCGGCGGGCCTCGGTGCTGTCGAGGTCGAGCAGGGCCTGCTCCACCTCGCGCACGGCGCCGCGCACCTTGGCGCGGTAGGTCACCGTGGACTCGTCGTAGCGGGCGCGCGCGGCGTCCACGTTCGCCGCACGGGCGCCACCGTCGAACAGGGGCAGCGACACCGTGAGCGGCCCGACGGACCACGACGGGCCCTCGAGCTCGTACGCGCTCGTCTCGATGCGCATGCGGCCGTACGAGCCTCCGAGGGTGACGCGCGGCAGCCGTGCGGCCTTCGCCTGCGACACCTCGGCGCCGGCGGCTTCCACGTCGCGCGCGGCGGCGAAGATGTCGGGCCGCTGGTTCAGCACGTCGGCCGGCACGGTGCCCACGCCGATCAGCGAGGGCACGGGCAGCGTGCCCGCGCGGTCGGCGAGGCGCGAACGCAGCGCGGGTTCCTCGAAGCCGGTCAGCGCGACGAGCGCCTTCACGTTCGAGTCGCACTGGGCCTTGACCTGCACGTACAGCGAGTTGCCCTGCGCGGCCGTGGCGCGCGCCAGGGCCGCCGCGGCGGGGGCCTGGAAGCCGGCCTTCGTGGCGAGGTCGGTGAGGCGCGAGGTCTCGTTGCGCGACGTGGTGTCGGCCTGCACCTTCACGAGCTGCGCCTCGCACGAGCGCAACTGCAGGTACGTGCTGGCGACCTCGGCGGCGACGGCCACCCGGGCCTCGTGCCAGCCGGCCTGCGCACCGGCGTAGCGGGCACGCGCGGCCTCCCATGCGGCCTGGTTCCGGCCGAACAGGTCGATCTCCCAGCCGGCCTGCAGCGCGGCGGAGTAGGCGTTGGTGACGGGCAGGTCGGGCTGCTGCCGGCCGCGGCTGGCGTTGGCGTTGGCGTCGAGCGTGGGCAGCAGCGACGCGCCGGCGGCGACGCGCGTGGCGCGGGACTGCTCGATGCGGCTGCGGGCGCTCGCCAGCGTCGGGTTCACGGCCTGGGCGGCGGTCTGCAGGTCGGACAGCAGCGGGTCGTCGAACTGCTGCCACCAGCGGTTCAGGTCGTCGATGCGGCCGTCGTGCGGCAGCGGGGCGTGCCACTGCGCGGGCGCCGCGGTGGCGGCGTCGCGCACGTCGACCGGCGCGCCGCCGGCGCAGCCGGCGAGCGCTGCCACGGCCAACAACAGCAGCGGAGGGAGGGATCTTCTTGTCACTTCTTCTTCGCTTTCACAGGGGTGGATGCCGCGTCCTCTGCGCGGCGACGGACTTCGGCGTGCACCATGGCTTCGCCGAACATGACGAGCCGGTCGGACCAGAGGTCCATGGCCCGGCGGGCGGACTTCAGCGTGGGCGCGATCTCGTCGGTCACGTCTTCCATGACGAACAGGTTCACGCCGAGGGCCGCCACGCTCAGCGCGAGGCGGCGGATGTCGTCGTCGGGCTTCTTCACCCCGACGTGGCGGCACATCAGGTCCAGCAGCGCGGTGAACTGGGGTTTGATGCTCTCGTGGATCTCGTCGGACAGCAGCCCGGTGTGTTCGAGCATCTCGCGGTAGCGCAGCTTCATCGAGAGCCGCACGGCCTCGCCCTGCGCGAGCGGTTCGAGGAACGTGGCGTACAGGCCGCGCAGCGCCTCGGTGAGTGTCATCGCCGGGTCGGAATACCGCGCCATGTCGGCCTCGGGTGAGCCGAACGGCTCGAAATAGGCGCAGCGGTAGAGACCCGCCTTGTCACCGAAGTAGTAGCTGATGGCGGCCACGTTGGTCTGGGCCGCCTCGGCGATCGCCCGGGTGGACGTGCGGGCGTACCCGTGTTCGGCGAACAGGCGCAGCGCCGCCTGCAGCAGGCGCTCGCGGGATTGTTCGCCGTCGCTGCGGGGCGCTCGGGTTCGGGTCGGGGTCTGGATTCCACTCATGGCGGGCAGGATCCTAGCAGTTAATTCAAACAAGTGATTGAATTCTGCATGACCGCACCATGGGCTCCGATGCCGTCACCCCGGCGAACGCCGGGGCCCACTCGTGGCAGTGGTCCCGGCTTTCGCCGGGATGACATGCTCCGGAGTCACTGCAACGGCAGGTGCGCCTGCTGCGGCACCCGCGCCGGCGGGCGCACGTCCACCGGCCGTGCACGCGAGACCCGGCGGCGCATCAGCACCGTGTGCGGCACGTAGCCGCGCGAGTCGAGGTTCCAGCCTTCCACGGCCTGGTCGTCCTCGACACGGTCGAGGCGGGTGGTGCCGAGCTTGCGCTGGCTGGCGCGGGCCACCAGGTCTTCGCACTGCGCTTCGGTGAGCTGGCTCGCGAACGCCGTCCAGCGCTGCAGTGCGAGCGGGTTGCGCCATGCGTCCTCGATGGCCCAGCGCACCTCGTGAGGCTCGGCCGAACGGCCGGCTTCCAGCACCCGCGGCAGCAGCGCATGGAAGAACATCTGGAACGCGCGCTTGGTGTCCTTGCCGGGCAGCAGGTCCTCGAAGCGCGAGAGGCGGTGGCTCCAGCCCTCGGTGGCGAGCTGCAGGCTCACGAAGGCCTGCAGCGCCTGCACGGGGTTGAAGAGGCGCAGGCGGTTCGGCGGCAGCACGAGCATCGGCAGCGCGCAGGCCTCGGCGTGCGACAGGCGCTCGACGTAGCTGCACAGCACCGCGGTGCGGGCCCATTGCGCGGCGGTGAGGCCGGCGATGCCGCCGAGCGATTCGGCCTCGATCTGGCGCACGAAGCCGAGTGCGTCGCGGAAGCCGTGGGCGCCCTTGGCGTGGTTGGCCTTCGCGCTCATCACCGCGAGGTTGCCGGCGGCGTAGCCGGCGTCGCTGCGCACGCGGTCGATGGAGGCGTCGGTGGATTCGAGCGTGGCGCTGCTCAGCACCACGCGGGTGATGGGGCAGTGCGTGACGTCGATCTGCTGCAGGTAGTGCGGCGTGACCTGCACCAGCTCGACGCTGCGGCCGCGCAGCCAGGCGTGCAGGCGCAGCTGCAGCCACTTGCGCACGTGCCGCGTGGGCTGCAGCGTGCGCATGCCGAAGGTGGCGGCGCCGGCCAGCAGGCCGTTGCGCAGCGGGGAGGGCTCCTGGGCGTACGGGGCCGGCAGGTGCACGTTGTAGTGGGCGTAGTCCCAGCCGAGCTCGAAACCGATGTGCTCGTGGGTCGTGACGGTGCCGGCGTTGCGGTCGTGCGAGAGGTGCAGTTCGAGGGTCATCTGGCGCTCCAGTTCGTTCACTGCAACCGTTGCAGCGATGGAGCCAGTGTCGTGAGCCAGAGGCTCAGGACGTGAGCCAGTGAAATCTTTCTGCGGTATGCTGCGCCGCCATGGACCGCACCGAACGCTTCTACAAGATCGAACTGCTGCTGCGCAACCGGGGCTGCGTGCCCTTCGAGGCCCTGCTGGAGGAGCTCGCCGTCTCGCGCGCCACCCTCAAGCGCGACCTGCAGTACCTGCGCGACCGCCTCAACGCCCCCATCGTCTACGACCGCTTCGACAACGGCTACCGCTTCGACGCGTCGGCCGGCGGCGAACGGCACGAGCTGCCGGGGCTGTGGTTCAGCGAAAAGGAGATCCACGCGCTGCTGACCATGCACCAGCTGATGAACGGGCTCGACGACGACGGCGTGCTGTCGCGCCACCTGCAGCCCATGATGGACAAGCTGCAGGGCCTGCTGGGCGCCGACGAAAGCGAGGCGAAGGAGCTGATGCGGCGCGTGAAGGTGCTCGTCACCGCGCGGCGGCGCTCCCCCAGCCGCTTCTTCGAGCTGCTGGGCAGCGCGCTCGTGCAGCGCAAGCGGGTGGAACTCGTCTACTTCAAGCGCAGCGACCGCAGCACGAGCGAACGCGAGGTGTCGCCGCAGCGCCTCGTGAACTACCGCAACACCTGGTACCTCGACGCCTGGTGCCACCGCAGCGACGGCCTGCGCCGCTTCGCGCTCGACGCCATCCAGGACGCCCGCGCACTCGACACCCGCGCCCGCAACGTCGCCGTGAAGGAACTCGAGGCCGAGCTCGACGCCGGCTACGGCATCTACGGCGCGGGCGACAAGAAGCTGAAGTGGGCCACGCTCGTGTTCCAGGCCGACGCCGCCCAGTGGGTGGCCGGCGAGGAGTGGCATCCGCAGCAGAAGCCGCGCTGGCTCGACGACGGACGCTACGAGCTGCAGGTGCCGTACAGCGACCCCACCGAACTCGCGATGGACATCCTCCGGTGGGGCGACCGGGTGGTGGTGGCGGGCGACAAGGCCTTGTCCACGGCGATCCAGGCGCGGCTGCGGGCCGCGCTCGCCCAGTACGGCTAGGCGAGGGCCCGGCGCCGCTGCTGCTGGAAGAACCGCACGATCTCGCGGCTCGCGTCCGGCCCCTTCGGGTCGGCGTACGAGCCGGCCGGATCGCCGCCCGACCACGCATGGCCGGTGCCGTGCACTTCCCAGTGTTCAACGAACGGGCGGCCGTCGCGGCCGGGGAACACGGTGTGGACGAACGGGCGGCCCTGCTGTTCGCCGCGGCTGATCACGGGGTCGATGGGCGAGCCGGCCACCACGTCGTCGACCACGTGCTGGCCGTTGGCCGGGTGCACGGTCTTGTCGGCGTCGCCATGGAACACGATGGTGGGGATGCCGGGGCCGCCCGAGCGCGAGGGGCCGGTGGGCCGCAGGCGGCCGGTGTGCATCACGGCGAAGGCGGAGGCCACGTCGCGGGCCGCGCCTTGCGGCAGGCCCGAGTGCACGGCCGACGCGGCGAACACGTCGGGGTACTCGCGCCCGAGGATCGCGGCCATCGCGCCGCCGGCCGACAGGCCGGCGACGAACACGCGGTCGGGATCGGCACCCTGCGCCGTGGCCACCTCGCGGGCGAGACCGGCGAGCACCGCGGGTTCACCGTCGCCCCGCCGCTGGTCGCCCGGCGAGAACCAGTTCCAGCACTTGTGCGCGTTCGAACGGGGAGGCTGCGCCGGATACAGCACGATGAAGCCGTGCTGCTGGCCCAGGTCGTTCATGCGCGTGCCGCGTGCGAAGTCGTCGGGGTCCTGCGTGCAGCCGTGCAGCATCATCACGAGCGGCAACGGCTTGGCCGGGAAGCCTTCCGGCACGAAGAGCTTGTAGCCGCGCGAACCCGCGGGACCCGTGTACGTGCCCGCCTCGAAGTGGGGCAGCGGAGGCGCGGGCGGCGGCGCGCCGTGGAGTGCGCGCCGCACCGAGGCGGAGGCGCGGCGCAGCCACCGGGACAGCATCGGGGCGAGTTTCATCGACCCATGGTAACGGGGCCGCCGTTACCATTCGTGGCGGAACACGGAAGGATCCCCTGATGAAAGCAACCTGGAACGGCGTCACCATCGCCGAAAGCGACGACACGGTGGTGGTCGAAGGCAACCACTACTTCCCCGAGGGCAGCCTGAACCGCGACTACGTGACGTTCAGCAACCACCGCACGGGCTGCCCGTGGAAGGGGCAGGCGCACTACTACAGCCTGTTCGTCAACGGCGAGATGAACCCCGACGCCGTCTGGTACTACCCCGAGCCCACCGAGGCCGCCGCCGAGATCAAGGGGCGGGTGGCGTTCTGGAAGGGCGTGAAGGTGGAGTGACGGCATCCACCCCGGCCACCCCCTGGTGGTGGCTGAGGAACAGGCGGCCGCGGAACCAGCGCAGCCAGTCGCTCGCCACCAGGGCGTCGAGCACCGGCCCCTTGACCTCCGAGAGGTCCAGCTGGATGCCGCGGCGGGACAGCAGGTCCTGCAGCGAGCGCAGCGCCTCCACGCCGCTGAAGTCGATGTGGTTCACGGGCGACATCTGCAGCAGCACGCGGGTGACGCCGCCCGGCACCGTGTCGAGCAGGCCCACCACCACGTCGGGCAGCTGGCGGGCGTTGATGTAGAGCAGGCTTTCGTCGATGCGGATGCCCAGCAGCCCGGCCGTGCCCTCGGTGGCGTAGCGGCGCACGTTGCGGTAGTGCTCGGTGCCCGGCATGCGCGCCACCACCACCGCATGGGGGCGGGCGGTGCGCTTGAGCAGCATCGCGATCGACAGGGCCACGCCGAAGGCCAGTGCCCATTGCGCATCCTTCAGCACCGTGATGGCGGCCACCGCGCCCATCATCGCGGCCTCGCCGTGCGAGTAGCGCCAGGCCTCGCCGAACCCCTTCCACTCGCCCGCGGCCAGCACCGACATCACGATGGTGGCCGCGAGCACCGCCTTCGGCAGCAGCGCGAGCGGCGCGGCGAACAGCAGCATGCCGAAGCCCGTGAACACGGCCGCGAAGACGCCCGCCCAGCGGGTGCGCGCGCCGGCCTCGGCGTTCACCGCGGTGCGCGAGAAACTGCCGCCCACGGGCATGCCCCCACCCACGCCCGCAGCGAGGTTGGCGCCGGCCAGGCCCATCAGCTCGCGCCGCGCACTCACCCGCTTGCCGCGCTGCAGCCCCAGGTTCTCGGCGACGGCCAGGCTGCTGACGAAGGTGACGAGTGCGATCAGCGCCGCGCCCGGCAGCATCTGCTGCCAGACGCTCATCTCGACGTCGGGCCAGGTCAGCACCGGGTGCAGCGGCGGCAGGCCGCCCACCAGCCGCACGCCGCGGTCGGCGGCCGACACCGCCCAGGCGATCCCGGTCGACACGATGATCACCGCCAGCGGCGCGGCGCGCGCGGTGAGCTGCGCCGCACGCAGCGACATCCACCGCCCGAGCAGCGCGGGCGCATGCTTGCGGGACAGCGTGAGCAGCACGAGCGCCCCGATGCCGAACAGCGTGGTGGGCAGGTGGATGGCGTGCCCGCCCCGCCACCACGAGCCGAACACCTCGATGGCGTTGAAGCCGGCGGCGTGTGCGCCGAACATCACCGGCAGCTGCGACAGCAGGATGGACAGCGAGGCGCCCACCGAAAAGCCCTGCAGCACCGGGACGCTCAGCAGCGAGGCGAGGGCGTCGAACTTCAGCGCCGCGGCGAGCGCGAGCATCACCCCCGACTCGATGGCGAGCACGAGTGCCGCATCGGTGGCCGGCACGTCGTGCGCGACCGCGGGGGCGATGGCCTGCGCCGTCATCAGCGCGAGCACCGCAGCGGGCCCGACGGAGTTGACGTTGCTGGAACCGAGCGCGGCATAGGCCACCATCGGCAGCAGGCTCGCGTAGACCCCGGCCTCGGGCGGCAGCCCGGCCAGCAGGGCGTAGGCCACGCCCTGCGGCACGAGCAGGATCGAGACGATCACCGCGGCGACGAGGTCGTCGGCGAGGGCGGCCTCGCGGTAGCGGGCCAGGGCGCCTCGCAGGCGGGTGGGGAACATTCGGGCAGGTCGAGAAAGGGGGATGTCCCGATCCTACGGCCTGCCGGAACAACCCCGCCGGATCAGTCGACCTTGGCGCCCGATTGCTTCACGACCGCGGCCCATTTTTTCGTTTCGGCGGCGATGTAGGCGGCGAACGCCTGCGGCGTGTTGCCGCCCGGGATGGCGCCCTGCGAAAGCAGGCGCTCCTTGACGGCGGGTGTCGCCAGGGCCTTGGCGCACTCCTGCTGGATGCGGTTGACGATGTCGGCAGGCGTGCCCGCCGGGGCCAGCAGGCCGAACCATGAGCTGGCGTCGAAGCCCTTGACCGGGCCGGCCTCGGCGATGGTGGGCACGTCGGGCAGGGCCGCGCTGCGCTGGGCCGTGGTGACGGCGAGCGCCTTGAGCTTGCCGGCCTTGATGTGGGGCATGGCCGACGGCAGGTTGTCAAACATCAGGTCCATGGTGCCGCCGATCAGGTCGAGCAGGGCCGGACCCGAGCCGCGGTAGGGGAAGTGCAGCAGGAACGTGCCCGTCATGCTCTTGAACAGCTCGCCGCTCAGATGGATGGAGGTGCCGTTGCCGCTGGAGGCCATGTTCAGCTTGCCGGGGTTGGCCTTCGCGTACTTGATGAGGTCGGCCACGTTGCGGATGCCGTACGACTCGGCCTTGGCCGGGTTCATCACCAGCACGTTCGGCACGCCGGCCACGAGGGTGATCGGCGCGAAGTCCTTGGTCGGGTCGAACGGCAGCTTCGGGTACAGCGACTGGTTGATGGCGTGGGTGCCGACCGTGCCCATCAGCAGCGTGAGGCCGTCGGGGGCCGACTTGGCGACCGCGTCGGCGCCCACGTTGCCGCCGGCTCCGGGCTTGTTGTCGACGACGAAGGGCTGGCCGAACGCGTGCTGCAGTTCGGGGGCGATGGCGCGGGCGAGGATGTCGGTGGTGCCGCCGGGGGCGAAGGGCACCACGATGCGGACGGGCTTGGCGGGCCAGGTGCCCTGGGCGAACCCCGGCAGCGTGGCGGGCAGCAGCCCGGCGCCGGCCGCGAGCACGAGGTGGCGTCGATGCAGTGAGGTCATGGATCGTCTCGGAGCGGGAAGACGTCCAGTGTGCGACCAAACGGGGCGGTGGGGTTCCCCGGGAAATTCCGGGGCGACACGTCACGGGAAAAAAAGAAGGGAAGCGGGACAGTGGATCCGGGGACTCGCTCTCATCCACCCCGGACTGCCCGCTCCCCTGCGGACGTGTGAAACGCGCCTGGAAACTGGTGAAGGACCGGACTCAGCGGGTCGGGTTGCGCTGGGCGACCGGCGGGGCGAACAGGGACAGCTGCGTGGGCGTGCGGTGCGTCTGGAGCACCTGGAACGCGCGGGCCGGAGCCGGCGGCATCGGGCGCACGCCGGTGGGCATCACCGGTTGGCGGGTGCTGGCGGGATGGGCCAGCGGACGGGCTTGCGGTTGCAGAAGGGCCATGTCCACCTCGTTCGGGTTTTGTTCGGGAAGCCGGGAAATCAGTGCCCGACCAGCCACTGGCTGGGGGCGAATTCGCTGGGGCGCACGTCGAGGACCTGGGACGGCAGCGGGGCCAGCACGCCCGCGGCGCGGGCGAGCCAGGAGGTCACGTCGAAGCCGTGGGCCGACGGGCGCGAGGCCACGGGCGCGAGGCGCAGCAGGGACGACACGCCCCCGCGGCAGCTGGGCGTGGAGCGGCGGCCGGGACGGCGGGCGCGGCGGGAGCGGAGCGGGGAGTACGACATGGCAACGACGTCCTGGTCTTTTTGAAGCTGCCCGAACGAGCGCAGCTTTTGTGCCAGTGTGATTTTTGCCCGCTCCGACCCTGCCTTGCGGCAAAAGCCGCCGTTTTGTGGCGAACCGGTAAGTCGCCGGTTACATCATTGACCCGAATCGTCAATGGCGAGCGGGCGAGTGACGTGTTCAGCCACCTCGCGGAGGACCAGGGGATCGGCCAGCACGCGCCGGTGCCCGAGGCCACGCGTGGCCAGCCAGCGGGCTCCGGCGACCTGGTCGGCCAGCCGGCGGGCGAGCAGGGCCGGGGCGGCCCGGTCGTCCTCGTCGTGGACCACGAGGGTGGCGCGTGGCAGGCGGGGCGCCAGCTCGTCGGCCTCGAAGTGCTCGAGGTCGATGCCCTCGCGCTGCTCGATCAGCCGCCGCATGCGCATCGACATCGCGGCACCGAGGCCGAAGCCGTGGGCGAACCACTTCAGCACGAGCTTCGGCGGGGGCGACGTGGCGATCAGCGCGAGCCGCTGCGCCGGCAGGCCGTGGGCCAGCGCGTGGGACGCCGCGAGGGCACCCATCGAGTGGGCGACCACCGCGTGCAGCGGCCCGAGCCGGGCCGAGGCCGCCCACAGCGCCCGGACGAACTGCGGCAGCGTCGACCGCCAGCCGTCGCTGCGGCCATGGCCGGGCAGGTCGAGCAGCACCGGGTTCAGGCCCGCGGCGGCCACCGCGTCGCCGAGCGCCTGCATCTGCAGGCCATGGCCGGCCCACCCGTGCACGAGCAGCACCGTCGGGCGGCCGGGATCGGCGTCGGCCCGGCGGTACACGGCGATGGAACCGGTCTCGAACGGCCAGCGTTCCACCTGCCAGCCGGCCGGCAGTGCCAGGCGCCGGGCCGACCGCTTGGACGGCAGCGGCGTGAAGAACAGGCCCAGCGCGGCGCGGGTGCCGAAACCTGGCGCGAACTTCTGGACGGCTTGCAGCACGCGGGCGAGTCCGCGCACGACCCGGCCACCGCCGTAGAAGCCGGCGATGGGGTTGGCCGCGGCCGCGGCGGTGTCGGCGGCGGGGCTCAACGGAACACCTCGAAGTCGGCGTTGCGGTGAGGCACGGCGCGCCAGACGCGCACGAGCCACAGCACGCCCCGGGCGGCGAGCAGGACCAGCAGGAGGAAGAGCAACGTGACCATGAATGACCTTTCGTCGCACAGTCGTGCGAAACGTGGGCGACAGACGCGGCGGCGGGCCATGGCAGGGGTCTGTCAGGGGGTGGTGGTGAAGGAGCGGATGATGCGTTCGTACGCGGTCCACGCACGATCGCAGGCGCGGGGGTCGCGCAGGAAGCGCGCCTCGCGCATCAGCGCGACGAACAGGCCGTCGAGTTCGAAGACGAGCTGCTCGGGGTCGGTGTCGGGGCGCAGGTGGCCGGCCTCCAGGGCCTGGTCGACCGCCCGCCGCAGCGAGGCGCGCCAGTGCAGCACGTGTTCCAGCAGCAGGTCGCGAAGCGGGCCCTCGCAATCGTCGAACTCGAACGCGCCCGCGCTGTAGAGGCAGCCGGTGCGGGATTCGACCTCGCGGACCCGCTGCAGCCACAGCTGCATGATGGTGTTCAGGCGCGGCAGGCCCCGGGGCTCGCGCATGGCCGGCACGAACACGTCCTGCA
>Ga0247823_10001463_pt1 | contig 19698 bp, 16 predicted proteins | sample 13C_PalmiticAcid_2_FD_192426 | JGI IMG/M metagenome (GOLD analysis project Ga0247823, IMG submission 192426) | Soil microbial communities from agricultural site in Penn Yan, New York, United States - 13C_PalmiticAcid_Day30 | ecosystem: Environmental > Terrestrial > Soil > Agricultural land... | reverse complement strand
CTTGAGCACTTTGCCCATCGACACCCCTTCTTTAAGACTGGGTGTGGGTTCAATGTTTTGAAAAATATTATCTCTATAATTTTCCGACTGCCGGATACGGGTCAAACGCTCGCCGGAGGGATTTTTTCCAAGGGTTTTCATATGGGATATATAGCGCAATGTAGGATGAACCACGGATATAACCATGGTTAAAAATGATGAGCGGCTTAGCGCCTCAGCAGCTCTTCGATCATGGATACAATGCGGCGCACACGGGATTCGGCATCCTGGAGGGCATTCACTTCATCGATCCAGGCTTTGCGGGCCAGCGTGGGGCGTTTCAGGAAGATTTCGTAGGCAGCAGGTTCGTCTTTGAGGCAATCGATGAGGTCGGAGGTGGAGGTTTCTACCGATACATCTGCATACAATTCCAGCATCACTTCATCGCCCGCCTGCTTACCGATTTTCTTACGGATGGCAGCATTCACAGGCATGAACAATCCGCCTTTGCTGGGCATGAGATTGAGGGTACCCAGCTCCAATCCGTCGATGGTGCCGGTTACTTTGGTGAGCCCGAAATAACTGGACCGGTCCTGCGGTATCTCAGGCAGCAAAATATAGGTCCAGCCGCCCTTGGTATTGAAGCGCTGAAGCAGGTATTTTTTGCTGACTAACGGTTTAACCGACATGAAACAGAATTTGGAAACCCTAAATTACAATTCTTTTGTTGCGCGGGTAGCAGGGTTCAGCGGCGACTGGTTTTTCATCAGTTTTTGCAGTAAAAGGGCCACCAGCATGACACTCAGCGCACCAATCGGATTGAGCCAGAGGTACGACACTTTATCCGAAGCATACAGCAGCACCACAAATACTTCTGTGATGAGCGCCGCGGCAAAAACCTGTGTGCCGTTTACTTTTTTGAGTGCAAATGCAGTGAGGAAAATACCGAGGATGGTGCCATAAAATAGCGAACCCAGGATGTTAACCGCTTCAATGAGGTTACCGAGCTGACTGGCAAACAAAGCGATGCCCATGCAAAACAAACCCCAGAACAGCGTGAGCAAACGGGAGGCATTGAGGTATTGCTGATCGCTGGCTTCCTTGCGGAACATGCGTTTGTAAATATCCACGGCCGATGTGGAAGCCAGTGAATTAAGTCCGCTCGCCGTAGAGCCCATCGCCGCCAGGAAAATGATGGCGATAAGCAGTCCCACTACCCCTTTCGGAAGCCGGGTGGTTACGTAATACAGGAATACATAGTTGCTATCGTTGCTGTCGGCCTTGGGGTTGATTTTCTTCACAATCTCAAAAGCATCTTTGCGAAGCCGTTCGGCCTGCTCTTCTTTCACCTTCAAACCTGGTGTAATCGAAGCGCGGTCTGCCCCATCTGCATATTGTTGCAGCAACAACTTTTTCTCTTCAGATACCTGCTGGTAGTTTTTCTCCAGTTCATTCCAGCGGGCAGCATCTGCGGTTTGTTTCACTGCGGTTACTTCGTTGGTGTTGAAATATAAAGGCGCCTGGTTAAACTGGTAAAACGCGAACACCAAAATACCAATGAGCAGGATGAGGAACTGCATGGGTATTTTCACAATACCGTTCATAATTAAACCTAAGCGGCTTTCGGCAATGGATTTGCCCGTAAGATATCGCCCCACCTGGCTTTGGTCGGTTCCGAAATAAGAGAGTTGCAGGAAAAAACCGCCGAGAATACCCGACCAAACAGTGTAGCGGTTATTCCAGTCAAACTTCCAGTCTATCACGTTCATCTTACCTGCCACACCGGCTATCTGCAATGCTTTGGTAAAACCAATCCCCTGCGGCAGCTGCGTCACTACCAGAATACCGGCCAGCAGCAGTCCCGAGAAGATGATGCCCATCTGCAACATCTGCGTATAACTCACCGCCTTGGTGCCTCCAAAAACTGTGTACACCACCACGAGTCCGCCAATGATAAAAATAGCCAGTTTGATATCGACTCCTAATATCACTGCGAGGATGATGGAAGGCGCATAAATCGTAATACCAGTAGACACACCCCGCTGTATAAGAAACAGGATAGCCGTTAGCGAACGGCTCTTGAGATCGAACCGCTGTTCGAGGTATTCGTAAGCCGTGTATACATTGAGCCGGTGAAAAATAGGCAGGAACCAGATGCACAGCACAATGGTAGCCAGCGGCAGACCAAAATAAAACTGCACAAAACGCATCCCATCGGTATAAGCCTGGCCCGGCGCCGACAGAAACGTAATCGCACTGGCCTGTGTAGCCATCACAGAGAGGCACACATGGTACCAGGGCAACTGCCGGTCGGCCAGCAGGTAACTCTGTATATTTTTTTGCCCCCTGCTTTTGTATACGCCATATACCACAATGAGCAGTAGGGTCGCTCCCATGATGATCCAGTCTAACGTACTCATGCCAGGCTTAAGGTTATCCAGTAATACAAACCGATCTGCACCACCAGCAAGGCTACCACGAGCAGGTGCCAATGGTTCCAGCTGGAAAACAAGGGTACTTTTTCGGGATCGTTATTTTGCGGTGAAGCCATCGTGATTTATGATTTGAGATTTATGATGTATGATTTTGAGATGTCTGATGTCTGATTTGGAGAATCCGGTTTTAAGAGAAAAAGCAAAGCCTGCTTCGCCTGCTGAGCTTGTCGAAGCATTACGACTTAGGCAAACTAAGCAGGTTCACGAATAAGCGATAGGCTCCTGGTACGCCGGCGGGGAGTTCGCGGAAGAACACGAGGCCGGTGTACACAAAATTACCTTTGCCGTATTTGGTTACGATGAGGCTGCCTTCCTGTGGCTTTTCGCCAGGGTCGTTCATGCGCAGCAGGGTTTTGTAATTTTTGTCCAGATCCGTAGCGAAGTAGATACCGCGCTCCTGTTTCCAGCCTTCGAAATCCTGTTGCGAAATTTTGTTGGGAAAGTAGAAAGCCGGGTGACTGGGATCGAGTACCGTTACCGCAGCTTTTTCATCTGTTACCCTGTCACGCGAAATGGTGAAGGGATACGGGCCTACTTTTGCTACCAGCGGACCAATCCGATTATTGGTATTGTATTGCACCACCAGGTTACCGCCCTGCTCTACATACTGCATCAGTTTATCGAAATACACCTGCAGTTTATCGTTGGTGTTATGGGCACGGATACCAGTGATGATGGCATCGAATTTAGACAGATCGGTGCTGCCCAGGGAGCCATTATCCAACACGGTTACAGCGTATCCCAATTGTTGCAATGCTTCGGGGATATTATCACCTGCACCGGGAATGTAGGCAATGTTTTTGCCAGCGGTTTTCACGTCAAGGTTCACCAGGCGGGTATGCGCGGCATCGAGGTAAAACTGCGGCGGAATATGATCGTACTGAATGGTATAAATGCTGCGGTCGTAGCGGCTGCCATTGGTTTCTACCCAGGCTTTCAGTTCGCCATCGGCAGCACCCGCACCGGCTTCTACTTTGAGTTTCACGAGTTGCTCACCACCTTTCTGCGCAATATGCACTTCGGGGGCAAACGCCTGTATTTTCCAACCTTTAGGTGCTTCTACTTTCAGCTGACCGTCCAGGTTGTTGCGATTGGCTTTGATCAGGATACTTACTGTAGAAACTGTTTTAGGCGGTGCTACATACGACTTCTCTGCAAAGTTGAGCGTGGCCTCGGGTAGCACCTGGATGGGTTTGTACAACTCACCCTTCACCGGATCTACCGACTTGAACCATACCGGGCGTTTCAGCGTATAACTCTGTCCGGCGATCTCAAATTCATACTTCATGTATTGCAGCTGACCGGTTTCGGGCGCGCCATAATATTCGTAACCCGGATTCCAGGTAAACAAAGCTTCATCGGGCTTGCGGGGCAACCAATAAGGTTCCGATACCACTTTTGCCAGCTTCACTTCGGTGTTGCGGGTCATCGGCTCACCGGTTTTCAGCACGGTGTCTTTGTCAAAAAATACACCTACATCGGCTTGCCAGTTGCCTTCGGCGGGCGTGAGTTGAACCCAGCTCATGCGTTTGAGTGTAACCGGCACATTGTTGCGCACAATGATTTCCTGTTGCAGTTTCACCTGCTCGTTGGGCACAAAACTTTCGGTGCTGGTGGTATTTTCTACCCACAATCCAGCTACTGCTACAATCAACTCATCAAGCTGTTTGCCTTTTACCGAAATCCAGTATTGTTCGTCCGCATTGATTTTTTTCTGTTGCAGCAGGCTATCGGTGATTCTTTTAGCTGTGAGCAGCGGTGTTAAAATCTGTTGCGGTTGTTTTACATCATATTGTTTGAGCGCTTGCTGAAAATAAGGTTCCAGCAGTTTGCCCGAAGGAATGCGGGTGTAGGTCATATCAATACCTTCAAACACATCCTGCTTTACCGGTGCGCCTTTGAGTTGTTTGAAATACTCTACCACAGGACCACGCACGCGGTTGGTACCAAAGCCCTGCGACTTGTGCATGCTGCGGCTTTCGGAGGCTATTTCGCCATAGTTTTTGCCCAGCACGGGATTGTACACGCCTACGTCCAGTTTAATCTGGTCTTCAGAAGTCGTGTTGGTGGTACCAAAGTTGAAGGTATTCCAGAACAGGCGCTGCGGTTGCCAGGGTGCCAGCTGGTTGTTGGGGAAATAATCGGCTTTATTCAGCTGGTCAAACACATCCGAAGCCAGGATAGCCGATGCTGTGTGGTGACCATGGCCGCCTTCGCCTGTGGTGGGAAAACGGGTAATGATCACATCGGGGCGGAACTGGCGGATAATCCAAACCAGGTCGCGGGCCACAGAATCCTTGTTCCAGAAGCGGAAAGTTTCTTCAGGATTTTTACTGAACCCGAAATCGAACGCACGGGTAAAAAACTGTTCAGCTCCATCAATGCGACGGGCGCCCAGCAATTCCTGTGTGCGGATCAGGCCCAGCATTTCGCCCTGCTCCTTGCCGATGAGGTTTTGACCACCATCGCCACGGGTGAGGCTGACATAACCGGTGCGGTATTTTCTTTCGCCGGCCAGGTAGCCCAGCAGGCGCGTGTTTTCGTCATCGGGGTGCGCGGCCACATACAGCACAGAGCCGTATACAGGCAGGCGTTCCAGCTTTTGACGGATATTGCCCGCATCGTAAGCGGGATTGGATTGGGCAGCTGCTTTACCAGCGGCAGAAAGGGCTAATATGGATGCGGAAAGGTATAACCATGTTTTCATCTGAGCGGCTTTGTTCAACTATTTTCGGTTAAAACAACAAAAGCCCTAAGATACGTTTTTGACAACAGGGCCGGGTCTGTTGGCAAAATTTTAACACTAGGCGTTTAAACACCTGTCCGGAGCCATTCATAATAGACTTGTCCCCCGGGCAGGTCTTTTATTTTAACGAACTGCAAACGCCCGAGCAACTGTACCGCCGCGCGATTGCCTGGCGTCGTAATAGCCATGATCGTTGACAATCCCGCCTGCTTAATCCCAAAATCAATAGCGAGTGCGAGTGCAGCGGTCATGTATCCCCTGCCCCGGAAAGCCGGTTTAAGTACGCAACCCAGTTCGCCGGTTCCATTGGCCAATCCCCGATAATAACCGCAGGTGCCCACCAGCTCACCAGTCTGCCGATCGGTGATACCCCAGTGAATGGATTCGCCACGGGCATAATCCGCATCGATCCGTTGCTGTATACGCCAGGCTTCGACAGCATTGCCAGCGGGCTGACCATCGTAAAAAGAAATTTCGGTCAGCGTTTCCATATCGCTTTCCAGGATAGCACGCAGTCCTGCTACATCATTGTGCAGTTCCGGAAAAACAGGATAAGGTGGCAATTGCAATAGTTTCATACCAGTTGGATCAGCTGTTAAAATTATCGCTTTATAAACAATGCTGCTGCACTATTGCCCGACCATAAAAAGCAGTAACTTCATCTTACAACTCTACATCATGTTAGGCGATCTCAAAATTGGACTGGTTTTATCGGGCGGCGGTATTCGCGGACTGGCACACCTTGGCTTCCTGAAAGCTTTGAAAGAAAAGGGTTTCATCATCGATCATATCACCGGTTCCAGTGCCGGCGCTATTTCGGGCGCTTTGTTTGCCGCCGGGTATGATCCCGATGATATGTACCGGCTGTTCATGAAGATAAAACTGTACCGCTTCATCCGTCCCGTGCTCATGGGCAAAGGCCTGTTCAATATGGAACTGACGTCTAAAATTTACCATGAGCTGATTCCGCACAACAGTTTCGAAAAACTGAAAACCCGGCTCACCATCACGGCTGTTAACCTCAACGACAACCGCCTTGAATTTGTAAACCACGGAGAACTCATACCCATGATACTCGCTTCAGGTACGGTTCCCGGCCTGTTTCAACCCATCCGTTACCAGGGCAAAATGTACATCGATGGCGGTGTACTCAACAACTTTCCCGTAGAACCCCTGCTGGGCGACTGCGAATACATCATTGGCGGCAACTGCAACGATATCGGTTACATCGACCCCACCACCCTTTCCATGAAACGCATGATAGAACGGGCAGCTATTTTGCGGCTCAATACCGATTTTACGTCCAAGGCTCACAACTGCAACCTGCTCTTCAATCCCCCCTCCCTCGGCGACTACAGCGGCTTTGAAGTCCGCTTTGCCGATTATCTCTTTCATGTCGGCTACGAACATGCGATGCAGGTGATAGAGGAGCATTTTGGGGAATATTAAGAGGATTGGAGCGGTTAGCGGTTAGCTATTAGCGTGGAGAAGCGGTTGGGCGGGAGAGGTGAGAGGTCAGAAGTGAGAAGGCGCGAGTACTAGCTCATCCCGCATGAGGCGGGACAAGCTCTTTCACCCGAAAGAACGATTGACCATTCACTATTGACCATTGACCTGCGATCCTCCTCCTGCTCAGACCTGGCGGGAGCTGCGCGACCCGACAGGACTTCGCGTGTGATGGTTCTCGCGCCGTCTCATCCCCCATGAGGCGGGACAGGCTCTTTCACCTCTGACAGCCCACGAAAGGACGATTGACCCCCGCATTGGGCGGGGCAGGCTATTGACTATTCACCATTGACCACAGAAACTCCGCAGCCACAAAAACAATCCTCTGACGACAGAATATCATAAAAACAAAAACCCCGGACGTTTGTCCGGGGTTTTTAATATCAGTGAATGAAGGAGGCTTAAGCCATTTTCTTCAGTTCTTTGATTCTTTCAGATTTGTCTTCTTCCTGGGCCAGCTTGTCGCCTTTGTCCATGTCAACCAGAACAGGGGCAGCTACGAAGATAGAAGAGTAAGTACCAGTCAGTACACCAATCAGCATCGCGAAAGCGAAACCGCGGGTTACTTCACCACCAAAGATAAACAGGATCAGGATGGTCAGGAACACGGTGAGCGACGTCATAATGGTACGGCTCAGGGTTTCGTTGATCGATTTGTTGATTACCTGTGCTTTGTTGGCACCTGGCATGAGGCGGAAGTTTTCACGCACACGGTCGAATACGATTACGGTATCGTTCATAGAGAAACCGATAACGGTAAGGATCGCGGCAATGAAGTGCTGGTCAATTTCCAGGGCGAAAGGCACTACGTCTTTCAGGAACGAGAACACAGCGAGGGTTACCATTACGTCGTGCAGCAGTGAGAAGATAGTACCCACTGAGTACTGCCACCTGCGGAAACGAATGAAGATGTACACGAAGATCGCGAGCAGTGACAACAGGGTTGCTTTTACCGCACCGGCTTTCAGGTCATCAGAAATGGTAGGCAGAACAGTCTGCGAACTCATTTTATACTTGGTGTCGAAAGTAGCGTAGTCAACAGAAGCAGGAATGAATCCTTCTGCTTTCAGACCTTCGAACACTTTAGCTTCTACCTGCTGGTCTACATCTTTACCGGAAGTGGTAATCATGTAGGTGGTAGTGATGTTGAGCTGGTTGCTGTTACCGATGGTTTTCACCACTGGATATTCTTCCAGGTGTTTTTGCAGGCCATGACGTACGGCATCAGTTTTAACCGGCTGGTCGAAACGGATGGTATAGCTGCGGCCACCGCTGAAGTCCACACCTTCGTTAAAGCCGTGGAAGAAAGAGGCTACACCTGCGAAGATCACTACTGCAGAGATGATATAAGCAATCTTCCTGTTTTCGATAAACTTGAAGTTGGCTTTATGGAAAATTCTGCGGGAGATCGGAGTGAAGTACTCGAAGTGACGGTTTTTCTTAGTCCAGATATCTGTTACCAGGCGGGATACGAAGATACCGCAGAACAGAGACAGGAGCAGACCCAGGATCTGGGTGGTAGCGAAACCGAGTACAGGACCGAGACCAAAGTAGAACAGGATAACGGCAGTCAGCAGGTTGGTGATGTGACCATCGAGTACAGGCGCCATAGCGTGTTTGTAACCGTCGATCACAGCCTGGCCATATGCCTTTCCTTTGTCGAGTTCATCCTTGATACGTTCAAAGATAATTACGTTGGTATCTACTGCCATACCGATGGTGAGTACCAGACCGGCGATACCTGGCATGGTCAGAGTAGCACCCAGGGCGCTCAATACACCTACGGTAAACAGGAGGTTCAGGATCAGGGCGATGTTGGCAACCCAACCTGATGTATTATAATACAGCAGCATCAGGGCAAAAATCACCACGAAAGAGATAGCGAAAGATTTCATACCAGCGGCAATAGATTCTTTACCGAGGGTAGGACCTACTACTTGTTCCTGAACGATCTGAGCAGGAGCAGGCAGTTTACCGGATTTCAGGATGTTGGCCATATCCTGTGCTTCTTCAACGGTATAGCTACCAGTGATAGAAGAACGGCCACCGCTGATTTCATCATTCACGCGGGGAGCAGAATAAACTACATCATCCAGTACGATAGCTACATATTTACCAATGTTCTGACCAGTCAGGCGCTGCCATTCGCGGGCACCCTGGCTGTTCATTGTCATAGAAATTTCGGGACGGCCGTTCATGTCGAAGTCCTGACGGGCTTCTACTACACGGTCACCTTCAAGGCGGGGTACTTCAGAACCAGGAACGGTTTTGATAGCATACAGTGCCAGCGGAGCGTTACGATCGTTCTTCTTGGTGCCTTCTACGCCACCATACATGAACTTCACGTTTTTAGGGAAGATGTTGCGCACAGCATCCATCTCCAGGTATTGGTTCAGCTTGTGTGTATCCTTAGGCATTACGTAGCCCAGGTAAGGAACCTGGTTTACTTCGCCAGACTGATAGTTTACAGCCATCTGAAGCACGCTCAGCAGCGGGTTTTCCTGCTCGGCTTTGGCGGCTTTTACGGCATTGCTGTCGGCACCGGCAGCAGCAGTAGTAGTCTGTGCGGTACGGTTCAGCAGGCTCACAGTATCGCCGGCAGCAGGTACTGCGGCTACAGCTGTGGTGTCCTTACCGGTAGAGTCGGCTTTGGCAATAGCGATAGAATCTTTTCCGGGCTCAGCAGTTACAGGCTCCAGCGGTTTGCCGTTCAGAGACGCTTTCAGCGCTTTGTCGGCATCTACGATGTGCTGTACCATTTGCTGGTTGTTTTCCCAAACTTCCCAGAACTCAAGTTTTGCAGTGGATTGCAGGTATTTACGAACCCTTTCAGGATTGCTCACACCAGCCAGCTCAACTGTAATAATACCTTTGTTTTCGTCCAGGTTGATGCTGGGTTGTGCTACACCAAATTTATCGATACGGGTCAACAGTACACGATAGGTACGGGTGATCGCATCTTTGGCTTCACGTTTCATCACAGCCAGCACTTCTTTGTTGGAAGAAGCCAGGGTAATGTCTTTACGGTTGGGTGTGGCGAACAGGGTGGCCAGTTTACCGTTGGGGTTTTTACTCAGATAAGCATCACCGAACAGGGTCACGAAATCTGACTGACTGTTGGCCTTCATTTTGTCGGCCTCGGCAATGGCAACGTTCATGGCTACATCCTTGGGATTGTTGCTCATGTTCCTGATCAGTTCGTCCAGGCTTACTTCCAGCGTTACGTTCATACCACCCTGGAGGTCAAGACCCAGGTTGAGTTCCTGTTCCTTTACTTCCTGATAGGTGTACTTTTTTAACAACGGAATGTTGTAAATGCTGGTTCCTGATAAACTGTCCAGGATTTCCTGCTGACGGTTCTTTACCGCATTTTCAAACTCTACTCCGGTTAACTGAGAACTGTTGGCTTTCACCCACTTCTCGGCCTGATTCTTTGCTTTTCCTTCAAAGTTTTTGGCTACCCAGGTAAAGGATAATTGGTAAAGCGAAATCAGGATTAACGCTGCAGTAAAAAATTTTACCAGTCCTTTAAGCTGCATACTTGTTTTGATTTATTGTACAATTTTTTTATGAGTCTGCAAAGATAAAATTAAATCTGACAAATTCATCTTATCACAGGCTGACCAAAATAGTAAAAAGTCCTTGATTTACAAGGAGAAAATATCTTATTGCCGGATTGTTTTTTTGTTACTTTTGTTTTTTGCCCCTTGTGAGGTTAAACAGCAGCTTATATTCGGGTTCCCTTTTTATGACCCGTGCAGCAAGCCTGGCAAGGGTTATGGGTTACAAATAATTGAATATGAAACTGGCACAACGCTTAAACACGATTGCTGAACCCCAGACCATTAAAATGGCTAAAATGAGCCGCGAACTGAAGGCCCAGGGCCTCGATGTGGTAGACCTTAGCCTGGGCGAACCTGATTTTGCCACCCCCGGACACATTACTACTGCTGCAGTAGCTGCCATTGACGAAGGATATACCAAATATCCGCCCGTAGCAGGTTTCCCCGAACTGCGCAAAGCCATCTGCGAAAAATTCAAAAGAGACAACCAGCTGGAATACACCCCCGAACAGGTAATGGTGAGCACCGGCGCCAAACAATCACTGGCCAATGTGATCCTTTGCCTGGTAGATAATGGCGACGAAGTGGTGATCCCTACCCCCTACTGGGTAACCTACTCGGACCTGGTGCGCCTGGCCGGCGGAACGCCGGTGTTTGTACCCGGTGGTATCGAAAACGATTTCAAGATTACACCCGAACAGCTCGAAGCCGCGATCACTCCGGCTACCCGACTGTTCATCTTCTCCTCGCCCTGCAACCCTACCGGTTCTGTATATAATAAAGAAGAGCTGGCCGGACTCGCTGCCGTGTTTGCCCGCCACCCGCAGGTAACCATTGTATCGGACGAGATTTACGAATACATCAATTTTATAGGTCGCCACGAAAGCATTGCCCAGTTTGAAGGCATGCAGGAACGCACCGTTATTATTAATGGTATGTCTAAAGGATATGCCATGACCGGCTGGAGACTCGGCTATATCGCCGGACCTAAAGAACTGATCACCGCCTGTGAAAAACTGCAAAGCCAGTTCACCTCCGGTGCCAACTCCATCACCCAGCGTGCAACCATTACAGCCCTGCTGAGCGACAATGCGCCTTCCATGGAAATGCAGCAAGCCTACCTGGAGCGCCGCGATTTTGTGCTGGAAGCCCTCCGCCAGATTCCCGGACTGAAAGTGAATAATCCGCAGGGAGCATTTTATGTATTCCCGGATATCAGCGCCTACTTTGGCCTGAGCGATGGCGAGACCACTATTAATAATGCACAGGATCTTTGCATTTACCTGCTGCACAAAGGCCTGGTGACTACCGTACAGGGCGATGCTTTTGGCGATGGCAACTGCCTGCGCCTGTCGTATGCCACTTCTATGGAAAACCTGCAAAAAGCTGTAGACAGAATGAAAGAAAGCCTGGGTCGTTTACAACCCGTGGCTCAATTGCAATAATTGCGTGTGCACATCCAGCACCTGCTGAATAACCGCTGTGGTATCGTCGTTGAGAATGACGAAATCGCAGCGGTTCATTTTTTCGGCCTCATCCATCTGGCGGGCCATGCGGTTCCGCACGTCTTCTTCCGAAATATGATCGCGCGCCATGGTTCTTTGTAACCGGATATTTTCGGGTGCAGATACTCCAATGATTTTATCCAGCGCTTTGTATGACCCGCTTTCGAATAGAATGGCGGCTTCTTTTAAAGTATAAGGCGCATCCTGTGCGGCAGCCCAATCATTACCTGCTTTAATGGTAGCCGGGTGCACCAGGCTGTTGAGCAAGGCTAGTTTTTCGGGATTATTAAATACCAACTCCGATATTCTCTTCCGGTTCACCACGCCATTAATATAGGTATCGGCTCCAAACTGCTGCTGAATGGCTTGTTTCAACTCCTCATCCGTGTTCATAATATCGCGCGCCACCTCATCGGCATAAAACACCGGGATGCCCAGCGTTTCAAATATTTTACATACGGTACTTTTACCCGAACCGATACCGCCGGTGATGCCAACTTTGAGCATGTGATGAAGTTTGAAGTAAAAATAGGTAATAGATTATTCTGGGGCTGCGGATTGTTGGAGGTCAATAGTCAATAGCCCGCCCCGCCCAATGCGGGGGTCAATCGTGAACCGTTTTTTAGTGAAAGGTGAGAAGTCAGAGGTGAGACGGTGCGAGTACTAGATGATCGCAGATCTACGATCTCGAAGTGTGATCTATGAGTGAGCCTCTTCGTCATCCTGCGTGTGAGGTACGAGCATGCAGGATCACATCGTTGGTCTGATCACCGATCTGACCTTACTCACTCTGTCTCACGAAAGTGACAATTGATTATCGATCATTCTCCTGTGATCCTCCTTCTGCTCAGACCTGGCGGGAGCTGCGCACCCGACAGGACTTCGCGTGTGATGGTTCTCGCGCCGTCTCACCTTTCACCTCTGACGGCTCACGATTGACCATTGACCATTGACCATTCACTATTGACCCAAAAAAAAAACCCCGGCTCGCACCGGGGTTTGTTTTTATCGTGATATTTTGCTTAAAACTTATGCTGTAGGAGCAGTGCCCAGTTTTTTCTGGAGGGCTTGTGTCATTTCCATAGAAATGGCAGAACGCTCGATGGTCAGGAAGCTGTTGCGGTCTACTTCCACATACAGGGTGCCATCTTCGTTGATGCGGTTGATACGGGCGTGGATACCAGCCATCGTAACGATTTTGTCGCCGCTTTTAATGTTGTTACCAAATTCTTTTTGCAGTTTGGCGCGTTTCATCTGGGGGCGGAACATGAAAAAGTACATTACCACTACCATACCACCCAAAAGTACCAGTTGCATATAACCTGCACCCTGCGCACCTGCCTGCAATAACATCAGATTGTTCATAATTATTGAAATTGTAAGAGTTTAAAGTTTTAGCGTTGCAAAGTTACTTCACTTCACCTTTGATAAACAAATAAACAGTGCCGGGATTACCATTTGATTGTACGGTTACTGTTTTTTCCTGGTGACCGGAACGGCCCTTGCTGTCGAATTTTACCTTGATGTATTCTTCTTCGCCTGGTTTAATGGGCTTTTTAGGAAACTCAGGTACGGTACATCCGCAGGAGCCGGAAGCTGAACTTACGATCAGATCACGTTTACCGGTGTTTTTAAACTTGAAGTTATATTCCACCAGTTCTCCTTCGTGAATAGCACCGAAATCGTGCAGGGTATCGGTAAATTGCATGGTACCCATAACAGAAAGGTCGGCATCGCCATCGGCTGTACGCGGATTGTGCACCATGGTGGCATCAAAGCCATTGGTGCTGGTATCGGTACTGCTGCGGAGGGCGGAACCCTCTTCGGTTTTAGCACCGTTGCAACCCCACAGTACTACGCCGCAAAAAAGAAGGAGGACTGTTCTCTTCATTTTGGTAAGTGTCTGATTAATTGAAAGTTGCAAATCTAATCAATTCTGCGCTCTTTCCGTTTTCCTGATTTTATCTTCTTTTACCAGGTCTTTGAGAATATTATCGAGCACACCGTTCACAAACTGTCCGCTCTGGGGCGTGCTGTACATTTTGGCGAGGTCAATATATTCGTTGATGGTTACCTTGGTAGGGATGGTGGGGAAATACAGGAACTCGCACACACCCATTTTGAGCAGCAGCATATCGATGGCAGCAATACGCTCAGGGTCCCAGTTTTGCAGTTTGGGGGTAATCAGCTCCAGGCAATATTCGTCTTTCTCCTGCACGGTACTGAGCAGGGTACGGGCAAATTCCATTTTCTCGGCAGATACCATTTGCAGGAAATTGTAACCGGCGGGTTTGCTCAGGAAGTTTTCCATCAGCATGATCATCATTTCCTTATCATCTTCCCAGTTGGAACGCTGCTCGTCCATGAAGTCGATGAACAGTTCGTTTTCGAGCATGAGATTGCGGAAAATAAACTGTATGATGGCTTTTTCTTTTTTAGCCTCGCGCTGCTGTTCGTCGATATAGTTCAGGTACTCAGCAGTTTTGATCAGCTGGTTGTACACTTTCTTAACAAAGTCCTGGGTATCGGCAGGGGTAATTTTAGCGGCTTTTACGCGCTCATTGAAGGTATTGTTGCCCAGGATATTATCCCAGATGAAACTATTGCCAGCAATTTTGGTATTGACATTGAGGTCTTCAGCCGAAGGAAGATATTTAGATGCACGCGAATTGGCATCAATCTCCGCATAACGGGCTACTTGCGACAATATATAAGTGAGGAATGTAAAAAGTTCTGTGGATTGATCAATTTTCTCTTTCAGCAACAGTTGAGCCTGGCCTGGTTTCAACGGTTGTTCGTGCGTCTCGAGGGCATAAAGGGCTTGCATCACCTTTACCCGGATATTTCTTCTGCTGATCATAAATTAAGAACCTGAATTTTTTAAATGGAGGGCAAAGATAGGTCAAAGAGTTGAATATATACATAAAAAATTTCTTTCGGACTTCGGGGGATTTATGGTCAATAGTGAATAGCCTGCCCCGCCTAATGCGGGGGGCAATAGTCAATCGTTGTTTGGTGAGAGGTCAGAAGTGAGAGGTGAGACGGCGCGAGTACCATCCCGCGAAGTCCTGTCGGGTGCATAGCTCCCGCCAGGTCTGAGCTGAGGATCGCCATTCTGTCCCGCACGTGTGGGAACTCAGGAGCTACGCAGGAATTCGCTCAGAACAAGAACAATCATTGAGTCTATTAACATAGCCGCTATCCACTGAAGAGATCCTGCACCCTCGTTCCTGCGGTGTCAGATCCAAGGGACTCCTTTGGAGATGACGTAAGAGGTTGGCTCACTCTGGTTTGTTACTGATCACACATCGCTGGTCTGATCTCCGATCAGACCTCACTCGCGCCATCTCATCTTGGATGAGGCGGGACAGGCTCCGATGGGACTTCTCCCTCGCGCCGTCTCACCTCTGACCTTTCACCTCTCACGCCAATTCAATCCTCCTCCAATGCACTACCCTTCCCCGGCTCTCCGCTCACAGCTAGCAGCTAATAGCTCCAAAAAAAACGCCCCGCAAAAGCGGAGCGTTTTCTACTTACTAACCCATATATAATAAGACTAACGTCCTGTTATACTACAATCTTGATTTTACGTTGGCGATAGCCTGGATGCGTTGCTCGGCCAGTCTGATGGCAGCGGCTTGTGCGGTCAGGTTTTCTTTCGCGGCCAGGGCAAAGACTTCCATGGTGCGATCGTAAATTTTTTCAGTGTTGCCCATCACGCGCTCGCGGTTGTAACCGTCGATTTCGGCACTTACATTAATGAGGCCACCGGCGTTGATCAGGAAGTCGGGCGCATAGATAATGCCTTTTTCGATCAGCATTTTGCCGTGTACTTCCTCGTCCTGCAGCTGGTTATTGGCCGCACCTGCTATTACAGAACATTTCATTTTATTGATGCTGTCGGTATTTACCGTAGCACCGAGTGCGCAAGGCGCGTAGATATCGATGTCGAGATCCCACATTTTGTCGCCGGATACTACTTCTACTTTAAACTGATCGGTGGTTTCTTTCAGACGGGTTTCGTTGATATCGGTGATGTATACAGTAGCACCGGCTTTGGTCAGGTGACCTACCAGGTACTGGCCTACGTGACCTACACCCTGAACCAGGATTTTTTTGCCTTCCAGGCTGTCGCTGCCCCAACGTTTGTTGGCTGCGGCTTTCATACCTGTGAATACACCATAAGCGGTAAAGGGAGAAGGATCGCCGCTGCCACCCATGTATTCGGGAATACCGGTTACATGTTTGGTTTCGGTAGCGATATATTCCATATCCTTGGCAGAGGTATTTACGTCTTCGGCAGTAATGTATTTACCATTCAGGGAGTTTACAAACTTACCATAACGGCGCCACAGGGCTTCGCTCTTCATGGAAGGATCGGCAATGATTACCGCCTTACCACCACCGAGGTTCAGACCAGAGATGGCTGCTTTATATGTCATACCACGAGACAGGCGCAGTGCGTCGATGATCGCCTCTTCGTGCGACTGGTAAGCCCACAGACGGGTACCGCCCAGGGCAGGACCCAGGGTTGTATTGTGGATGCCTATGATAGCATTTAAACCAGTATGGGGATCGTGACAAAACACCAGTTGCTCGTGACCCATTTGCTGCATCAGCTCAAAAACAGAATTGCTCATAGCTGTATTCATAATTTGTGGGTGAAAAAAAAGTGTTGCAAAGGTAATTTTATTTTCTGCAAATCATAGAACGCCCATAAGATATTGAATGTCAAAATTTTGAATATGTTTTATCCTTCTTTACAGGATGGCAGTTGCTACCCTTATGGCCTGCCATTTTGGAAAAGACAGCCCTGTTCTGCAATGCTAATCTGGCGCATACCCCCTCTGCTTCTGTCATTTTTTCACGACCGGCATTTTGGCACGTAAAATGAGGAATGGAGATTACAGATTTAAAAACACAAATTCTAAAACTGCATAGTACTATGGCAAACGTAAACATTCAACCGCTGCACGACCGTGTGATTGTTAAGCCTGCTCAGGCCGAAGAAAAAACTGCTGGAGGTATCATTATCCCTGATACTGCCAAAGAAAAACCCCAGAAAGGCACTGTTGTAGCTGCTGGTCCTGGCAAGAAAGATGAGCCCATGTCTGTAAAAACCGGCGATACTGTACTGTATGGCAAATATGCAGGAACTGAAATCAGCGTAGAAGGTGATGATTTCCTGATCATGCGCGAAAGCGATATCCTGGCCATCGTTTAATCAACGATCCATTCCAATCCCGATCCCAATTAACGTTTTAAAAAATTCTAATTCGCATATCTTATGGCAAAAGTGATCTATTTCGACATTGAAGCCCGCAATAAAATGAAAAAGGGTGTTGACACCCTGGCCAATGCGGTAAAAGTAACCCTGGGCCCCAAAGGTCGTAACGTAGTAATCGAGAAAAAATTTGGTGCACCTGCTGTAACCAAAGATGGTGTATCTGTTGCTAAAGAAATTGAACTGGAAGATCCTATCGAAAACATGGGTGCCCAGATGGTGAAAGAAGTAGCTTCCAAAACCGCTGATGTAGCTGGTGATGGTACTACCACTGCTACCGTTCTGGCCCAGTCCATCATCACCGAAGGTCTGAAAAACGTAGCTGCAGGCGCCAACCCTATGGACCTGAAGCGCGGTGTAGACAAAGCTGTTGCTGCTGTTGTAGAGAACCTGAAATCTCAGTCTCAGACCGTAGGTACCGACAATACTAAAATTGAGCAGGTAGCTTCTATCTCTGCCAATAACGATAATGAAATCGGCAAACTGATTGCCCAGGCTATGGCCAAAGTAGGCAAAGACGGTGTAATCACCGTCGAAGAAGCCAAAGGCACCGAAACTACTGTAGAAGTAGTAGAAGGTATGCAGTTTGACCGCGGTTACATCTCTCCTTACTTTGTAACCAACGCCGACAAAATGGAGTGCGAGCTGAGCAATCCTTACATCCTGATCTACGACAAAAAGATCGGTTCTATGAAAGACATCCTGGGCCTGCTCGAGAAGCTGGTACAGGCTGGTGGCTCTATGCTCATCATCGCCGAAGACCTCGAAGGCGAAGCACTGGCTACCCTTGTGGTAAACCGCCTGCGTGGTTCACTGAAAATCGCTGCTGTTAAAGCTCCTGGTTTTGGTGACCGTCGTAAAGAAATGCTGCAGGACATCGCCGTACTGACCGGTGGTATCGTGATCAGCGAAGAGCAAGGTTACAAACTGGATGCTGCTGACCTGACTTACCTGGGCCGCGCAGAAAGCATCACCATCACCAAAGACAACACTGTGATCGTTGGTGGTAAAGGTGAAAAAGAAGGCATCACTGCCCGCATCAACCAGATCAAAGGTCAAATTGAATCTACTACCAGCGATTACGATCGTGAGAAACTGCAGGAGCGCCTCGCTAAACTGAGCGGCGGTGTGGCAGTACTCAACGTAGGTGCCGCTACCGAAGTAGAAATGAAAGAGAAAAAAGACCGTGTTGACGACGCCCTGCACGCTACCCGCGCTGCTGTGGAAGAAGGTATCGTTCCTGGTGGTGGTACAGCGTTTATCCGCGCCGTAGCTTCCCTGGACAACCTGAAAGGTGACAATGCCGACGAAACTACCGGTATTGCTATCGTTCGCCGTTCACTCGAAGAGCCGCTGCGCACCATCGCTGCCAATGCTGGTATCGAAGGTTCTATCATCGTACAGAAAGTAAAAGAAGGTACTGCTGATTTTGGTTTCAACGCCCGTACCGAAGTGTTTGAAAACCTGCTCGCAGCTGGTGTAATCGACCCTACCAAAGTAAGCCGTGTAGCCCTCGAAAACGCCGCTTCTATCGCTGGTATGCTCCTCACCACTGAGTGTGTAGTTGCCGACAAACCTAAAAAAGATGAGCCTGCAATGCCCGGTGGTCCTGGCATGGGTGGTATGGACTACTAATCCAGACCTTGCAAAGCAAGTTTTATATTCTAGCCGCTCCGTATGGAGCGGCTTTTTTGTGTTCATTAATATAGGATCATTCTTCTGCTCAGCCCTGGCGGGAGCTGCGCGGCCCGACAGGATTGAGCGCGATGATACTCGCGCCGTCTGACTTTTCACCATTGACCATTGACCCCGCATTAGGCGGGGCAGGCTATTCACTATTGACCTTAATTAATATTATCTTTCCCCTTCAACCCACCCCATGAAAGCTTTTGTATACCTATCCATCCCCCTGCTCCTCCTTGCTGCTTGCAGAAAAGAGCCGCCTGCGGTGGTTTGTAACTCTAATTATGTATCACTTGATTACAGCCAGCAATCGGGGGCGCTTATTCCTATCAATACGCGCAACTTCTGGACCTATACCGATTCCCTGTTTGATCCGGTAACAGGTGCCTGGAGTGAAACCAGAAGTACACAGATCAATATCAAGGCGGTGTTTGAGCTGGGTGGACTTACCTATTTTCATTTCACAGAGATGCTGTCGCCCATGACACTTATCGGTGATTCGCTTGTGGCAGTGGATGCTACTCCATCTGGTAGCAACTGTTATACTTTGGGCAGAAAATTATTTCCTGTGACCGATACGGTACAGCTTGAAAATCCCAACCAGTTTTTATACCCCGATACGGCTACCGTTCTGACGGCAGCCGGCAGTTTTGCCAACAACATTGTATACAAAGAGGGCAACAGTTTTGAAATGGTATTTCATCCGGGAACGGGACTGATTAAACTCCGCACTATCCTGGCCAATGGTCAGCAACGGCGGGTACTTACCCTTAAAGATTACCGGATACAACCATAATCCTTTTCCCTATATGTAATGGAATGTTCAACTGATTCCGGAAAAATATAATATTAGCGGGCATATCGCGGTATTGGAATGGCAACGGCCAGTGTTGTACAGGCAGGACACATGTTTTAAATACCTATAATATATTAAAAC
>Ga0247823_10001462_pt1 | contig 19698 bp, 21 predicted proteins | sample 13C_PalmiticAcid_2_FD_192426 | JGI IMG/M metagenome (GOLD analysis project Ga0247823, IMG submission 192426) | Soil microbial communities from agricultural site in Penn Yan, New York, United States - 13C_PalmiticAcid_Day30 | ecosystem: Environmental > Terrestrial > Soil > Agricultural land... | reverse complement strand
GGTCTTGGATTCAACCGATCGACGCAACAGTTTGTCGATATCGTTCTGCCGGTGTTTCATAGTCCAGCGTCTTGCGTGGCCGCTCATTGAGTTGGCGTGCAACGGCGTCCAGCTTGGCCTGCGTGACATCGGCCAGATTGATCCCCTTCGGGAAGTACTGTCGCAGTAGGCCGTTGGTGTTCTCGTTCGTACCGCGTTGCCAAGGATGGTGCGGGTCGCAGAAGTAGACCTGGATGTTCGTGGCCAAGGTGAAGCGGCGGTGCGCCGCCATCTCCTTGCCCCGATCCCAGGTCAGCGACCGGTACAGCTGCTTCGGCAGACGGCGTGCGTTCTTGATCAGTGCATTGACCACGGTCTCCGTGTCCTTGCCTGCCACCTTCACCAGCATCAGATACCGCGTCTGTCGCTCCACCAGCGTGGCGATCTGACTGTTCCGGTCACCGAACAGCAGGTCGCCTTCCCAATGCCCGGGCACGGCCCGATCTTCGGCACTGGCCGGCCGTTCGCTGATCGAGACAGTGTCGGCAATCCGCCCGTGGTTCTCTGTCTTCTGGGTGTGATGTCGTGATCGACGCATCGCCCGCGTGCGCCTCAGATGGGCGAGCAGCTCTTGTTTCAGAGCCCCGCGCGACTGGATGTAGAGCGTGCGATAGATCGTCTCGTGGGACACCTGACGGCTCGCATCATCGGGATAGGTGCGCTTGAGCCAGCCGGCCACCTGCTCAGGCGACCATTGCCGCTGGAGCTTCTCTGCCACGCGAGCGGCCAAGGCTCGATGCAGCGCCAGCTTACAGGGCTTGGGGCGCCGCGCCCGGTCCCAGGCGGCGTGGTCGGCCTGGCTGGCGCGGTAGCCTTCAGCGCCTTCGTTGCGTCCGATCTCGCGACTGATCGTGGATGGCGCCCGTCCCAGCAACGCGGCGATCGTGCGGATCGACCGTCCCGTCGCCAAGCCGCGGGAGATCTCCTCGCGCTCGGCCAAGCTCAGTACCCGCGGGGATCGCTGCCTCACTGGCGGACGAATGCCGCCGTGCTGGACCAGGATGCTTCGGACTGAGCTGTGGTGCCGGTCAAACAAGGACGCGATCTGATGCAGGGACTCGCCCTGCTGCCAGCGGTCCCACATCAGTGCCTTCTGGGTGTCGGTGTAGTAGATCCCCTTCCTGCGTTTCATCCGCAACACTCCCGCTGCCTATGCAGCTATCCGTGTGTTGCGTCGATCATATGAATCCGCGGCCAGAAGCGGACATCAGCCAACGCCTGAGTTAAGCCGCGCCGCGAAGCGGCGTCGGCTTGAATGAATTGTTAGAGCCCGCTCGCGGCACAAGTTTACGCATAAGCTCTTGGGCCTCTTCAAGGGAAGCCTCTGTGATGCACCTAGAAGTTAGTGCGGCCTGCAGATGCTTCTTGGCGCTTGGGATAGAGCGGCGGACGCCGCAGCCGGACAGGTAAAGCTTGGCGAGCTCCAACGACGAATCACCATCTTCGAGAGCAGCGGAGCGTCCATACCAGCTAAAAGTCAGGCGCCTTTTACCTTGCTCTTTGTACATGACTGCAATGTTAGAGGCAGCGGCTGAGTCACCTCTACGGTACGCTCGCTTGTACCAGTACGTAGCCATAGCCTTATCAGGGCGTGTGCCTATGCCAGTGCTGTAGAAGTAGCCAAGATTTAGCATGCAGGTAACCACGCCTGCATCAGCACCGCGGTGAAATAACTGGAATGCCCGTTTGCGGTTACCAGCTTCCCAAGCGGAATGGGCTTGTAGTTCTATGTCTTCTGGGGATGTCATGTTCGGGCTCTAACGCCTGACTTGAGCCGACCCGCGAAGCGGGTTCGGCTTGAATGAATTGTTAGGTGCCAACCCGCGGCACCCCAGCGGCGGATGCCAACTGCATTATGGCGCCGGCGGCCCCCGAGGAATCTAGTGCGCGCAGTGGGATGCAATGAGCGCACCGCTTGTTGAAGTAAAGAAGCAGGATGCCATAACTCTCACGAACCCGAGGAATTGCAGCCCAAGTCTGCTTTAGCTCCGAAGTGGCGGATGTTACTTGCAGCCCGTCCTCATCGAAGCGATAGGTATATGGGCCCCGGCTGCGCTCGGCGCGGTGTGCGTTGTAAGTGTTGAAAAGAAACATGAAGGGTACAAATCCGAAGCAGCCGGCCAGTGCCACGAGATCCATGGCGGAGTTTTGGCTGCGCGGCATCAGCATGAGCACAAGCAAGATGATGCCGAACAGCGGGAAAACACTGAGCCACAGCAGGGAAGAGGGTGACTGGAGCGTCAGAGCCCATCCGGCCCGCAGCCTCTCGCCGTAGGTCAGGGAGAATGTAGCCTCAAGTCTTGGTGACGTTTCCATTGGCACCTAACGCCTGAATTAAGCCGACCCGCGAAGCGGGTTCGGCTTGAATGAATTGTTAGGCCTCAGCTGGCCGTCAGTGGTGCGCTGCATTTTCTGCACTCCGTGCGAGCCTGGAATTGGCTCTGCGGGAAGTTGTTGGCTCCGCACTTGCCACAAAAGCGTGTGAAACGAATCGCCTGCCATACACCGAACGTCATGAAGGTACCGGCTATGGCTAGGAATGGCAGGGGCGCACCTGTGGCCCAGATGAAGCCGAAGAGGATGACGTCAGCGACGATAGTAAGGGCTACGAATGCTTTTCGCTTGAGTCGCGCATTCTTACTAATGGCGAAGAAGGCGAATGCGGCGAGGCTGGCAATCGCCCAGAAGGCAAGAAAGTAGGGGAAGACTGCCTCTAGTTGTTCGGGAGTGAGTTTCACGAGGCCTAACGCCTGAATTAAGCCGACCCGCGAAGCGGGTTCGGCTTGAATGAATTGTTAGGCCGCTCACCGATAAGAGTGAATTGCCACTTTGGATCCGTACACGGTCTCTCCACTCGCAACTCGCTGGGCAATGTCGTCGATCTGTTCAAGTACGCTGCGATAGTGTCGCCACCAACGAAGAACAACAAAGGCGCCAAGTAGGAAAAACATTGCAGCGACAAACGTTGAGGCGGCGACGTTATGGAATTTGAAGTAGTACACAACAAGACCAATGACTACTGCGGCGATGATGGAGACTGCCGAAGTACCGAGGAGGACTCTACGACGAATCTGCAGAACTGCGATTCGCACATCAGCAACATCCTCTGATCTCAGAACGTCATCATTGTCCATAGCGGCCTAACGCCTGAATTAAGCCGACCCGCGAAGCGGGTTCGGCTTGAATGAATTGTTAGGCACCTAGCCGACGAGCTCAAACTGCCCCTGAGGCAGGGACAAGGTATGCGACTCGTGTTGGCCAGGCCCACGGTTGAACCACTTTGTCACTGTTGCCAGACCGGAAGAGGATATTTCCTCTACGGGAAATGTCTCGCCAAAGATGCCTAACTACCTAATAGCCGGATCCCTGGGTCCGGTTATACGACTTATCCACAGCGCACCGTATGGTGGGCTATCCCCTTGATACGGCTCGATCTTAGGGCCACTGGGTCCGGCTAACAACCGGACGTATAACCGGACCCACGGTTGGCGCACTCGGGGTACGCTGCCGTCGTTTCACCACCACTGGAGCGACCCTTATGGGGTGAACCGAGCGCCACCACGCCACCCCCTCTCCGGCTCATGGACCAAGTGTCCGTGGTCTGCCGTCGCCGGCATCTGAGTCGCCGAACCGAGCAGGCTTACCGGTTCTGGATTCGTAGGTACATCCATTTCCATTGCCGACAGCATCCACGTGCGGTTGGCACTGCTGGCATAGTGGCTTTCATCAATCACCTAGCGGCGGCCCGGAGTGTAGCTGCGTCCACCCAGTCCCAAGCGCTCAATGCCTTGCTCTTCCTCTACCGCGACGTGTTGGAAGTCGAGGTCGGCCACCTCAGTGGTCTGCGGCGAGTCCAGCGAAGGGACCGACTGCCGGTTGTCTTGAGCACAGACGAGGTGATTGCGGCTCTGGCACAGATGGATGGCGTGGCTGCCTTGATGGCCCACCTTCTCTACGGGTCAGGCCTTAGGGTCACCGAGTGTATGACCCTCAGGGTCAAGGACGTGGACCTCGAGGCTGGGCTGATTCATGTCAGAGCGGGAAAAGGGGGCAAGGACCGTACCACCCTGCTGCCGGATCGCCTCCGGTCTCGGCTTGGGCGCCAGCTGGTGGGGGTGGCCAGGCTGCATAAGCAGGACCTTGCACGCGGCGCCGGTTTTGCTCCTCTGCCCAATGCGTTGCAACGAAAGTACCCAAGCGCCAGCCAGAGCCTGGCTTGGCAGTTCCTGTTTCCGTCTCGCGTTGTGCGGGCCTGCCCTCAGACCGGTCGCCGACTTCGCTGGCATGCGTCGGAGTCCGGAGTGCAGATGGCGTTCAAGAATGCGGTGCGGCAAGCGGGTATCGCCAAGCACGCCTCGGTTCACACCCTACGTCATTCGTTTGCCACTCACTTGCTGGCAGCCGGCACGGACATTCGGACCATCCAGCTGCTGCTTGGTCACCGAAATCTCAAGACGACCATGATTTACACACATGTGGAGCACGCCATCCGTAAAACGCTCAGTCCGCTCGACCGGCTGCACGTGCCATGACCTAAAGAGGCGGACGTCTCTCAGATGTCCGCTTTGGGTCGGAAGCCGACTACTCTTACAGGCCAACATCGACACTGGAGTCTCTTAACAGGAGACTCCCATGCCCTCTCGACGCACGCCGTGGAACAAGGGGAAGCTGGTCGGCCAGAAGGCGCCGCTCAGGCTTAGCGACATTTGGTCCATTCGGGTCAGGCTACAGCTTGGTAAGAACGCCAGGGATCTAGCTTCTATTCAACTTGGCGATTGATTCAAAGCTCCGGGGATGCGACCTCGTCAGCTTACGACTGCGAGACGTATCCCACGGTGCGGCGATTGCAAAGCGGGCAATCGTGACGCAGCGAAAGACTGATCGGCCCGTGCAGTTCGAGCTAACCGACTTAACCAGAACTTCGGTTGCCGAGTGGGCCAGGCAGGCTCAGATTGCGCCGGGAGCCTACTTGTTCCCCGGCAGAACCAAGTGCGCCGGACATCTATCGACCAGACAGTACGCTCGTATCGTCTCATCGTGGGTCACTGCCATTGGCCTCGACCGACACAGCTACGGCACGCATAGCATGCGCAGGACGAAGGCATCCCTCATATATCGGCGCACGAAGAACCTGCGGGCCATCCAGATCCTTCTGGGCCACACCAAGCTCGAGAGCACGGTGCGATACCTCGGGATCGAGGTTGAGGACGCGCTAGAGATGGCCGAGCAAACGGAGGCCTAGCTAGCAAGCGGGTCCTAGGCGGCCTTTGGGATCGGCTCCCGAGGCCGCTTCCGACCCCAAGCGGACTCCGTGTCGTCCCCGGGGGTGCCGAAGACAAGGGCGCCGATTAGGCGATAGGAGTTTTGTGACTAGTTCCCGTTTCGGTCACAATTGATGGTTCACGGAGGCTCAGGTAATCTGGGCTCATGAACGCTACAACTTCTCCAGTCAGCCCAGCCCGCGGGCCAGCCACACACGACATTCGTGACCAAATTGTTGTGGCGGCAACGGAGCACTTCAGCCACTACGGCTATGAAAAAACCACTGTTTCAGACTTGGCCAAGGCGATCGGCTTCTCTAAGGCCTACGTCTATAAGTTCTTTGAATCTAAGCAGGCCATTGGTGAGGCGATCTGCTCAAACTGTCTGGCGCAACTTGAGGACGAGATTCGCAAAGCCACTGACGGTGTGGAACAAGCTGCTGAGCGGCTGAGAAGGCTTTTTAAGGCCTCTACAGAGGCACATCAGCGGCTTTTTTCTCAGGACCGGAAGCTTTACGAAATTGCGCAATCAGCCGCCGCCGAGCATTGGCCTTCGGTCCTGGCATACGAGGTGCGGCTGTGTTCTCTGCTTCAGGAAATTATTCAGCAGGGCCGGGATACGGGCGAGTTCGAGCGCAAGACGCCTTTGGATGAGACTACCAGCGCCATCTATCTTGTTATGCGCCCCTATCTAAATCCTCTGCTATTACCCCACAGCATTGGCTACAACGAGCAGGCGCCCATGCTGCTCTGCAGCCTCGTATTGCGCAGTTTGTCCCCTTAAGAATTCTATTGGTGACTATTGACTAAGTTAGTCACGTGGCTCAGAGTGCCGTCCAACTTGTTGCGGCGGTACTCTCGATGCGTCTTTTCGTTAAAAATTCATTAGTTTTCGCGCTCGTTGGTCTTCTAGCCGGGTGCGGTACCCAAGCGCCTGCTGACCCGCGGACTGAGGCGCCCCTGGTGCGTACAGCCACCGTCAAAGGTGATCGCGCCTCGTCTCGTGCTTTCACAGGAACGGTAGCGGCGAGAGTCCAGAGCGATCTCGGGTTCCGCGTGCCAGGCAAGGTGTCGCAGCGGGTAGTGGATGCGGGACAGAAGGTGCGCCGCGGGCAGGTTTTGATGCGCATCGACCCGACCGACCTTCAGTTGTCGGCGCAGGCCCAACAACAGGTCGTTGTGGCCGCGCAGGCCCAAGCCCGACAGGCGATCACCGATGAGGCGAGGTATCGCGCCCTGCTCGGCACGGGCGCCATCTCTGCCTCGTCGTACGACCAGAGCAAGGCTGCGGCCGATGCGGCGCGGGCCCAGCTCAGTGCCGCCAGATCCCAGGCCCAGGTGGCCAGCAATGCCAATCGCTACGCCGAGCTGCTCGCCGACGCGGACGGCGTGGTGATGGAGACGCTGGCCGAGCCCGGCCAAGTGGTGAGCGCCGGCCAGCCCGTCGTACGGCTGGCACGGACAGGAGAGCGTGAAGCCATCGTGCAGCTCCCCGAGACGCTGCGCCCGGCTCTGGGCTCGGTCGGGCAGGCGAAGCTTTATGGCGATCACCGGGACCCCGTGCCCGCCAAGCTTAGGCAACTCTCCGACGCGGCCGATCCGCTGACGCGCACCTATGAGGCGCGGTATGTCCTGGACGGCGCGCTCGCGGAAGCTCCTCTAGGCGCCACAGTCACGGTCGAAATCGCGGATGGTGCGTCCGCCACTGCCGCACTGCAGGTTCCGATCGGCGCGTTGTTCGATCCGGGAAAAGGGACCGGCGTCTGGGCGCTGGAGGGCAAGCCTGTCAAAGCTGTCTGGCGCCCAGTAAAAGTGCTCGGCCTCTCGGATGATCTGGCGCAGATCAAAGGCAACCTGCAATCAGGTCAGAAAGTCATATCGCTCGGCGCGCATCTGATCAAGAACGGTCAGTTCGTCACGCCGCTTAGTGAGGACAAAGCGGCATATACCGGGGCTCAGCCATGAGCGAGGGGCGCTTCAACCTCTCATCGCTCGCAGTTCGCGAGCGTTCCGTCACCGTCTTCCTGTTGTTTCTGGTCTCGGTAGCGGGTGTCCTCGCATTCTTCCAGTTGGGCCGCGCCGAGGATCCGCCGTTCACCATCAAACAGATGACGGTCGTCACTGCGTGGCCGGGAGCGACGGCGCAAGAAATGCAGGATCTGGTAGCTGAGCCGCTGGAAAAGCGGTTGCAGGAACTTCGTTGGTACGACCGTTCCGAGACCTACACGCGACCTGGCTTGGCATTCACCATGGTGTCGCTGCGTGATGCAACGCCACCCTCTCAAGTTCAGGAGGAGTTCTACCAAGCACGTAAGAAGTTGGGGGACGAAGCCGGGAGGCTGCCCGCGGGTGTCATCGGACCGATGCTCAATGATGAGTATGCCGATGTGACCTTCGCTCTTTTCGCCCTGAAGGCGAAGGGCGAGCCACAACGCCTGCTGGTGCGCGATGCCGAGGCGCTACGGCAGCAACTGCTGCATGTGCCCGGGGTCAAGAAGGTCAACATCATCGGCGAGCAGCCGGAGCGGATCTTCGTCTCCTTCTCGCATGATCGGCTGGCCACCGTAGGTGTCAGCCCACAGGACATTTTCGCTGCACTCAACAGCCAGAACGTGCTGACACCCGCTGGTTCTATCGAAACACGTGGGCCGCAGGTGTTCGTTCGGGTAGAGGGCGCCTTCGACAGCTTGGAGAAGATCCGCCAGACGCCGATCGTGGCGCGCGGACGTACCCTGAAGCTCTCCGATGTGGCCACCGTCGAGCGTGGCTATGAGGATCCCGCCACCTTCCTTGTCCGCAACAACGGCGAGCCGGCGCTCCTTTTGGGCGTCGTCATGCGCGACGACTGGAACGGCCTGGATCTCGGCAAGGCACTGGAATCCGAAGTAAGTAAGATCAATGAACAGCTGCCTTTGGGCATCTCACTCACCAAGGTCACCGACCAGGCTGCAAACATCAGCTCGGCCGTCGACGAGTTCATGGTCAAGTTCTTCGTCGCGCTGCTGGTGGTGATGCTGGTCTGCTTCGTCAGCATGGGCTGGCGCGTCGGCATCGTAGTCGCGGCAGCCGTACCCCTGACGCTGGCCGCAGTCTTCGTGATCATGGCCGCCACGGGCAAGAACTTCGATCGCATCACGTTGGGTTCGCTGATTCTGGCGTTGGGGCTGCTGGTGGACGATGCCATCATCGCTATCGAGATGATGGTGGTGAAGATGGAGGAGGGATACAGCCGGGTGGCCGCCTCCGCCTACGCCTGGAGCCACACTGCCGCGCCCATGCTGTCTGGCACTTTGGTCACCGCCATTGGCTTCATGCCCAACGGTTTTGCGCAATCCAGCGCGGGTGAATACACCGGCAACATGTTCTGGATCGTCGGCATCGCCCTCATCGTATCGTGGGTGGTAGCCGTCGCGTTTACGCCCTACCTGGGTGTGAAGCTGCTGCCAGACATCAAGAAGGTCGAGGGTGGGCATCAGGCTATCTACAACACCCGCAACTACAACCGCTTTCGGGCCCTGCTGGCACGTGTGATCGCTCGCAAGTGGCTGGTCGCTGGGGCAGTGGTTGGGCTTTTTGCTCTGGCAGTTGTGGGCATGGGCGCGGTCAAGAAGCAGTTCTTTCCCACCTCGGACCGCCCGGAGGTGCTGGTCGAAGTGCAGATGCCGTATGGCACCTCCATCCAGCAGACCAGTGCCGCCACGGCGAAAGTCGAGGCCTGGCTCGCCAAGCAGGAAGAGGCACGTATTGTCACGGCCTACATCGGTCAGGGTGCCCCGCGATTCTTCCTGGCGATGGCGCCGGAACTACCTGACCCCTCGTTTGCCAAAATTGTCGTCCTCGCCGGTGATGACAAAGAGCGCGAGGCCCTCAAACTCCGTTTGCGGGAAGCGATCGCCGACGGGCTGGCGCCCGAAGCCCAAGTGCGTGTGACCCAGATCGTGTTCGGTCCGCCGTCCCCGTTTCCCGTCGCCTATCGCGTGATGGGACCGGATACAGGGAAATTGCGGGAGATCGCTGATGAGGTGGATGCCAGCATGCGCGCCAACCCGATGATGCGCACGGTAAATAGTGACTGGGGCCCTCGCGTACCCACGCTGCACTTTGCCCTGGACCAGGATCGCCTCAATGCCGTTGGCTTGACCTCGAACTCGGTGGCGCTGCAGTTGCAGTTTCTGCTTAGCGGCGCACCCCTCACGGACGTGCGCGAGGACATACGTTCAGTACAGGTGGTGGGCCGCGCGGCGGGCGATACGCGCCTGGACCCCAACAAGATTGCCGACTTCACCTTGGTTGGAAGTGCCGGTCAACGCATCCCGCTCTCCCAGGTGGGCACCGTGGAAGTGCGGATGGAGGACCCAATCCTGCGCCGGCGCGATCGCATACCCACTATCACGGTCCGGGGCGATATTTCCGAAGGGTTGCAACCGCCGGATGTCTCCACAGCGGTCCTCAAAGACCTGCAACCGCTGATCGAGCGACTACCGGCCGGCTACCGCATTGAACAGGCCGGTGCGATCGAGGAATCCGGAAAAGCCACGGCGGCTATGCTCCCCCTATTCCCGATCATGATCGCTCTCACGCTACTGATCATCATCCTGCAGGTGCGCTCCATCGCCGCGATGATCATGGTGTTCGCCACCAGCCCACTGGGCCTCATCGGTGTCGTGCCGATGCTACTGCTCTTCCAGCAGCCCTTTGGCATCAACGCGTTGGTCGGACTGATCGCGCTGTCCGGCATCCTGATGCGTAACACCCTGATCCTGATAGGTCAGATCCACGAGAATGAAAAAGAAGGCTTGCGTCCGTTCGATGCCGTTGTTGAAGCAACGGTACAACGAGCGCGCCCCGTCATCCTGACGGCGCTGGCTGCGATTCTGGCCTTCATACCCCTGACGCATTCCGTGTTCTGGGGAACGCTGGCGTACACGTTGATCGGTGGCACCCTGGCAGGAACAGTTCTCACCCTGGTCTTCCTGCCGGCGATGTACGCGATCTGGTTCAAGATAAAACCATCGTCTCCCAACGAGAAGGCCGAGCCCGTGCTCGCGCCTGCCCACTGAAGCGCGGTCCGACACATGAACTCAGATCTGATCAAGAAGGTAGCTATGGAGAAGAAGGTCGTTCTGGTCACCGGTGTCTCTTCCGGTATCGGTCGCGCCAGCGCAAGGGCACTCGCTGACGCGGGGTGCGTGGTGTATGGCAGCGTCCGTGAGCTTGAGCATGCCGAGCCCGTCAAGGGTGTAGCGCTCGTGCAGTTGGATGTCCGTGAGCAGGCAAGCATTGATCATGCCGTCGCGACCATCATTGCAAGGGAGGGGCGCATCGATGTTCTGGTGAACAACGCGGGCCAGAACCTGGTCGGCTCGGTGGAAGAGACCGAAATACCGGAAGTCGAATCCCTGTTCGACACCAATGTGCTCGGCGTCATGAGGACCATCCGCGCGGTGCTGCCCCATATGCGCCAGCGCCGCTCCGGTCGGATCATCAACCTGAGTTCAGTGCTGGGATTTCTGCCAGCGCCGTACATGGGCGTTTATGCCGCCAGCAAGCACGCTGTTGAGGGGCTCTCAGAGAGTCTGGATCACGAGTTGCGCCAGTTCGGGGTGCGGGTCACCCTAGTGCAGCCCTCCTTTACCAATACAAGCTTCAAGATGAACACGCAGCGCGTCGGCACCTCAGTCTCCGACTATGACCGAGAGCGCGAGCTCGCGCTCGGGGCGATCGCGCGTGCATCGAGTGAGGCCCCGGATGCAGCGGTTGTAGCCGATACCATCGTCGAGGCAGCCCTTGGAAGGTGGAGGATGCGTCGCACGCCCACCGGTCAGGCATCGCTCTTGGCGAAACTGCGGCGCTTCATGCCTGCCGGGCCGGTGGATGCCAGTCTGCGCAAGACCTTTGGGCTCGCCTGAGCCAAGTCGCACAGGAAGCTCTCGCTATGAATGCAACCGCGAAGCGCTGGGAGCGTGTGCGGAGTCATACCCGGACATGCATCCTTGAAGCGGCCGCCCAATCGTTCGAGGCATCCGGATACGACGAAACATGCATGCATCGGATCGCGGAGACCGCGGGGTACACGAAAGCGACGATCTACGCTCACTATCGCGACAAGGCGCGCCTGTTTGCGGCAGTCATGGACTTACATGCATCAGGATTCCCCGTGTTGGTAGTTCCTTCCCTTTCCGGGTTCGGGCTTAAAGAAGCGTTGGCCCATGTCGCCCTGGAGATTCAGAAGTTGGCTCAGGTGAACGCATGTCGACGCTTCTGTGGAACTCTCCGTCGCTCCGCCAGTGGAGTCGGCTTCTATGCTGAACTTTGGAATGCCTACTTGGCGCCTTGCAGGACGTACATAGGCCTGGCCATGACTCGCGAGGAAATCGACATGGCAGATGAGCACGCCCGTCTCTACCTACAATTACTTCAACAAGCCAACGGGCTGCAGGTCACGCCGCTTGCGGCAACGAGTGCCGACGCGACGCTGAGCCTCTTTCGTAGGGCGTTTCACGGCCAATGCTCACGCGACTAGTCCACTTCAACCAGGCCTCAATGTTCGGTGCGTCTCGCCTGCATCGTTGAATGGCATGACCCTGCCGTACCCACTACCCTTTCACTCAGCACGCGGAGCCCACTACCATGAATGACGTCATCATCATTGGCGGCAGCTTTGCCGGTCTCGCCGGGGCCCTTCAGCTTGGCCGCGCCCGCCGGAAAGTCACCGTTCTCGATACCGGCCTACCGCGCAATCGCTTCGCCGGCCATTCCCACGGCATGCTCGGCCACGACCACAAGCCGCCGCTGGACATCCTGGCCGACGCGCGGAGGCAATTGACACGCTATCCCACGATCAGACTTGTAAATGCACGCGCTGACGGAATCTCGGGTGCCATTGACGACTTTTCTGTTCTTACTGCAGATGGCGAAAGCCTTAAAGCACGCCGCCTGATCCTAAGTTATGGCGTTGTCGACCAAATCCCTGATGTCCCGGGTTATGCCGAAAGCTGGGGCGCAGCCATCGTGCCTTGCCCCTATTGCGACGGCTTCGAAGTCGCGGGACAACACTGGGGTCTTGTTTGGTCCGGCCCCCAGTCGATGAATCAGGTCAGGCTGTTCCACGATTGGACCGACAGGTTGACGGTCCTCGCCGACGGCCATGACCTTGCACCCGATATCCGGACGGATCTGGCTCGCCGCCACGTAGCTATCGCGGATGGCCGGATCGTCGGGATTGCGCGTCACGGTGAACATAAGGCCACCGTCAAGCTCGATGCCGCACCTGATGTGGCGGTCGATATCCTGTTCGCGCATCCTCGTACCAAGCCCTCCGCAAGCCTGCACGAGTCGCTGGGCCTGGACACGGTCACTACGCCTACGGGCATCGCCCTCAAAGTCGACGATCGCCGCGAAACCAGCATGCCCGGCATCTACGCCGCCGGCGACCTCGCCAACCCCGGAATGCCCTCGGTCACCACGGCATCATGGCAGGGCGCTACGGCCGGGATCTCCGCTCAGCAGTCGATGCTGGTTTGAGAGCAAGTAGCATCGATCGCCCGGGCTTCTTCACGGTGGCCGGGCGTGGTTCGTACATCGCCGGCAACAATAGCTATATCAGCATAGCTGGAGTGAGTATTCGAATACCTCACTCGCCGATCCGTCGCTATGCTCCATGGCTACACATTACGTGGGGCTGGTTGCCATGCGCCGAGTGCTATTTGCGGTCCTTTGCAGCGTCGCGTTCTCTTGCGCTGCGGCCGATCAATCCGCACGCAGGATTGAGTTGGACGTAGCCAAAGCGTCGCAGCCGATCGATCGCTTCTACGCACTATCGGTGGGCTCGGACTACCCCGGCACACTGATCCGTGAGGATTCGCAAGCACATCTTGCGGCCGCGTCTGACGAGCTTGGGTTTAAGTACCTGCGCTTCCATGACCTCTTTCACGACGCGCTGGGCACGGTACGTCAGATCGATGGGCGGATCGTGTACGACTGGACCAAGATCGATCAGCTGTATGACGCGATGCTGGCCAAGGGAGTACGCCCCTTCGTAGAGCTCAGCTTTACACCCTCGGCCATGAAAACATCCGATCAGGCGCTCTTCTACTGGAAGGCTAACACTTCGCATCCCGATCCTACGCTCTGGCGCAATCTCGTCGAGTCCTACCTGAGGCACGTCATCGCCAGATACGGGGTGGACGAAGTGCGTCGCTGGTACTTCGAGGTCTGGAACGAGCCCAATCAGAAGGACTTCTGGGAGGGTGCTGACAGGGATGCCTACTTCGCGCTCTACGCCAACACAGCCAGGACGGTGAAGAGGGTAGACGCTAGGTTACGCGTGGGTGGCCCATCCACGGCGGGCGCTGCTTGGATCCCCGAGTTCCTGGCGTTCTGCGAAAGAGAAGGCGTGCCGGTCGACTTCGTCACCACGCATACATATGGCGTCGACGGTGGATTTCTGGATGAAGAGGGCAAGCAGGACACCAAGCTCCTCAGTTCACCCGATGCCATCGTCGCCGACGTGCGCCGAGCGCGGCAGGAGATCGAGGCGTCGGCATTCCCCGGCCTTCCGCTCTATTTCACGGAGTGGAGCAGTAGCTACAGCCCGCGCGACATGGTCCATGACAGCTACATAAACGCTCCATACGTGCTGACCAAGCTGAAGCAGACAAGAGGGATTGCCCAAGCGATGAGCTACTGGGCCTACACCGATCTGTTCGAAGAAGCCGGGCCGCCGCCGACGCCGTTCCACGGGGGCTTCGGCCTAATGAATCGCGAGGGTGTGCGAAAGCCGACGTGGTTCGCCTACAAGTACTTAAACCAGCTTGCGGGGCGCGAGATTCCCACGACGGACGAGTACACATGGGCGTCGGTGGATGGACGCAGAGTCACGATACTGGTCTGGGACTGGCACCAGCCGGTTCAAGATGCGAGCAACAGACCCTTCTATAGCCGCAAGCTGCCTTCCGACCAGGCAGCGCCGCTTTCGGTGCGAGTACGAAACCTCGAACCCGGGCGCTATCGCCTGAGAGTGCACCGTACTGGCTACCTCAGGAACGATCCATTGACGGCCTACATCGACATGGGTCTTCCGACAGACCTCAGCGCGGGCCAGCTGGCTAATCTGCAGGCCGCGACAACGGACCAGCCAGAACGGGACACGCTGGTCACGGTGGACAGCGATGGCGCGCTAGATCTCAATCAGACGATGCGAAGCAACGACGTTGTGCTGCTCATCCTAGATCGGTCGGACAAGTAGGCGTGTGTATGGCGCGCTGTTGGGAAGATTCTCGGACGCACCCGAGTTGGTGGTGAGCTCGTGTGTGATGTCCGCTTCTGGCCGGAAGAGGACTTGGTAGCCCGAACGGCAGCTTTCGGCCAGAAGCGGTCACTCAGCGCAAGCCAGAGTTGACAAGGTGCCGAATGGCTTGGCCCAACGGGGTTACGGACCCGTGATCTTTGGAAGATCAACCTATTTTGCATCCGCTAGGATTGCCGGAAGCGTGACGATGAACTTGCTGCCCAGATTCCTTCCGCTACTTTGCGCGCGTACGGTGCCCTGGTGCGCGGCGACCAATTCGTGCACGAGGGCCAATCCTATCCCCAAGCCTCCACTATGCAACATCAGCGCCCCGGGCTCCTGCACGAACAGATCAAAGATATGCGGTAGCGCATGGGAAGGTATGCCGATGCCACTGTCGGACACCGCTACCAAGACTTCATCCCCTACGGCCTCCATGCTCACGTGGATATGGCCCCCTGAGGGCGTGTACTTGGAAGCATTGTCGAGCAGATTGCTGAAAATCTGCCTTAGACGCACCTTGCTGCCGCGAACGAATATCGGGCTGGCGGGTAATTCCGTCTCAAGCGTCTGCAAACGTTCTTCCATGTTGGGAATGGCGGCTTCCACCACCTTCTGCAGAACAACGCTTACGTCCACCTCGCTGAATTCCATCCGCAGCTTGCCCGTACTGATCCTCGATACATCCAGTAGATCTTCGATCAAGTAAACCAGATGCTGAACTTCTTCTTCGATAACCTTCCTCATCCTCTTGGGCAACAAGTCCTCGGCGCATCCTAAGCTCAGCATGTCGGCCGCCAATCGAATGGCCGCCAACGGACTGCGCAGTTCATGCGCCACCATGGCTAAGAACTTGATCTCTCTGTCGCGTGTTTCGTCTGCAAGATCTTTGAGCTTGTGAGCTGCAAGAGCGGCGATGATCAGCTTCTCGTTGGCTTGTTTCAGCTGAGCCATGCCCGGCGGCTCCGATGCCTGAGGCCGGCGCGACGCGACCGGTTCGTGAGCGGGTGCATCGCCAACAACCCGCATGGGGTCATAGAAGCCGAAGCGGCTACCTCCAAGCCGTTTGACCACATACATGGCCTTATCCGCCCACTCTATGAGCTGAGGTCCCGTAGACGCATCCGAGGGAAAAATGGAGATGCCGATGCTGGCGGTCAGACTCAGCACATGCCCTCCCACGTGAGTAGGAACCGCCAACGCTTCCAACATTTTAAGCGCAACGTCGGCCGCGTCGCTCCTGCGGGAAAGTTCGCTAAGCAGAACGACAAATTCATCGCCGCCATGCCTGCTTACCGTATCCGTACTGCGGACCACAGATTCGAGTCGGCGTGCCGCCAGCTGTAGCGCCGCATCGCCCGCCGCATGGCCTAGCGAGTCGTTTATTAGCTTGAGGTGATCGATATCTACGAAAAGCACGGCCATCTTCGCGTTGTGGCGCTTCGACATCCCGATTGCATTCTCAAGCCGTTCCAGCGTGAGGGCGCGGTTAGGTGTGTTCGTCAAGACATCTCGTTGACTGGAAATAAGCAAGCCAGCGAGGCTTTCTTTCGCTGACTCGGCCACTTTGTTTGCATCGAGAGCCGCGAGCAAAAGCTTCTCATTGGCTTCCCGCAATCGCTGTGTCTGGCACGCGCTCTCCTCTTCGTGGAGAGCGGCCAACTTTTGACGCAATCTCGACAGCTCAGCGCGAACCGCGTCGGCCCGCGAGGTCAACACTGCCAATCTGCCGGCGGTGAGTTCTTGCTCGCTTTTCGGCCGTTTGCTCATATCGCTCCATATGACAACATGGCGTCAGTCCATGGCCGAGCCTCCGGCCTCTCTCCGGCCGGATCGCTCAGGGCGACCACCCAGCAAGCCACGGTGGTCGGACATCCTCTCGCCAATCTTGATCCCGTCCCCATCGATTACAAACTGTCGAAGCTCATTGGAGTGTGCAGCCGCCCGTACTTTAACCACGGCCATTACGCGAAGCAGGCGGCTCTCCACTTCTATATATCGCTGCACAATGATCGCGTCGGTGAGGAACGCCGCACCGTAGGAACTGAATCTCAGATCCGTATAGCGATCTTCCAGTTCCGAAGTCATCAACATACTGACGCCGGTGCTCACTACGGCACTGACCATTTGGCACAATGATTGTCTGTAAGTATCGGTAAATGTTGGCGCCAGCATCAGCTCGAAGCCCGATAGTGAATCCAGGACCACGCGGCTGGCATTAAGTCGTTTGATCTCAGCTAGAAGTAGCGTCGTTACTTCCTCTACGGACAAGTCGGCTTGTTGTGCGCGGATCAAGCCCACGTCCCCGCTGTCAACAAGGTCCGCAACGATACGGCTGCGTGACAGTTTTGGCCGTTGCTCGAACGACGCAATCACCGATTTCTCGCCGCAGCGGGCTCCTTCTGCCAAAAAGTGACCAGCCAAGATGCTTTTACCGGAGCCCGACGGTCCTGCGACGAGGAGCGAATAGCCTCGCGGCAATCCACCTCCCATCATTTCGTCCAGGCCAGGCACTCCCATACTCAGCGGGGGGCCTTCCGGTGGTGAGCTCGGCTCAACGCCCTGAAGCGGTACCTGGGCTGGCGGGAATACCTGTATACCAGCGTTGCCGATGCGAAACGTGTGCTGGCCGGGGAGCGAGGCTTGTCCGCGCATCTTTATGATCTCTATTTTCCGAACGATCGAATTCCGGTCTAGACTTTGCCGCAACCAGATCAGTCCATCGCTGACCGTGAACACGGGATTGGGGTCGTTCTCGCTGAAATACTCACCCACCAGAAAGGTGGTGGCCTGCCAATTGGTCATCAGCATGCCTAACTCTTGAACGAACTGCTGCAAGCTCATGGATTCGGGATCGTCCGTGCGGCTGGCGATGACAACCGCGCGAAAGGAGTCGACAAAAACTAAACCCGGTCCGCGAGCTTCAACCGCTTCGACAATGCGGCCGAGCACTGCGCGCAAGTCGCCAGACTGCATTAATTCCGACAGATTTATAAAGTGGACTGAGCGACCTATGGCGTCCTTGTCGAAGAACTCGAACTGCTGCTGATATCGCAGCATCTTCAAGGGAGGCTCGCCTAATACGGTGAAGAACAGCGCTGGCTTCTCATCCGTCGCGAGCGAGAACATTATCTGGTGCGCCAGCGTTGTCTTTCCGCTCCCGGGCGGGCCAGCGATGATACTGAAAGAAAACTCCGGAAGACCGCCCCCAAGAATCTCGTTCAAGCCCGACACACCCGTCCCCAGGCGTTTAATGTTCGCTTTCTTACTCATGAGGGGTTTCCTGCACGGCGTGGCCGTTAGGTGAAGTATTGAACATCGGGTGAAGCAGGCGCTCTGTAAGTTCGGCGCCGATCAGGCTAACCAACACCGTATAGAGGGTTTCAAAGAATGCCTCGGTGACTTTGAGTGCATCCGAAGAGGGCTGCTGCGCTATTGCTGATTGCAGCGCCGCGTAGTCGCTGCTTGCGTCCGCTTCGTCATGAAGAAAGTCTGCCCAAGAGGCATGCCGGGCTACCAGGAATAGGCTGCGACGGTATAACGCCGAAACGCCACGGTCACCTATGATGGGCGCAAGCGCTGAATGGATGGCGCGCATCTTCTCGGCGGCCAAAGCCGCCACACGGTCAGCGCCAGCCCCATTCGCCGCCAACCGGGATAAAGCAGCCGCTATGGTGTCGGGGTTGGTATCCATCGCCTATCTTCCCACACCCAGCGAGAGCTCACGGATGCTAGGCATGTGCAGGATATCCACGATTGGACACACCATACTACGCCGTTGTCGTTGCGCTACCGTGAGGATGTCGCATTGACGACCGACAATATTTCCAGTTGAGGGGCAAGCAACAATTCGGGCAACAGCTGACGAAAGACTACCGTCCGTCGGTCCGCCGAACGGACTGCTGAGGGTCGTATAGCCAAAGGCTGCACACGGTCGTCATGTTAGTCGGCGCATGGTGAGTTACCGACAACCCTGTCGGTGGAGATGCACCATGAGCAGCACCAAGAACAGGCCGGACCAACCACAGCGAAAGACGCCCGCAACGATCGTCGGTGAGCGACCGGAAAAGACCGCGATGGGTAAAGGTACGAAGCCCGCGAACACGCCAGGCAAGGGCGAGCAGCGCAATCCCAGCAAGCGATCCTGAGCGGGAAAGCGACTCGACATCGCTTTGGCGCTGGCCGTCGTTCTCGTGAACTTCCAGCGCCGGAGTCGGCATTGGGCGAGGCGCGCTCATGACCGTAGACCCTACAAGCGTGGCTGGCGCGCTCATGACCGTAGACCCTACAAGCGTGGCTGGCGCGCTCATGAAGAAGATCTGCTACCAACTGAGGCCTTCAGCCAGCACCACCATGTCGCCTTGCTCTAGCTGTTCCAGGCCAAGCCCTGGTGCACAACCTTGCGCCTACTGCTGGACGAGCGAGCTCGGGAAGCTGATAGAGAATCATGGGGCGGCGGTGCGCTGGCTCGAATCTACCAAGCAAGCCACCCAGGACGAAAACACGGTCCTTAGAAACGCCCGCCAACTTCATGAAGTCGGGTGACCATAGCCGCTCCCCAAGGATGTGGAAGTACGCAAGGATGCGTCAAATGTGTGCCGGCCGAACCTAGATTGAGCTGGATATGAGAACGCCATCGGAGATTCGCTCTCTGTTGCAGGAAAGCTCGGCTCGGCTACGAGATGGCCAGGTCGGGAATCCTGGCGAATTCCTGCAGAAGCTGAGAATCCAGCTGCTGTCTGACGTGCCTGGAGAGATGGAGCTCATTGTTCATGAGGGTTTGGCAGTGTTGGACGCTAGGTTTGACGACAAGGCGCCCGAACTACTCACTTTGGGTGAGCTAGCGCCTCAGCCTGACTGAAACCCTTGTTCGGAGCGCCGCCCAACTGCAATTGTCGATGTCCGCTTTGGGTCGGAAGCTGCCCTTCCCTACCCGCGATAAATCTTCCTAATCTCCTGCCCTAGCGGATGTCCGCTTCCGGCCGCGGATTCATATGATCGATGCAACACACGGATAGCTGCATAGGCAGCGGGAGTGTTGCGGATGAAGCGCAGGAAGAGGATCTACTACACCGACACCCAGAAGGCGCTGATGTGGGACCGTTGGCA
>Ga0247823_10001461_pt1 | contig 19714 bp, 17 predicted proteins | sample 13C_PalmiticAcid_2_FD_192426 | JGI IMG/M metagenome (GOLD analysis project Ga0247823, IMG submission 192426) | Soil microbial communities from agricultural site in Penn Yan, New York, United States - 13C_PalmiticAcid_Day30 | ecosystem: Environmental > Terrestrial > Soil > Agricultural land... | reverse complement strand
GGGAGGTGAGGCGGTGGGTTGGGGTGGGATGCGAGGGTTTGGTGGATGTGGTAGAGGCAGAGGATCTCGGCGAGGTGGATGTTTTGTTGGTGGGACGGGGTGTTCTTCTGGAGCTCGCGATGGGTGCAGTGTGAGATGAGCTGGCCCGGAGAGAGCAAGTCAATGTCGGGCTTCCAGTGCATCTCGTAGCAGATACGCCGGGGGCCGGCGGACTTGTCGGGAAGGACCATGGCGGAGGTGTCGCCGTCTCGCGCGGAGCTGATGGTTGTGCCGCGATATCCCTCGACGATGACGCGTGGCTGGCCTGACTCGCTGTCTACGGCAACCATGGAGTACTCTTCGTCGCGTATGCCGGCGAACTTTTGTTGAGCATACACGCCGATAGAACTGGAGGGATTGCTGCTGAGGAGATCATGCGAGATCCATAACTCTTGCAACGCAGTTGGGACACTTGTTGGGACTGAGCGCCATCCCCCTTTGGTCGAGGCAACGATGGCGAGGTGAAAGACACCGTCCAGCGGTGCCGGGTGAATGACATGAGGTTGGACCCTGTTATCCTTCACTCTGTCTTCCCACTCTCGAAGCCGGATGGTGGCTCTGGCATCGCCATCGTTGCTAAAGCGCACTCCATGAAGAGTTTGGAATGCCGGTCCAAACTTGAAACCCATGGCACCCAGGTTTTCGTACAGCTGTCTTGTATCGACTGTCTTGTGGCAGCGCAATTCGCCAGTCTCGTACTCTCGCCCTTTGTCTTGCAGCGCCAACGTTGTCTCTGGTTGCTCAATCTCAGAGCTCTGCTCATCGGAGTATTCGGTGATGATGGTACCATGGCACACTTCAGTCCACTCGTCGCTGGACAGCTGGTACAGGCTGAAGAAACTCGCATCATGCGCGGCCGTCCCAGTCTGTTTTCTCGGCCGGAGGGTCAGCTGTGTCTCGACGCCCTCGGTTGCTGTTGACACCAGAAGTGCCTTCTTCAAAGTCATGTCGCGGATTCGGAAACCAGTAATGCTTGTCCCTGCTGGTGGGTTGGCAATCTGGCGGGCCGCTTCAATGGCCATGACAATCATTCCGCCTGCTGGGTAGATGGCTGAGCCATTGAACTAGAAACTGTCAACTTAAAGGACGATACACCACAAAGAAACGACTCACCTCATGTTCCACAATCCAGGAACTCTCCGACACGCGCAAGAAGTTCCGCCAACGAGGCTCCAGATGATTCCAGTCCGGTACTTGCGTGCCCAGAAGCTCGTGGCGAGGGTGCTTGCGGAACCGGAAGTTCTTGCTGATGCGGCTCTCATCCCAGTACCGCTTCGAGTGGTTGAAGGGGTACGAGGGCAAGTCAACCGCCATCGAAATCTCCTTGCCGCGAAGAGGTGCTGTGTTCACTGCGGTAAGATCTACTGGATATCCGTTGCAAAATAGCTGGCCCGCCGTTTCCAGTGCCGTCTTGGACGCAGGTTGGTTTCGTTGCAAGACCGAATAGAATATCACTTTGCCGTGGCCTTTTTTGGCATTGACGGTGTCCTGGACAGGCCGCTTGAGCGCTGCCGTGGGTCCTACTTCAACAAAATGCTCGATCCCACTCGCAGTCACCAGACTGCTAACCGCCTCAGAGAATCGGACAGTCGATACCAGGTTGCTGACCCAGTACCCAGGCTCGCTGAGCCGCTCCATCTCAACCGCCACGCCCGTCACTGACGAATACATGACGGGTACCTTGTCAGTCTTAGGGGTTTGGCGACCAGAACAGATCCCCTTGAGAGATTCGGTGTACTTCTCAGCAATACCCTTCATACGCCACGAGTGATAGGGCAGGGTAACCTTGAGCCGCCGACAAAACACCTTGTTGCTTTCCAACTCAGCCTGCAGCGCGGAGACCCCTTTTGCCGAGCCAGTAACAGTCAAGTTCGCTGGGGCATTCACGCAACCCACAGTGACAGCACCATCCAGGCGTTCCAAGTACGGCGCCAACTCCGCTTCTGAGACGCCAACAGCCATCATGGCGCCCGGCTGGCCGGCCTTCTGCAGCTGACCCTCAAGCTCAGCAGCAAGGGCACCGCGAAAGTATGCCGTCCTCCAGGCCGACTCACGGGACAGCCCTCCGGCGCAATACGCGGCTGCAATCTCCCCTGACGAGTGTCCAACCACCGCAGAGGGCCGGATGGCCCAAGATCGGAGCAGATCAACCAAGGCAACTTGGAGCACCGTGCACAGACACTGCGAATAAGCCGGTTTGTCGACATTGGTGTCTTCGTCCCCTCGAGACAGGAGTTCGTCTGCAACCGACCATTCACATCCCAGTTGAGACCTCATGTAAGTGTCCGCTTCTTGGACACTCCGCTCAAAGATTGGGTAGGAGAGCAGCTCGCGGCCCATGGCATGCCACTGTGCACCCTGGCCGGTGAAGACAAAGACCAGACCTGACCCAGACGCTGCGGCGGTGGAAGAAGAACGTATCGGTTTGGGCAGGCCTGTCGTCTGCAGCACTTCGTGAAGTTGAGAGAGAGAAGATGCCACCAGGAATGACTTCCAGGGGAGGACGCTGCGTTTTGCGCCCAGGGTGTACGCAATCTCGTCGAGAAGCTTTTGGTCGTTTCCCTTGCCCAGATGGTCGAAGTGCGCGTCGAGATATTCGCGGTACGCCGTGCTGAGACGCTGGATGCCGTCTTCGTCCGCGGCAGACCAGACTAATAGACGGCTGCGGTTCTGTTGAGGGTCGCGGCTTCCACGATCGGTCCCTCCGTTTGTGGCCATGCTCCTTGATGAGGACGATGCGGCCCCGGTAACAGTTTTATGATGGCCTTGGAAGCCATGGGCAGCCAAATAGCTGGCAGCGTCGTCGAGAATGACATGGGCGTTTGCTCCTCCATACCCAAAGGAACTGACAGATGCTCGACGAATCGGAATGCCAGAGCCGCCACTTGGCCAGGGAACAGGCTCGGTCGGAAACGCGATGTGCCAGTCGTCAACAGGGATTTTTGGGTTGACCTTTTCCATGTTGATGTTGGGAGGGATCACGCCCTTCTCAAGTGTCAAGATGGTCTTGACTAAACCGGCCAAAGCGCTCGCGCCTTCGAGGTGGCCGATACTGGACTTGACTGCACCAACCCACAGCGGCGAATCCACAGATCGGTGGGACCCAAAGACTTGCGCAATAGCTGAAGCCTCGATGGGATCCCCGACAGCAGTTCCGGTGCCATGCGCCTCAAAGAAGCGAGTCTCGGTAAGTGGGAGTCCGGCCGAGGCATATGTCTGGCGAATCAAGGCTGCTTGAGCCTCAGCGCGGGGTTGCGAGATGCCTGGGGTTCGGCCGTCCTGGTTGCTCCCCGTGGCTCGGATCACAGCACGAATTGTATCCCCAGCACTGACGGCATCTTTCAAGCGCTTGAGGACGAGCACTCCGTAACCCTCTCCACGGGCGTAACCATTGGCGCGGTGATCAAACGCGTAACACCGGCCGTCAGGAGACAAGAAACCGAGGTTCGTCAAGGGTATCATGGCCGTGTCGGGATTCAAAATCAGATTGCTGCCGCCCACAAGGGCTGCGTCTGAGCCGCCGGTGCGCAGTGACTCGCAGGCCAAATGCAACGCGTTCATGCTACTGCTGCAGGCTGTGTCGAGCGTGATGCTCGTGCCGCGAAGGTCGTAGAACCATGACACACGGTTCGCAAGCAAGGCCGGGCCGGTACCGGTGCCGGCGTACTTGGGCAGCTGCATTGGGTCCCGAGACCAGAAGGTGCCGTACTCACGGCCGAAGGTGCCCATGAAGACGCTCGTGTTGGTGCCCGCAAGGCTCTCCATGGGCAAACCCGCCGACTCAAGCGCATGGTAGCTTGTCTCGAGAATGATGCGCTGGTCCGGATCCAGGCTGTTGGCCTCTGATTGAGAGATGGAGAAAAAGGGGGCGTCGAAGACTGCAGGGTCTTGACGGAGGAAGTGGCCGCTCCTGACGTTCATCTAGCACAACTTAGACCCCGAACCTCGCCAGTTACCAAACAGAGGATGCTTACAGCGTCTATCCTGTCTGGGTTTGCATGATACCAAGCGTCAATGTTGAAGCGGCTTGCAGGGACCTCGCTCCAGGCGGATCTCCCAGCCACAAGCATATCCCAGAAAGCCTCCGGGGATGTGGCGTCCCCCGGAAAACGTATGGACATGCCAACGATGGCAACCGGTTCCATTGCGGATGATGGGGCAGGCAGGGCAGAGACACCGTCGTTAAGACCGCCGTCTGCGTGATGGATGCCATTGGATTTTCCGTTGGCAAGGTGAGCACCTGAAGGCATCCTGTTTGTCGAGGGTGCCGCGGCCGTGATGGGTGATGCTGAAGATCAAGCAGTCGTTAGCTCTGGCTTTTCGATTCTCCTTTGCCCACTTAAGCTTGATCGATCTTACCAAAGTGAGCAGCCCGACCTCAAGTAAAGCCAGAGATACGTTGGCTCGTCCACGACTAGGGGCAACAGCACACAGGCTGCCCGCAGCCAATGCGCCCACGCACTCTGAGCGCCAACGTCCGTAAACAACGTGGAGGACGAAACGGTGACGATCTGCCCAGTTTTGGGAGACTCGATGTCACGAGCGTTATCCGACTACAACGTAGACTACTCGTTGGTTCTTGCTGCATGGTTTGCTGCATGGCTTGGTGCCTGGTGGATGTGATGGGGATCAGTGCCGCGCCCTCACTCCCGCCATTCCAGAGGCGCAAGCCACCCCGAACCGCGCCTCCCGGAAACCTTGCCGCTCAGTCGATCGCAACATTTGTCTGGCCAAATCAAATCACGTCGTGCCTCAGACAACGGAGGGTTGCCCTATGAGGCGGAGTCGGACAATGTGACGCTGGTCGATGCGACTGAGACATGGTCGGATGGTCCGAGGTCAAACCATGGGCTCATTCGCTGCCATTTCTGGCCCTGCGTGTTCCCCGAAGCAGGCAGTGGCAAGATAAGGTATATTGGGTTGCTTAGGAGTCAGAACAAGCGGGTCAAAACTAAATGATGCCCAGACGACGGCCAGACATTTGCGGCGCGAAAAACCGTTGCGGCGTAGTCAGATGCCAAGGAGGCATAAAACTGAAGGACTTGAGGGCGCTTTGTAATGGACTCGGTCTCGATCGGATTCCAGATTCACCTGGATCTCGACGGGCGGCGTGATTTCCCGCCAATTGGACGGTTGGCCGCGGTGGTAATCAAAACTTGTCGTTCCTGCCGGAGCATCTGAAGCGCTTCTGCTGCATGGGAGGTTCCGTTGCATGCGGCGCGGCAAACGGTCGGCAAACACATGCAGTTGCCGCCGACTGCCTGCTTACCTGCCCAGGTGGGTAAGAGGTAGTGAGACAAGGGCTCAGTCCTGCATCGGTGTACATACCTTGCTTGTAGACGATGGGAATCCTGCGAGAAAAGACCAGTGGTCGGCCCGATGTCGCGCGGCTCTTATTCGTTGGGGGGAGGCATTCGTGTTACTAAACGGGTATCAAACAAGGTAGTACGCAAAAGGCTCAGCGTGCAGGAGCTGAGGACGGGGAGGGGCACACAGTTAATCAGCCTTCCAGGTTGGGGTTGCAGTCAGTCGCTGTATTACTTGAATGATATCCACTGCCCAGTAGCAGCCATCCCGGACTACCCCGTCCTTCCGGGGCGCTCCGGGGCAACCTGGAAGGAAGCCTGGGGCACAGCGTGCCTTCCTTCAACAGATCCGCACAAATTGCAGCCAGGCAACTAAGACAATGGCAGTGTGGACGGGATTTATCCTTTTAGAAACCCCAAACCTGTTCATCATGTTGTTTTTTCTTCGTCATCTCCTGCGGCTGCCTCGGTCCATGGTGCCGAGGAATCAACGATCGAGGAACCTTTCGTCACGATCCCAGACTGGCCGCGATGCTGTCTCAAAGCGGAAGGGCAATCTTCGTTGCCTACCCCATCATGGCCGTTGTGGCGACGGTGGGGGTAGCCCTGCGGTGTCTGAGCAAAGCACGCACGCAAAAGAAGTTTGCCGCCGACGACCTGTTGATCCTCGCTGGTCTGGTGCTCTTCTACGCTTACACTGTCGTCTTCATGTATGGTAGGTGCCGGGCAGCTCTCTTCCCCACCGAGACAGCATCACAGGCTGACTGGAGATGTGACAGGACTCTACGATTCCGGTGGGACGCTTGTCATTCCCGAGATGGGCAGTCTCGACCAGCTCACAGAGGTCCTGAAGTGGATCTGGGTGTCTGAGATCTTTATGACCATCATCCTCACCTTTGTCAAAGCCTCGGTTGTTGTTTGGTACTGGAACATCTTTGCCGTCAATAACAGCAACATCCGGATTCCCATGATCGCCGTCGGCGGTCTCTGTCTCGCCTGGGGTCTCGCTGCCCTGTTGCTCGTCATCTTTCAGTGCACGCCCACCTACGCTGCTTGGGACATGGTCGCTGCCCAGACTGCTCGTTGCATTGCCTTTGGCAATCTGATTCTGGGCTACGAGATTACGAATATGTTGCTGGACGTGGCCATCCTAGTTCTGCCCCTCCGCGCGGTGTTCAAGCTCAAGATGAACCTCTCCAAGAAGGTCACAGTGGCTGGCATCTTTTGCCTGGGTGCTTTGTGAGTTTGCAAAGCCTTGCTAGACTTGAGCGTGGTTCAGTTGCTGATGACTCCTGATAGTGTGGCGATTGCCTGCGTCATCCGCATCGTCTACATGTATAACCCACACGATCCAGCCAAGAGTGCGTTGCCTTCCCCTTTTCATACATTCCGAGCAGTTCAAAGACTGACTGATTGCGCTTAGTCGATTTGTACCAAGGCATGCTCTGGTCGAGCATCGAGATGGGCATCGCCATCCTCTGCAGTTGCCTCCCAACCCTCGGCCGTCTGCTTCCCGGCAACAGCATCTTGCCTACCCTCAGCAGGTGGTTCAGCTCTCTCCGCAGCGGCACACGCAGCAGCAAAGACCCCAAGCCCTCATTTGTCAAAGACACGTGGCCCATGGCCTCGCATGGCAGCCCGGAGACTGATAGCACCCGCCAGCTGCATTCGAGGAGCAGTCACGGCGAAGCTAGCATGAAGGGCCAGCGGCTTTTGACACATCAAGTTCAGCTCAGTGGGCCTGGTTATGCCACGCATTAGATGTATGAGGATCTGGAGCCATGTACCGAAGAGATGTATTACATGTACGAGAACACAATCTTTTTTCTGCTGGGAACAACCTGGACGGAGCAGACAGCCGACTTCATGGGTCTATGGTTGTCTTGTATCATTATGGCCACTGTCAACTATGCCCTATTTTGGGCACTCGAAACTGAATTCCAGTATTTACTTCCATCAGTCGTATTTCTGCAGGTATTCCACAGTGTTGCGGTTTTGCGAGGTGAACTGCGACTCATGCGCAGGGAATAGGGAAACGCAACTTTGAGAGGAAATCACAACAAATCAAACTTTGCATAAATCGCCGAATGCAAAGCATCAGATGTGCTGCAGGAACGATCGTGGCGGTAAATAAAGCCCCAAAGACACCTTCCTGATGTGGCACCCATCAGGCAGGCACCCAACACGGCCAACAGGCCAACACCACCCATGCCTTTGACCAACTTGAAACACCACATCCCGCCGCTTTCTGTGCACTTTCCAAAACCAAACCCTCAATTTCTCACTCATCGCACTACAGCTCACCAATCAAACAATGGCCAACAAAACACTCTGGACTCGCCAGCCGGACTTTTTCCTTTACACAATCTATACAGCTATCAAAGCCCTCGTCAAGCTCCCCTGGCTGATGCTCGTCTACACCGTTCCCAGCTTCCGCCCCCTCCGCGAGTGGACGCACCAACAAGCCTTTGCCCGCGCCCTGACTCGCCTCATTTTCGAGTACGCATCCATCGTCGAGTTCTCGCCTGCGCAGTGCCTCGAACCCGGCAAAGAAAAGGACCGCTTCGTGACCATTGAGCCCTTTGAGGAACCGCACCAAAATGATCAACGACAAAAACCATCCATCTACACAGGCATCGCCAAACCCAACCCAGATGGCATCAAACCGGCCACCATAGGCGGTACCTGGTTCCCGTCCCCGCTCTCCCCAACCTCGCAACCGCCCCCGGGTCGTCGCCGGGTGTTCCTCCACTTCCACGGCGGCGCCTACGTCCTCTTCGACTGCCGCGACCGCGACATGGCCTTTGGCGCACGCCTCCTCTTGCACGCCGCCTCCGGCGGCAGCGACCCCGCTGCCAGTGCCAGCGATGCTGCGGCGGCGTACGTGCTGTGCCCGCAATACCGCCTCGCCTCCCACGCCCACCACCCCAGCGGCGGCGGTGGCCGGTTCCCCGCCGCGCTGCAAGACGCTGTCACGTCGTACGCGCACCTCATCCTGCGTCTTGGGGTCGACGCGCGCGACGTGGTCCTGTCGGGGGACTCGGCGGGCGGGAACCTGGCGCTGGCGCTGTTGCGCTATCTGGAAGAGACGAAAGTGCTGCCGCGGCCGGGGGGCGTGGTGCTGTGGAGTCCGTGGACGGATCTGGGTGTGTCACTGGAGGAGTTGAGCGCCAGGAGGGAGGATGCGCTGGATATCGTCCCGCCGCGATTGGTAGAGTGGGCGTGTAGGGTTTTCTTGCCGGAGAAGGTGGGGGATGGTTATGAAGGGGACAAGGTGTGTGAGAACCCGTACATTTCTCCGGTTAGGAGGGGGATTGAGACGGAGGTGCCGATCTGGGTGCAGATTGGGGGGAAGGAGATTATCAGGGAGGATATTCTGCGCTGGGTGGAAGTGCAGAAGCAGGCTGGGGCGCGGCTGAGGGTGTATGAGATCCCGAACGCGCCGCATGATATGTTCATGGCAGGCGAGGGGTTGGGATTTGTGAAGGAGTCGAGAGAGGCGGCGGAGGATGCTGTTCGATTCTTGGATGGGGGTGAGTAAAATGATGTTGAATATTTGGTGCATAAAGGGATTTTCGAAATACTACTGCAATCGTTCAATTGGACCTGGACAACTCTTGAGAATCAGGCGTGAACGGAGTATCCTCCATCCACGGGCAATGCTACCCCTGTCACCCAGCTCGACTCATCACTCGCCAACCATACCGCGGCGTGAGCAATCTCCTCGGGGCCTCTGCTAATGCCGCCCGCGCCCCATGGCACCGATGCTTTGAGGAAGTCAAGAATGGGCTCGTTTTGGAGCATCGGCGCTGTCATGGGGGTGAGAACGGCTGGACACAAGTTGGTCAGTTTCTTTGCTTGGTTCTCTGAGAAACTAGAATGATTGAGCAGTGGATACTGACTTCCTGGGCAAATGGCGTTGCATTGTATCTTGAAGTTGCCGTACTCGAGAGCCGTCGTCTTTGTAAGGCTGATGACGGCTGCTTTGGAAACGCAGTATGCCCCTGATGTTGTGAGTACTAGACCCTGACTTTGAGAATAATGTGTGTACCAGAGAACTTCACTTCCCTAAGACCAGCGGCGCTGGCGATGTTGATGATGGAGCCCCTTCTCTGGTAATCGGTGGATGACTCCTGCTTAAGGAACTGTTGGATTGCATATTTGGAACAGAGAAACGCGGCACGCAGGTTGACGTTTCTTGGAGGCGGGCATATCAGCGACCATGACAGACCCTGAGTTCAAGTTTAGTCACTTACAAAGTGCCGCTCCACACCTCGTCCGGCGTCTCATGCAACGGCATCCCAGCCGGCCCAACACCTGCATTGTTCACGATTCTGCGGTTTGGGCATGAGAATTTGAAATGAGACAAAAGCCTAGCGAGGCACAAACTCACACGTCTAACCTCCCAAGCTCTTTTACAACGGCCTCCACTATGTTCTGTACTTCTTGTTCAACAGTAACGTCTACCTTGGAGAACCCAGCTCTGCCAGCGCCGTGCTGTTGTGTAATCAACTCGTGTGTGGCAGGCAAACTCTCGCCGTCTCCAGCGCTCGGAGCAGTGGGACGAAGATCGGCGCAGAGCACGTAGGCGGCACCCTCCCGGGCGAAACGCAGGGCGATGGCCCGGCCGATGCCTGACGAGGCCCCCGTGACGATGCAAACCTTGTTGGCCAGACGGGAGGGTGGCGAGGGGGAGGCCATGGTGTGACGGGTTTCAGCTTCCGAGGTACGAAAGGACTTGGAGGGAGGGAGGAAGGAAAGGCAACTGCCGATCAGGGGTCAACATGTGCCGACAGTTTAGTCTTCGCTAGCTTGGGCTTTGATGAAAAGAACTGGGAGCAAGGTTCGGTGAAGGCAAAGCGGAGAAGGGAAGGGCACGGGAGCAAAGGCCAAAAACATGATAGAAGCACGGCAAAGGGAGTCTGTTCCACGAAGTCTCGCTGGTCAGCTCAATGATCCAAACGAGACACTGCGGCTGGAGGGATCGGCAAGCTACGGAGTAAGAAAGACAACAAATGCTACAGTCGCACCCGAGGAGCTGCATTCATGGGCCTATCGATGTATTGCGCCGCATTGGATGCGGCCGTGAAATGTAGTACCGAGCTGGAGATTGGCTGGGGAAGTCCTAGAGATCCGCAACAAACGGTAATAGGGCAGGCTTGAACGTTTTGCTCGCGTGTTGTGCATGCAAACTCGTGTTTTTTTTTGGCACCGTTCGTTCACATGTCATTGATATCGATGCGGCTGGAGCAGCAAGCGGTAAACGCCGGCTGTTACCTTCCCGGCCGACCTGATGCGCGAGGGCGGCACGGAGGTATCGGTGAAGGGGAGGGAGCATCGGGCTCGGAGATACCTGCCGGTTTCGGTGGCTTGCTGATCCCGTCCGCGTGGCGGAGGCACCTAGAACAGCCCAACTCTAAATTAAGAGCCGAAAGAAAGTTGTCTCGGGTTGTATGGCAACCGCTGGGCATTGAAGCGGTTCGGACTCGACTCAAGACATGCAGATCCAGTGCGAGAAGATGAACCTTTAACCAGGTAACATTCAGGGGAAAAGACATCTTAGCTCGGTAGGCACCTAGGCACCTTGTGCGGTGGAACCCTCCGTCAACTCCTGCGCCTGCATTTTTGCCAGATGCCTCCTCAGATAGTTGGCAACGTGGTAGTGGCGCCTCTTCCCACCCAGCGCCGCCTTCAGGGGCGACCCAAACTTGCCACCCTCGACCATGGGGTCGGCGCCACGTTCAATCAACAACTTGACAACCTCAAGACGGCCCCTAGCCGCGGCTGCCTGCAGCGCCGTTTCGTACTTGCCACCTCGCGCATTGATATCGGCTCCGTGAGCCAACAGTAGCCGCACCATGTCCTCGCCGCGCTCGAGGCAGCAGGCGGCGTGCAGGGCAAACCCTCGTTTTCCAGAGCACTGGTTAACATCGACAGTGGGAAGGGTGATGAGGTATCTAACGGCAGGGAGGCGCTCGCCTCGGACGGCGGCTTGGAGAGCAGAGCTTCATCATTGTCAGCCAGTTATTTGGACTAGGGGAAACCTGGATTGCGTGAGACTGACCCGTATTTCTGCCCGGCAAGGCCGGGATCGGCTCCCATCTCAACCAGCTTTTTCATCAACTCGACTTCGCCCCTGAAGGAGGCTGCCGTCAACGGGGTGCCAAACCGGGGATCGTGCGCGTTAACGTCGGCGCCGTTGTCGAGTAGCTCCAGTGCGAAGCCACAATGCCGGTTGTGAATCGCAGCATGCAAGGGGCTTGTGTACTCTTCCGACGGCGGCGAGTCTGCGCTGGCGCCGGCACCGAGCAGCAGCTCCAACATTGGCGCCGCAAAGCTCTCGCGACGGGCGTAGAAGCTGCTCAGGATGGCCATGAGCGCATTGCTGTTGGTTCAGACAAAGACGGCTTGGTAAGTGACAGGACAGGTTATTATGGCTAGGTAGACAAGACCGTTGGACTCACCCATGTGCGCCTCCAAACGAGTTCACGTTGACGCCGCGCTCGAGCAGGAGCCTGACCGTGCCGAGATGACCGCCCCGGGCGGCCCCGTGGAGGGCTTTTCCGGGCACGCCTTGCTGGGTGTGCATGTTGGCGCCGCGGTCAAGGAGCTTGATCAGGCCGCTGGTATAGCCAACCTCTGCGCAGGACACGACGGCAGCGGATTCGTCTAAACTCACATCCGCTCCGTATTTTAGGAGCTCGTTGAACATGGTGTCGGCTTTTCGCCAGCCAGCCGCCTCGAGCGCGCTTCGCCTTCGGGCCTTGTAAAGGGCATTGACATTTGCGCCTCGAGCAAGCAACAGCCTGAAAACATCGATATCGCCTTCGTGAATTGCGATTATCAGTGGGGATCTGGGCGGTGAGATGTTAGCCGTTGATTACCAGCTGTTTCTGATTTGTCCTCGATGAGAATCGTACCCGTGTTCTGCCGCGGGCGCGTTCACATCCGCGCCGAGGTCAAGCAGCTTCTCAACCAGACGCAGGTTGCTCTCCTCGACGGCCGCCTAGATAGGTAGCCAGTTAGTATCAGCTTGATTGTTCCATGATGGGCTCTCGCGACTTACAGCTACTGGGCACCCGTAAACTCCGCACTGCAGGTTGACGTCGGCGTCGGCGTCCAGAAGCCGTTGAATCATCTTGTTCTCGAGATCGCCGCTGTACTTCAGAATGGCACACATGAGAGCGCTAACACGACCTTGGTTAAGCGTGCGGCCCAGTAATGGCGAGAACCGCAGTTCCGTATCACCCAGGGAGTATTATCAACTTACCAACCGTGGTACCCGCCGACCTGGTTCACGTTGGCTCCGCTCTTGAGCAAAACCTCGACGGCGTCGACTCGGCCCTGTTCGACGGCCTGTGACAGCGGGGTCCCTATTGTAAAGCAGGCCACCGGCGCTTGTCAGCAAAGATCCCTGTGCCATCTCAGAACAGGACACGACAAATGAAGGCTTGTGCTGTGGTGACACCTGGACTGACCGTAATACGAGCCGCCCCCCGAATTCACGTCGGCGCCGAGCTCGATCAGCTCGGTCAATAGGCCTTCCTGAGGGTGCGAGATGGCCGCCGAAAGAGCGCCCCTAGGCATCAGGTCTTCGTCATCAAAATCCTTTCGCGGCCGCGAGAAGTTGACATTCGCGCGGGCCCGGAGCAACAACCGGGTCAGGGTAGGTTTTCCAGCAGATATGGCCCTCTCGAGGCAGGATCCTTGGGTCGAGATGCAATTAATAAAGCCTCTGGAGACAACATGGATTGTGAGAACATACCATTGCGTCCCTCGGGCGCTGTGACGTCTGCTCCGCGGTCGAGCAAGAGCTTGACGATGTTCTCGTGTCCTTCACCTGCAGCTTCCTGGAGTGCGTCTTTTGGTTCGGCCTGGGTTAGCTGAGAGCAACACAGAGCGCCTACATACCAGGTATTAAGGAGTTAGGTGGGGGAGGTGGCTTTACCTGGCCCATGTCCTGGCGCCCTGGCATTGACATCCGCGCCCTGGTCAAGGAGGTAGCGGACCAAACCCTCGTTTCCCTTCCCGCATGAGACCGTGAGCGGCGTTTTCCCGTCGGGACAGCTAGCATTGATGTCTAAGCCACTCTCTAGGAGCAGTCCAATGATGGGCATGTTTCGGCTTCGCACGGCGTGGAGGAGACAAGTGTCGCCGTCACCACAGGGAGCTCGAGCGTCTGCACCGAGCGCGAGGAGCCGCTTGACAAGGGCAAGGTCTTCGCTGTCCACGGCGTGCCAAAGCGCCGTATGCCCGTTTTTGCCCGCCAACGCGTTGATGTCAATGGTTGAATCTCCCAGCAGAGCGTCGATCGTCATCTGATCCTTGTTGGCGATGGCAAAGCAGAGAGCCGTGCCGTCTTCATTTTCGGCGTTGACGTCGACACCTTTCAACAGCAAGCGAGGGATAATCGTCTCTCTCTCACTTTCAACGGCAATCAAGAATATCTCGTCGTCCACCTCGGCGCCTCGATCGAGCAGCGCGTGCCCTGCTGCCATGTTGCCGCAATACACGGCAGCCCGCATTGCTGAGTGGTAGATGCCCCCTGCGTGGCCGGTCTCGGCGCCGGCTCCGAGAAGAAGCTTGACCAGGTCGATGTTGTTGTCTTCCACGTTTCCTTCCGCAGTTGCTGCGACTGCAGCTTGGAGCGCATCGCCGCAACTCTCGTCGTGCCTGTTTACATCCGCGCCGCATTGAACGAGATACCGCGCAACCTCGAGAGAACGGTTTGCTGTATTGTCCTCAGCATCCTCCTGCCCCTCGCTTCTCCTGTCATAGCATGCTGCCATCAGGGCAGTCCCTTCGCCGTCGGACCAGAGATTGACATCAGCGCCGGCGGTGACGAGAAGCTTGACAAGACCGAGGTGTCCCTCCTTTGCCGCCGCGTACAGAGGACTGCCTCCGGAACCGGAGCTGCCGTCGTTTACTTGAGGTCGCCTGCGGAGAAGCAGCTGCACTATGGCCTCGTTCCCCGCCGCCGCGGCAACGCGTAGGGCTTTGCCACTGTTTACGGACACGGCCTCTACATCGGCGCCGTTGTCCAGCAGCAGCTCGACTGCGTCCGCATGCCCCTCGCTGCACGCTGCAATGAGGGCTGTGCCATGCTTGCCCGCGTTGCCGTTCACGTCTGCGCCGCGCTCCAGCAGAATGCGAATTGTCTCAACATGACCTCCAAACGCCGCCGCCTGCAGCGGGTAGCCGTACTTGCCGGCCGGGGTGTTCACCTCGGCGCCGTGGTCCAAGAGAAGTGTCACGACCTTGGCGTGGCCGAACCGCGCCGCAAGCTGGATTGCCTGGCCATACATGCCTCGCACGGAGTTGACGTTGCAGCCCTTCTCGATCACCAACCACTCGCAGAGCTCGGGGTGGCCTAGCTGTGCAGCGTAATACAGCGGTTGTGGCAGCGCGTCCAGCGACTTCTCGGTCCAGTTCCTGAACACGAAACTGGCGCTATGGTCCAAGTCAAGGTGAGCATCCGGGCGGCATATGTTCAGAAAGTTCAAATAGATGTTCGGCTCCTTCTCCGTGTCAAACAGCCGGCGGATCAGATTGTTGACGGCTTTTTGGTCCTTCTTGTCCCCGAGCTGGCGGCTCCAGTGTTCCGGCCAGTACCGGGCTGCGTATGCGAGGAAGGGGTAGGCGACAAAGTCGATCTTGTTCAGCCGCTGGCCCTTGCTGAAGCTAAGGAGATAAACGAGGGACAGCTCCGCAATGGATTGGTGTGCTTGGCCGGCCGAGAAGGAGAAGCGCTCGAGTTTGGCGTTGCCCCTACACCGCTCCAAGACCATGTACTCCTGGACGGTGAAGTGCGCAAATTGGACAACCTCGAGGTTGCCAGGCTTGGGCCAGTGCCCTTGCTCAATGCTGTTCTTTTCGGCAAGCCAGGGGATCCGCTCGCCCAACCCGCTATTCTCCTGTATCGCCACCGTGACAAGGCTGCCGCATATCTCCAGCACTTCGCGGCAACTGGTGAGACGGTCCTCATCTGCGTCAAAAACCCCTCTCTGGCAATCGACTACCATGGCCTCGGCAACTTCTTGGAGCGTTACCGGGCGAGCTGAGTAAGTCAAGAGCATCAGTGCTGCGAAGGCGATGTCGGAGGTCTCGTCTGGAATCGAGGCGAGGATCCGGTCGTACGTGGCGTCAAGAGTCGGAGGCAGGCTCTTCAGCGTCTCACGCACCCTTCGGACCTGCTTGTGTTTCTTGATGAGTTCCAGCTGGCAATAAGCCCATCGAAACCTGTACTACTGGGTTAGCTTCACATTGGATTGCGCATCCTCTAAAGGGGAAACTTGCATTCCCTGTGCTCGTTCGGCGATGGTATCCTCGACCTCTTTCCGCAGGGTTTTGTCGCCCCAGTCTCGTGTGGCTCGCTGCGTGGACAGCTGAGTGGCGACGTAAAGGCGTATGTCTGTCGTCACGTCGCCATTGAAGATGGGCATGATATGGAGCTTGACCATGTCTTGGACTTCGCTCATGCGTTCCTCGATATCGGGTTCCTTCCGGCTGGTGATCAGAAAGTTGGCCTTGGCTGGCCCTGGTCCGATGTGGTCAAGCAACACGTCAAAGAAGCCGTCTCGCTCCTCCGACGCGCATTCATCCAAGGCATCGAAAATGATGAAGGCCTGCTGGACTCCTTGTAGCACTTCGGAGATTACCAAGGCAAGCCGTTCGTCGCTGACTTGCTTCCGGCCGTTGTCACAGGCGGCATACAGATCCAAAACAGGCGCCGAGATCGCGTCGTCTTGGCTGGACAGCTGCCAAAGGAGGCACCGGAGCACATGGCTCAGGTTCTGGCTGCTCCGGTCCCCGAAATCAAAGTAGTAATAGGCGAGGCGGGCTCCCGGCTGTGCCTTGCATATCCCCTCGATGTGGTCGATGATGGTCGAGCAAATGATGGTCTTGCCGGCTCCGGGAATGCCATGCAGCCATAGAACCTGGCCGGGAGTCGTCTTCCACTCCGTGAAGGCCTCAGCCTCCAGTGCCCAAGTGTTGGATCCGGGCTGATAGAGTTTGCGTGAGGCCACGTGCTTGACCGTCGGATCTGTGCAGCGCAGCCAGTTGAGGATGGCTTCTCGCTCCTCGCGCGTCCGAGTTTCCTTGACGGCGTCCAAGATGTCCCTTGTATTGGCGTGGTTGTCCCCATCCAATGCAAGCTGGACAAGAGGAACCTCGGCCGTGATCTTTTCCAGAATCTCGCGCACCTTTTTCGAATCAAGGGGCCATTGCAGCTTGCGGCGGAAGCTCATGGGCTCCGCGGCGCCGGCCAACCGCACCTTCAACTCTTCGAGGCATTTTTCAATCCTGGCCAGCGTACCATTCTCGCCGCCCAGGCCCTCCAGGCCCTTTGAGGTGCATTTGCCCTCCTCACAAAGCCGACTCAGATCCTCCAGGATGGTGGTGAGTGAGCCAACTTGACGGATAATCCTGTCGACGTCGGATTCTGCGTCCTTGACCTTTCCGACGAAGCGATAGCACGAGCTGAGGACTGTCCCGGAGATCTTGAGCAGCCCAAGAACGCTGACTGAGATGCTGACTGGATCCATGGGTGCGGGCTAACGGGAACAATGCTGCTGAGGCGGGCTGCGAAGGCGGGCTGCGAAGGGGAACTGCAGACTAGACACAGGGATGCGTCTCCCTCCCTCGGCGGGATCTATCGTGTCTTAAGGGAGGAATAGCTATGGCACTGTCCCGACGCCCCGGCAAGGCTCCTGTGCGACCCTCCACGGATTCCCCGAGTCGGGTCGTTTGCTCAGCCGCACCAGAGACGCGATTCCGGGTCCAATCCTGCAGCGGCATGGCCGGCCTGCAGCATGCTCGACGTATCAAAGCGAAGCTTCGTTTCATGTTTTGCGAATGGGTTGGTTGAGAGGAAGATGGATTGGCGGAGGGAGGAGGAAAAGAAGCCTGAAAGATCAATTTGGTGGAGGGGGCGTGGAGGCTGAGGTGGGCGGTGGAGAGACAGCTGAAGAGCTGGCCGGGGTGAAGGTGCTGTCCAATGCTGGCATGCGATTTCGGGTGCTTCACAAATGCTGCAGGGCGGGGAGAGAAAGTGAGGGAAATGGCAGCGGGAGAAAGGGGGATGCATGCTGGTTCCAGGAAGGGAAGACGGATAAACGTCAGTTACACCGGTTTCCTTCCCGTGTCCCACCTAGTGCCAATGAAGATATAGAGATCCCAACCCCGGATGTTGCTCCTTTTGCTATCTAGAACTACAAGAACGCTGTATCAAGAATCGCCCTCCACCTTTGCCGGGTTGTTCGGGTCACAGTCTGAGTCAACGGACCGCATTGTCAGCACCGATCCCGGGTCTCAACATAGAAAGCCACTCACCCTCAAAAACATAACCAGCCCGTGTCCAGTATTTCAACTTGTCACGGCGGAACTCTTCCAGATCCCTAGACAAGCCTTGTCAGTGACGCTGTTTCTGGCCCGTATCGGTTTGAAAATGGCAGCGCAAAAATCCAGAGAGTGATGGGGGAGGTTATCTGTACTTACCACTCCTTTTCCTCCAGTTCGCCCTTGTCCAGGTATACATAGACCTCGGCTGTCCTCCCTTCGCCCTCGACGTTGCCCTCACCCTTGAGGTTGCCAAGCTTGTCGAGCAGCTTGACTGTGACGGTCCTGCGCACATACTGGCTGCCCTCAAAGTAGTCCAGCTTTCCCATGTTTGCCTTGGTAAGGCCCGTGGTGAAGGTTCCAAAGACCTCGTGGTCCTTATCTTCGGTGATGCCCGGGTAATCGGCGTACTTGACCCGGCGGCGGCAGTAGCCGTGGAGAATGGCGGGATGGAAGCTGTGCAGCTTGGCGATGGCTTCGGGGACATCCTTGGTCCCGTAGCAGACAGAGTAGAAAACGTCGGGGACCATCTGGGAGCATGGTTGATTAACATTTTCATCCTTGAGTGCCTAAGGACGCGTGACATAGATCTCCTACCAGCGTGCCTAAGTAGCAAAGTAGTCACGGTTAGCAATTTCTGGGCCGGCCAAAAGTGACCCATAAACTCACCGTAGAAGAAGGCACAATGAATGCCTTCATCGCTCTGGATCTCGGTTTGAGCGGCCATGATGTCTGACCAACAAAATGGGTGTGTGAACGTGCACTGGATTTACTGAAGCGCGGAATAAGTGAGCGGGGAACCGGGTGTGGGTTTAACTCTTTAAATGCCAGGCTGAAAGTGGGGGATGCGTTGGCCCTCCTCTTCTTACAAGGGAGGGTTGGGTTAAGAAATAAAGCCGGTGACTGCCCAAGTTTGCTGGTGTGACAGGATCAGTGACTCTTATCGTTGCCTGCTGGCCCTTTCGCTGTTCGGCTTGTTGGTTGATGGGTCAGGGGTGCCAAGCAATCCGTCCAAGTGATTGACATGCAGCGGACGAGACCGGAGCAAACTCGCACTGTCGGGGAGACCCAACCCGCACCCTCCTTTGTCCCCAACACCAGGCCAACACAGCTTGAAAGTTGTCAACTGACAACGCTTGAATAAGGGAAGCCAGGCTTCTTCTCACCTGTGGGTCAAATCACTGATGTTAGACTTCCGTCCAGGGAGGAACTGGAGCATAATGGGGGTTGAGCTGTCGAGATCCTGAAAGACAACACGGCAAACGGATACCTAACAGATGGACAATCTCGCACTCACATCAACAGTCCAAATCAGTATTTTGGATTGAAGTTGGCAGATACCATGTCCGAACAATGAAGCAGCTATGTCAAAATTACCCCAGAAAGACATTAGCTCTGCCTCCTCTGTGTGTAAAACCCTCAATAGCTTGTCATAAACTGTTATCGAACTGTTAAGGGGCCCGGGTTGTGGTGCTGCCACTTTCCGCCGGGTCTCCACTTCTTTGAACAACCTCGACAATCTGCAAACGCTCCTGCCTTACGACAAGCGTGGTTCAGGTCGAATCCGTCTCTTTGAGTCCCTCTTTCTCACCAACCCCCGGCAACCACTAACAATGTCGGAAGCGCTCATCGACGAAGTTGAAGCCATCAACTCGATTTACGGAGATGACACGCTCACCCGTTCGGCACAAGACCAGGACCCCACCATCTTTATCCTCACCCTCCCCGGGGAAACGGCCTCATTGCGTCTCCAATTTCCGCAAACATACCCAGATGTCCCGCCCACGGTTCTTGGCACCCACAGCTCTGGTTCGGCGGGGAAACGCGGCACTGCTGCACGGGACCTGGAGCTCTTCAGGGATGCCGTCGGCGAGGTCTACGAGCCGGGGCAGGTCTGCCTGTTTGACGCCATAGAAAAGGTCCAGGAGCTGTTGGAGGCCGTCAAGGAAGGCGAAGGGGAAGAGGAGGACGAGGGACATGATATCGGTCCCGAGAGCAGTGACGCCACCACCAACGAGCCAACCACCACC
>Ga0247823_10001460_pt1 | contig 19741 bp, 11 predicted proteins | sample 13C_PalmiticAcid_2_FD_192426 | JGI IMG/M metagenome (GOLD analysis project Ga0247823, IMG submission 192426) | Soil microbial communities from agricultural site in Penn Yan, New York, United States - 13C_PalmiticAcid_Day30 | ecosystem: Environmental > Terrestrial > Soil > Agricultural land... | reverse complement strand
GCCGAGGCGAGCTCGCTCCTGCTCGAAGCGCGCGGCGGAATCCTGCTCGGCAGCGACGATCCCGCGGCGCCCCGCGTGCGGATCACCGCCGGGTTCGATCGCATCGGCGACAGCTACTTCCTGTACGGCAGCCGCGTCGCGGCCTACGACCGCTCGCGCGCGGCGACGCGCGTGCAGGCCGCCCTGCACAGCGCGCAGGACGCGCTGCTCGATTACGACCTCTACTTCCACCTCGAGCACACTGCGGTCGACGACCTGCTGGGCGACTCGACGGCCACCGCGACCGCGAGCATTCCCGGCTTCGGCCTGGCGCTGGCCGCCGGCAACGACACGCTCCGCGGACGCATCGGCGTCGACTATCAGATCGCGTCGCTGCGCTACGGCCGCTCGGCATCGACGCCGAACTGGGTTTCGGCGCACGGCGATCTCGAATGGCACGCGAGCCCGCAGTTTCTCGTGACCGGAGGGTTGGCCTACGGCGGCGCGCAGCGCTCCGACACCGCCGATGCGGTGACACTCCTGCTGCCGCGCGTCTCTCTGAGACTACAGGCAGCGCCGTCGCTCGCGCTGTATGCCTCGTACCTGCCGGAGCTGCGGGCTCCCTCCTACCGCAATCGGATCATGCGCTCGGCCTATGTCGACCGCGCGATCACGCTGCGTCCGGAGAAAGTGCCGCTGAGTCTCGCGGCCGGCGCGCGCTTCACCGGCGCGTCGACCTCGCTCGACGCCCGCGTTCTCCTGGAGACTGCCGAGGGCACGCCGGTCGTGTCGGCCGACACCGCGATCCGGGGATCGCTGCGCTACGAGCACGTCGACTCGCGCACGCTCTCGATCCGCGCCGGCGTGCAGACGGAACTGCTCCCGAGGCTCGGCCTGCTGGCCGAGGCCGAGATCCGCAGCGCGGTCGACCAGGAGACCGACGAACAACTGCCGATGGTGCCGCAGATCGACGTGCGCGTGCGCGGCGACTACGAGATCGGCGAGGCGCTCGGCCTCTTCGGGGCCGTTCGCTACGAGTCTGCCCAGCGCACCAGCCTCGGCGACCGCTCGCGCGAGGTCGATGCGCGGCTGCTGCTCGACGCCGGCGCGACGCTCCAATTCTCGCCCGGCATCGCCCTTTTCGGCGAGGTCACGAATCTTCTCGGCGCGAGCTACGATCTCTGGGACGGCTACAGCGCCCCGGGCCTCGAGCTTCGCGCCGGCGCCAGGGTCACGTTCTGATCGTCCGGCAGAGTCAGGGCGCCGCCGATCATCCGCGTGTCACGCGCGCCGGTCATCGGCGCGTCACGTGCGCCGGCCAACTTGCAGTTCTCAGCATCCGTCTCGTCCGAACCCCGGGACCAATGAACGACGTCCGCATCGATACCGGCAACGACACGCACGACGCGAGTGGCGACGACCGCACGCTCGTGATCGCGCGCGTGATCCATCGTCTCGGCGGCGGCATTCGCTTCATCGAGAACAGGAATTTCACGCTGGCGTTCGCGATCTCGCTCGGCATCCACGCGTTGATCATCGGTCTGTACTGGCTGGCGCAGTCGGATGCGCCGGCACTCACGCCTCGCCGGGACATCGTGCTCGGGTCGCTCGACTCGCTCGTGCGCGACACGAGCTTCATCGCCATCGACATGCGCCAGGTGACCGTGCTGCAGCCCGGCGGCGGCGGCGGCGCGCCGGATTCCGACGAGCCCGTCGGCCGGTCGAAGAAGGGTGATCCCCACGCGACGCCGAAGTACGTGCCGAAGAAGCCTCCGCAGCCGAACGCGCCGGACTTCGATCCGAAGACGCCGACGAGAATCAAGCCGGTCGACCGACCGACCGACGACCGCCGCGTCGCGACCACCGATCGCGACACGGCCAAGGGTCCGACGACCGGCTACGGCGAGCGCGGCCAGCACCTCGACGGCAAGGGCACGCGCGACGCCGGTGGCTCCGGCGGCGCCGGCATCGGACGCGGCGTCGGTCTGGGCATCGGCGACGGCGAGGGACTCGGCGGCCGCGGCTGGATCCGACGTCCCTCGAGCCGCGCGCCCGGAGACCTGCCCGGCTCGGGCACGGTCCGCCTCGCGTTCACCGTGCTGCCGAACGGAGAGATCACGAACATCCAGCCGATCAAGCGCGCTTCTCCCGCGCTCGTCGAGCTCGCCGTCTCGCGCCTGCGCGCGGCCAAGGTCCGGCCGCTGTCGGAGGACGTACCGCAGGTTCCGGTTCGCTCCGCGATCACCTTCACCTTCTCGTACAAGTAGCTCCGAGTCGCGAGTCGACGACACGCCGCGGCCTTCACGGCGCACGTCACTGCGGCCTCCACCGCACACGTCTCCGCAGTGAGCGCGTGCACGGGAGCGGCGCGGTTCGCCGTTTCGCCGGCATGGTCTAACTTCCGGCACCAGCTACCCATGACTCAGCCCCGCACCCATATCCGCAGCGACGACGAGGCCTCCCGCGAGATGTCCGCGGGCGCCCCCGTGTCGCTCGACGGCTCGACGCCTCGCGGCGTCCCGGGTCCGTTCGAGCGCATCGTCAAGACCCTCGAGCGGACGCTGCTGGTCGACGACATCCTGCCGGCCGGGACGCTCATCGAGTGCGCGTCGGTCGACATGCTCAACTGCTACATCAACTACGTCGATCTGACGGCGGTGATCACCGAGCGCGATCCGGAGGAGGACGAGCGCTACATCTCGATCTCGAACCAGTTCTACACACACTTCCACGAGTTCGGGACGGTCATCCACGTCATCGCGCAGTCGGCCCGGCACTGGTGGTACTTCTGCTACGACATCGACGCCAACGACTGCACGCTCGGGCGCGTGGCGAAGGAGCGGATCCTGCTTCCGGCGCTGCGAAGCTGGGTCGAGTCGGTCCGCGTCGGCCGCCGGTATCCGACGCTCGAGATCAACACCTCGGATCTGCGCGGATGGCGGTCGTTCCAATAGGCACGCGATCCTCGCGCTTTCGGTATCTTGGGGCCCTCGCACATTCTCAGCCTATCATTTCATCTATTCGAGTGGGATTATGAGCAAGCATGTTCGCGTTGCCGTAACAGGTGCGGCCGGACAGATCGGCTACGCCCTCGTGTTCCGCATCGCCTCCGGCCAGATGTTCGGCCCCGATACCAGGGTCTCCCTCAACCTCATCGAGCTCGCCCACGCGATGGACGCACTGCGCGGCGTGGTCATGGAGCTCGACGACTGCGCGTTCCCGCTGGTCGAGGAGATCATCCAGACGAGCGACATCGACGCCGGCTTCAAGGACGTCGACTGGGCGCTGCTGATCGGGTCGGTGCCGCGCAAGGCGGGCATGGAGCGTGGCGATCTGCTGAACATCAACGGCAGCATCTTCACCCAGCAGGGGCACGCGATCAACGCCAATGCGAAGAAGGACGTGAAGGTCCTCGTCGTCGGCAACCCGTGCAACACCAACGCGCTGATCTGCATGAACAGCGCGCCGGACGTCCCCCGCGAGAATTTCTTCGCGATGACGCGCCTCGACGAGAACCGCGCCAAGTCGCAGCTCGCGCACAAGGCGGGCGTGCCCGTGTCGCAGGTGTCGAACCTCGGCATCTGGGGCAACCACTCGGCGACGCAGTATCCGGACTTCTACAACGCGCGCATCGGCGACCGTCCGGTGACCGACGTCATCGCCGATCACGCGTGGCTGCAGACGGACTTCATCGAGACCGTCCAGAAGCGCGGCGCGGCGATCATCAACGCCCGCGGCGCGAGCTCGGCCGCCTCGGCCGCCAACGCCGTCGTCGACACCGTCGTCGCGCTGACGAACCCGACGCCGTCGAGCGACTGGCACTCGGTCGCCGTCTGCTCCAAGGGCGAGTACGGCACGCCCGAGGGACTCATGGTCGGCTTCCCCGTGCGCACCAATGCCGACGGCACGTGGCAGGTCGTCGAGGGCGTCAATCACAATGAGTTCGGCGAAGGCAAGTTCCGCGCCTCCGTGCAGGAGCTCGTCGAAGAGCGCGACGCGGTCGCGGCGCTGCTCAACGACAGCCGCATGATGTCGACGCGTTCCGCGGTCTGACCTCCGGACATACGGTAGAAGAGCCGAGGCGCTCCGGGATCTCCGGAGCGCCTCGGTTCGTTTTGGGCGGAGCTGTGTAGGATCACCAGCCGGAGGCGGACCGGCTCTCACCGCAGGTCGAGCTTCAGCGGACGCGGACTGGTCATTGTCGGAACGCTCGACGGGCTGGGTTCCTCCGGAAACGCGAACCAGCTTTCGCGTCCCTCGAGCTGGTCGAGCTCGCCGCCGGCGCCGCCGATGACTGCAGTCACCGCGATGTCACGGAACGGCCCATTGACGGTGAAGATCGAGTCGAGACCCGCCGCCTCACTGTACGCGAATCGACCATCGCGACCACGTCCGTAATGGACGCGGTATCCGGTGACGCGCGGGTCCGGGCTCGGCGACCAGGTCACGACCCAGCCGCCATCGAAGTGATCGCGCTGAATGTGGACGGCGTCGGGCCGTAGGAGCGGTGCGAGCCAATAGCCCGAACTCGCCATCGGAAGGTAGTCGACGGGAGCGTTCACGGAGTCGTAGGTGAGCCGCTCGCGGACGCTCCGCTCATCGGCGCCGCGACCCCAGTAGCTGTTGACCGCCGAGATCCGATTGCCGCTTCCGTTCCACACCGCGATTCCCATGGCACCGATGAAGTCGTTCTCTTCCGCCACCACTCGTACGTTCCCCGTCGTGTACAACGTATAACCCAGCATCGAGCCGAAGACGTTGTGCTGCAGCACGGTGACCGAGTCACCCGGTATGCCCCCGCTGCCGAGCTGCACATGGAAGCCGTTGTCGACGAACGTATTCGAGCGGAGCGTGCGCAGACCGTTGTACATCGCTAGCGCGCCGGCGCCGAAGTCCGCGATGGAGTTCATCTCGAAGTGAGTCCGAATGACGCCGTCCCCGCCGAACAGGCAGGCCGCATACTTGCCGCCCGAAATAATGTTCTTCTCGACGAGCACGTGCCGTTGCGCCGTGACGGGTATGCCCGCGGCTGGTCGGAGCTGGAGTACGAGTCCGTCGAGGAGCGATTCGATGAGGTTGTGATGGATGTGCACCGACTGAACGTCGCCGGGGACCATTCCGGAGACCGTGAGCCCATCGGCGCGTCGCAGTCGATTGTAGGCGAACTCGAAGTACGTGAGCTTCTGGTGGCGGACCTCCAGACGAATCGGACTCGCGCCGCCGTAGATCTCGTTGCCGATGATCCGCGTGTCGTAAAGCTCGTAGCCCACATCGCCCGGCTCGAACGACGCCGTGACGATCTCGCCCCAGTAGTTATCGCGGAAGATGTTGCCGCGAATGAAGGCGTGGCGCGTGTTCGCGAATGCGAGCGAGAACTCGTTGTGTTCGAAGAGCGAGCTGTCGACGATGATGCCGCCGCCGAAGACATTGAGTCCCACGCTCGCGCCAATGATCTCGACGTTCCTGATGAGGCTACCGCCGATCCGGCTCGTGGTCGAGTCGAAGACCGTCGCGCCGGTTTTGCGGATCGAGATCCCCTTCCAGTCGACCGAGTCGGACCCGGACGCGGGAACGAAGCGGATACGTGCCGTCGCGCTTCCTTCTACGATGAGCGGTCCCTCCGCCCGCAGCCCCGTCGCCGAAGCGAACCGCACTTCGACACCCGGCTCGATCGTAAGCGACGCATCACGCGCAATCGTGATGTCACCGCTGACGTGGTACGGGCTGCCGGCGAGTGTCCAGATCGTTGCGGCGTCGATGACGCCCGACACGGTCGTCTGCGCCCCCAGCGGTGCCGCGGCTACGATCACCATGAGCAGGAAGTGATGGATCTTCATTTCGGAATCTCTGCTCTCTTGGTGGAAAGAAATCGCGAGCGATCGCCGCGCTTCTACTTTGTCGTCCATCGCATCGTCAATAGCGCCGTCGGCATGCTCATCTGGTAGAGCGTCGGATACGACTTGTCGAGGTTCATCGCCCGGTTGGTCGCGGCCATGCCGACGGTGAAGCGCGGCGAGGGCTCCCATGCGATGCCGGCGGCGTAGAACGCATAGAGGAATCCCTCGAGTCCCTCGGCGGCGACGTGGTTGAGGTCGAGCGACCCGCGCAGCGCCCACGTGCGCCCGATGCGCACACGGGCCTCGGCGGTGAGCGTCGCTCCCTCGACGTCCTTGAGATCCTGGTACTCGGTGAAGACCGCCCACTGGCTGAACGGACGATCGAAGTGCGCCAGCGGATAGTAGCTCGGCCCGATCGTGTTGCCGTAGAGCGGGCGCTCGGGATCACGATACTCGACGTCGAGCGTGTGCCTCTCCGCGTTGAAGAGACCGCCGTAGAAACGGTACTCCGCGTTGAGGTCGATCGACGCATCGTCGCCGCCGAGTGCCGAGCGGGCGCCGGCAACCCACGCTGCACGGGAGAGGATGTGCTCGCTCGTGCCGTCGCGCATCGCGAGCTGCCCGTAGATCGCATGACTGCCGGTTGCGACACGGCCGGACAGGGTCGCCGAGAAGTCGCCCATCGCAGACACTTCCATCATTTGCGCGCGCGGACTGTTCTCTGCGTAGCGAATGCGCTCGCCCGCTCGCGGCATCGAGATCAGTCCGGCGGAGACGCCCGCCGTCATCTCGTCGGCGAGCTGCACGCCGGCCAGTCCGGCCCACAGCTCGTCGTAGTCCTGGACGCCGAGACCGATGCCGGCGTAGAGATCGGCGACCTTGGTGTACCCGAGTCTCACCGAGCGCCATCGAGCGGCCGCGCGCACTCCCTGCACGTCGATGTTGTAGAGCATCAGTCCCTCGTCGACCCTCACGTCGGCCATGTGACCGAACGTCGCGACGAAGCCGAGCGTGTCGCCTGCGAGCATCGTCGACGTGTCGATCGTCAGCGCGACGCGCGGCACGACGAGCGCGTTCGAGAGGTTGGTGGCACCGTAGGAGAATCCACGGATCTCGCCGAGGAGCTCGCCGCGCACAAGCAGTCCGTCGATCGGCCGCGCCGACACGCCGAACGTCACTGCGACGCCGACGTGAATCAGCGGGTTGTCGCTGACGGTCGTCTCGTCGAGCTCCCAGGCCCAGCGTCGCAGCGTCTCGCCGGGACGTCGTGATGCGATCGCAGCGGGCGCACTGTGCTCGACGAACGCTCCGGTCGGCTCGTACCAGGTCGCACCCGAAAGGTCGAGCGAGATGCGATCGAGCCAGGACGAGCGCGATGTGTCGGTCGACGTCTGAGCGTGCGCGGCCGTCGCTGCGGCGAGCACCGCGACGAGCATCGCGACGAGCATCGCGACGAGGCGGCCGACGAACGGACGAGGCGTGTTCCGCATGTCGAGAGATGCTTGGTTAGTCGATCAGAACGACGGGCACGCGTTCTACGAGCGCGACGGTGCTGGTGATCCGAATCCCTTCGGCGATCTCGATGAAGTGGCTGCGGGTGTGAGCGAGATGGACGTTCGCCGGTCCCGCATGCATGAAGGATGGCGAGTAATGAATGGAACCAGAGTCGGGTAGATCGCCGATGGTGACGACGCGCTGCTCCGTGCCTCCCTGCACCTCCGCCAGGCTCAACTGGTAACTCCCCGAGTCCCCGGCAGCAACGAGCCACCGCGCCGTGAATCCCTTCGCGATCGAGATCGTGTCGCCGGGCCGCGGCGACAAGAGCGTGGGGCGTTCGGCCGGGATCGTCGCAGTGTCGACGAATGAGGCGATCTCGCCGCTGCCGGAGATCGACCAGACATTCACGTCCGGCTCGACGCGCAATGGGGTGATCGAATCGACGAGATGATACTCGAAGACGTCGCCGAAGACGAGGTCGACGTCGTTGAGACGCACGCGCCCAACCTGCACTCCGAAGCCCATGTAGGGACCATACGGACGAATGAACGACGCGCGCGCGTAGCTCTCGAGGATGGTCGTATCGCCGAGGTGGTCGCGATAGCTGCGGATGATGAGCACGCCGCGGTTCTCGAAGCAGTCGATGCTCGTGCACGGTCCGGGATCCGTGCCCGGCGAGCACGAGCCGAGCAGCAGCGCGATCAGTAGCGTCGGTACCATCGCCGCCACCGCACGCGGCAGCGCGGACGCCAGCGTCGCGACCGGCGTCGCGATCCGGATTGTGCGTCGGGTCATCTGTTCTCGCCGCCTCTCAGAAGTGGAACCCGAATCCGAAGAGTACCGACTGCATGCCGGCGAGAGCCATCGCGCCCATGAGCACGCCGGCCATCACGAGGACGAACGGCACGAACACGAGGGGCCGCACCAGCGGATGATCCCACGAGACGCGGTGCATCAGCGGCAGCAGGATGAATCCGAACGCGACGCCGAAGAAACTCACCTGGACCATCTTCAGGCACATCACGCCGAAGACGACGCCGCAGATGATCTCAAAGCCCTGCACGAAGAGATGGTCCGGATGGCTGTTCGTCAGCAGCCGCTTGACGCCGTCGCGCAGCGAGCCGATCGGGACGATCGACGCCGCGTGCACGTGCGCCGGGCGCCACTGTCCGTTGGCGCGGTCGGCCGTCACGTGGAAGATCGCCTTGCCGGTCACCAGGAAGAACAGCACGCCGAGACAGCTCAGCGGTCCGAGCGCGCCGTAGAGCGCGGTGCTGCGGCAGAGGAACAGGAACAGCGTCCCGGGCCGCCGCCACAGGTCGATGATGAAGCAGAGGATCGGCGCCAGCAGCGTCAGCATCGTGATCGCGAAGAAGTCGACGCCGTTGAGCGCGCCGAACGCCTCGTCGAGCCGCCATGCCGGTAGCTGCAGCGCCGTCGAGCCGAGCTCGACCGTCAGCGGCTGGCTGCGTCCGAACAGCGACGCCAGCACGATGTTCGCGTCGACGACGAAGAGGAAGTAGAACAGCGACAGCGGCAGGTTGAGCGTCGGGAAGAGGATGTCGCACTTCTCGACCAGCGAGATCTCCTTCGAGCGCAGCATCGAGCGCATCTCCTTCTGAAGGAACTCACAGGTGCCGCGCGTCCACTTCATGTGCCGAACGCGGAACGCACGGACGGTCTCGGGGAAGTCCTCGAAGCAGACGACGTCCTCCTCGAAGTACCCGCGCCAGCCGAGCTTGCGCACCGCAAGAGCGAACGCGAGGTCCTCGCTCACGAGGTTGGGGAACCCACCGGCCGCCTGCCAGCACTCGCGCCGGATGACCGCGCCGTGACCGAGCAGCATCACGAAGCCGTAGCGGTTGCGCAGCGGCTGGTACCACCGCCAGTGGATGTCGATGCCGACGCCCATGTACTTCGCGAGCGGACTCGTCGACTCGGGATTCGAGCGGTGATTGCACTGCACGAAGCCGATCGACTCGTCGGCCTCGAGCGTCGGGACGGTCCGTCGGAGGAAATCCTCCGGCAGGATCTCGTCCGCGTCGACGAGCGCGAAGTATGGCTCCGTCGTCGCGACATTCGTCAGTCCGTTGTTGAGATTGCCTGCCTTGAAACCGCGGCGATCGGCGCGTCGCACGACCTGCACGCGCTCGCGATGCCGTTCGGCGAACGCGTCGACCATCGCGCGAAACGCCGGGTCGCTGGAGTCGTCGAGGATGTAGACCGTGTAGTTCGGATAGTCCTGCCGCACGCACGACGCCGCGCTCGCCTCGACGAAGTCGTTCGCCGTCGTGTAGAGGATTGCGACCGCCGGAGGATTCGCGGACAGCTCACCGGTGGGCTTCGCCGGACGATGGCGCCAGCGGTAGATCGTTCCGAAGACGATCACCGACACGTTGAAGAACGCGTAGAGCCACGCCACCTCGGTGAAGAGGATGAAGAACAGCAGGGCGCTGTACGCGAACGTCGTGTCCGCCAGATCGAGAAGGCCGGCCAGGCGCGGGTGGAACCACGCGACCGAGGCGATCCAGGCGACGACGATGAAGAGGTACTGCCAGGGCTTCGGAGAGTATCGACGCTTCATTGGGGTCACCTCTCCGCCAGACCGATGGTGACCCCGACCGAGAGAATCGTCGTCGCGTCGGTCTCGCCGACGTACTCGGTTCGGAAGAGAGCGTGCATGCGGTTGGCACGGCCGAAGGGCGCGGAGACCTTCAGGTAGCGATCGGAGATGCCCCGATAGTCGTCGATGTAGCCGGTCGACGCCTGACCGCCGGCGAGGCCGCCGCAGAGCTGCCAGCCGTTCTCGAAGCGGTATTCGCCGCTGAGCAGCAAACGCCACTCCCGCTCGTTCGGCATTCCGTTGCTCGCCAGGAAAAACGTCGGGTTGAGCTCGAAGCGATCGCCGAGGGGAATGCGCAGGCCGGTGTGCCCGACCCATTCGGTGCGATCGTCGGAGCGCAGTCCGAGCCACAGGCCTCCCTTGAGCGCGTAGCGTCCGGGCAGCGTGATCACGTGCTCGCTGCGCAGGAGCGTCTCGCCGATGCTTCCCGGAAGCGATCGCCAGCCGAGCTCGATGCGCGTCGTGTGGTTGCGCTCGTCGCCGTAGGCAATGAACCCGCCGATGTAACCGGCGGGCACCGCGCGGTTACCGGCGCTGAGCACGACGTTGTCGAGCGACAGGCCGTTGTCGTACTGGAACCACACGCGCGACGTCGACGTCGGCCAGATCGCGACCTCGACGAAGCGGAAGCCGAGATTCGACTCTGCGCGCGGTCGCTCCTCGTCATCGAACCACGTGACGCCGAGCCACGACGTGAGCTCGACCTTCGGCCGGGCGCTGCGCGCGATCACCAGTCCGTTGCGCGCGTCGATGTTGTCGGGATCGAGATCGATCACGCGCTCGTACGCCGCGCGCGCCTCGCTCATGCGCCGATCGGCCAGCAGCGTGCGGGCGTGCATCATCGCGAGCTCCTCGTCGGCGGGACGCTCGGCCGCGAGGGCGCCGAAGCGCGCGGCGGCCTCGTCGTTGCGCCCGCGCCAGTGGGCGACGTAGGCCAGGCCCTTGGCCGCATCGAAGTTCTGCGAGTCGATCGCCAGCGCGCGATGGAACGCGTCGCCTGCCTCGGTGAACCGACCCGACCACGCACTGGTCCACCCGACCCCGTTGAGCGCGTCGATGTTCGCGGGATCGGCCTGGGCCGCCGCGTCGAACTCCGAGCGCGCCAGCTCGAGCTCGCTCGACTCGAGGTGCCCGCGCGCGCTCGACATCAGCGCGCGCACAAGACCGGAGTCGAGCACGATCGGCTCGGCCGTCTCGCGCGCGGGCGCGTAATCGAGGACGACCGCATCGTCGGAGCGATCGAGGATCATTCCGAACGGATAGGTCACAGGCTGGGTCGTCAGGAGCGGCGGCTCGTCGGTGGCATACAGCGACGGCGGCGGAAGCGGCTGTTCGTCGAGCGTCGCCGGCATCTCGATCGCCACCATCGTGTCGGGCCGCGTCGTGTCCGGCGTCGTCGGTTCGACCGACTGCGCCGTGACGGCCAGAGGCAGCAGCATGAGGAGCACGGTCTGCCAACCGCGATACTGGGGAGAGGGCATACGAATCCTCGGGGTGAGCGAGATCCGTGAAGGTCGGATCACGCGCAACTGGTCGGCTGAGGCGTGCGGAAGAGGACGAAAGGTATGACGAATCCGCCGAATGGCGTGCCCACTCCTGCGCCTCTCTAATGAGCCCATGAGAGGCCCGAATGTCACAGGAACACGGCGACTCGGGGAAATGTTGTCGCCGCCGCGCGATCGTCCTCTGCGAGGAACAATCGGAGGCCGGCGAGTTCTCGCTCAGACGCCGAGCAGACGCCGCGCGATGCGCCAGCAGCCGTACGCGGCGAACGGCGCCACGAGCACGTCGATCGTGTAGTGGACGTGCTGAAGCAGCACGCAGACGGCGACGAGCGTCGTGCACGCCAGAAACAGCGCGCGCAGACGCGGCCGCGTCGCGGTCAGGTACAGCAGGAACAGCGTGGAGGTGTGGCCCGAGAAGAAGAGATCCTTATTAACCGTCGTGCCCGTTCCGAAGAACTCGATGACCGGATCGACCAGCGGGATGAACCCGGCAGGCGCCTCCAGCGGCGTGACGTACATCATCGACATCCGCACGATCGCGAGGATCGCATACGACGTGATCGCGACGAGGAGCTCGCGGGGGTGACCGACGAGGAAGTAGAGCGCCGAGAACAGCGACAGGTAGATGAGCCCGAACGCCACCCACGTGACGTCGTGGGCCGGAAGCAGCGCCAGCAGCGGATCGGCGAGCGAGGCTCCCTGCCGCGCCTCGTTGACGCCGAGAAAGCGTGAGAACCCCGCAAGCGCCGCGACGAGCGCCGCGGTCATGCCGACGAACTGAATGCGAAAGCGCGACTCCGCGAGCGCGGATCGCCATCGGCCGCCGACGGTGTCGTGCATAGGGGATTACTTCGCGAGCGTCATGACGATCGTCTCGCTCCAGTGGCCGCTGATGATCAGGCAGTAGTAGAGTCCCGACGGGTGCGCGGCGGCGTCCCACTCGAGGACGTGACGCCCTGCCGCCATCGGTCTGTCGGCGAGCACGGCGACACTGCGACCGCCGAGGTCGAGGATCTCGACCCGCGTCGGAGCGTCGAGGCCGAGCGAGAACTCGATCGTCGTCGTCGGGTTGAAGGGGTTCGGAGAGTTCTGTCGCAGCGCGTAGCTCTCGCCGGTGGCATCGAGCAGGCGCTGGCTCAGTCCGCAGACCGAGTCGAGACGCACCATCGCCGGCCGCGTCTCGACGCGCGTGCACTCCTTGCCCGGCAGCCGCACCTCCAGGCGAGCGATCGAGCTGTCGCCGTGGTTGATGAACGTCGCGAAGCGTAGGCGCGCGAGCAGTCCCGTTCCCTCGAGCCACGAGCCGTCGGTCGCGAACAGTCGCGCCACGAACTCGCCGCGCGAAGGGTCCTGCGAGATCGGGAGGATCGCCCAGCCCTCGACCAGCGTCGAATCGAGGAACGCGCGCTCGAGGCGCATGATCGTGGGATCGTAGGTGACTTCGATCTCCAGCACCGACACGAAGGCCTGGTCGAGCGGCTCCTCGAGCTCCACCGGCAGCTCGAGCTCGGTGCCGGGATAGATCCCGATGTCGGGTCCGAGGTTCGCGTGCACGAGACGCGGAGCGGGATCGACGACGACGGTGACCGAGTCGGTCGAGGCGCACCCAAGCGCGTTGAACACGCGCACCGTGTAGGTCGTCGTCTGCGTCGGATATGCGCTCGGCTCGGCGCACTCGACGCAGCTCAGCGATTCGGCCGGCGACCACAAGTACCGTGTTCCGCCACTGGCGCGCAGCGTCGCGCTCTCGCCGAGGCAGATGCGCGCGTCCTCGCCCGCCTCGGCGACGGGCTTCTCGCTGACGGTAATGCGCATAGAATCGATCGAGACGCAGCGGCCGTTGTTGGAGGTCACGAGCGTATACGTCGTGCTCACGAGCGGCGTCGCGACGGGGGTCGCGCACGTCACGCACGACAGCCCGGTCGCCGGGCTCCACGTCAGCTCGGTGCCGCCGCGACCGGCGAGCTCGACGCTCTCGCCGACGCAGATCGACGTGTCGGGTCCGGCATCGACCGCCGGGAACGGCTCCACGATGATCGTCACCGAGTCGGTCGTGACGCATCCAGCTGCGCTCGTGGCGACGATGTGATAGGTCGTCGTCACTGCGGGTGCGGCGACGGGAGCGGGGCAGTTGGCGCAGCTGAGGCCGAGCGCGGGCGTCCATCGGATCGACGCGGCCTCGACCGCGGCGAGGTCGAGCTGCACGGCGTCGCCGATGCAGATCGTGCGGTCGGGTCCAGCCTCGATCGCCGGACGGGGATTGACCGTGACGTCGAGCGAGAACGTGTCGGTGCCGTTGTCGTTCGAGGCGACGAGCATGACGCGGAAGACGCCCGCATCGGGGAAGCGCACGAACCCGGGATGCCGGCCGTACGGGCTGCCCGGATCGTCGCCCGCCTTGACGCCGCCCGGTATCGTCCACTCCCACGCCGTAGGATTATCGTAGCTCTCGTCGGTGATCTCGATCGTGTCGCCGGCGCAGATCTCGATCTCCGACGATCGGAAGAGCGCCCGCGGCGGACGGCAGGTCTCGCGCGTCGGATCGTACATGCCGTGCGTGATGTTCGGCATGCCGAGCTTCGCGTACGGAGCGCCCAGCGACACCGCGCGGTGACGATAGTCGCACGCGACGCCGGCGCGGTTCGGATCGGTGATGACGCTGAGCTCCGACTCGTCGCGGATCGCCGCGTAGATGCGCCCGTCGGGTCCGACCTGCATCTGGCCGGTGTGGCCGTAGGAGACCAGGCGGAACGTGTTGCGATGCAGAACGGTGCGGCTGGCGATGATCGCGGCGCGGGAGCCGCGCGTGAGGTCGTGCTGCGCGATGTAGCGCGCCTGCTCGCCGCTCGAATACAGCTTCGTGCCGTCGGGCGAGAAGCAGATGTCGTAGACGACCGAGTCCTCGGGCGCGATGTCGATCCTGATGGCGTTCGAGAGCGTACCGGTGCGGCGGTCGAAGTCGATGAGGTCGATCGCCGGCGCGCGGAAGATCGCGACCGCGAGTCGATCGCCAGCCTGGTTGAACTTCATCCCCCCGATCGCGGCCTCCGGCCAGCCGATGTGCGGCGTGCCGAGGTCGTAGGTGGCGGGTCCCTCGAAACCGGACTTCGACAGGTAGTAGACGATGAAGCGCGTCGACTGCAGCTCGTGCATGATCACCCAGAAGCCGCGGCCATTGCAGTGCTTGACGACGGCGATCTTCTCGGTGACGTTCCCGTGCAGGAAGCGATGCGACGTCGTGACGGCGCCCAGTCCGCCATCGAGCTCCATGTCGACGATCGACCACGTCGCGACCGACGTGCCGCCGTTGTACTCGCCGGCATCGATCGAGACGATGTAGAACTTCGTGGAGTCCCCGGGCATGGGGATGATCGTGGCTCCCTGGGTCGACGAGATGATCGCCGGGCTGGCGATGCCGGCGCCGCCGGGCATGACGCGCCCGTTGCGATTCCAGACCGTGTCGCCGTCGGTGTGCATGAGCATCCGGCCGGTGCGGTGGTCGCAGAGCGTCGCGGTGCCTTCGGACTGGTGGTCGAAGCCCGGCGTGCCGACGGCCGAGCCGCCGCGGAAGTCGAGGCCGGCCCGGTAGCCGAAGTACCAGAGGGAATTCTCGAGCTGAGCGGTCGCGGCGATCGGCGCGCACAGAAGCGCGGCCGCGACGATCAGCAGTGACGCGATGCGAACAGAGGCGATGTTCATCGAGGGCGATCTCATCGAAGCACGGGGGGTCACCGACAGGTCCGTTCGAAGCGGCGAGCGCGGGCGACGCCGGTGGAGCGCTGCGCAGGGGAAGTGCCGCATCGTGTCAGCTCTCCGGCGCCGTGCCCTGCGGCGGGAGCGTGTGAAAGCCGAGCCGCTGAAAATACAACGAACCGGCGCATTGGCGAGGATCTCAGCGCACCAGCGCCATCCTCCGGAGAAGGACGTCGGCGCCGAGCCGTAACTGACAATGGTAGATGCCGCTGGCGAGCCCGGCGGCCGTGAAGTCGATTTCGTGGTCCCCGGCCGAGAGCCAGCCGTCGACGAGCGTCGCGACGACCGTGCCGGCCGCGTCGAGCACGGCGAGCCGGACGTGTCCGTCACGCGGCGTCGCGAAGGCGATCCGCGTGCCCGCGGCGAACGGATTCGGGCGATTCGGCCGCAGGACGGGCCGCGCCGTGTCGAGCTCGATCAGGCGCGCCTGCAGACCGCAGATCTGCAGCGTCAGCCGTCCGGCGCGGCCCGGCACGACGCTGCAGAGCGTCCCGGGCACCTCGAGCGCGAGCGGCAGCGTCGCGGTCGTCGTGCTCGTCAGCCAGGTCGCGAAGCGGATCGAGAGGATCCTGCCGGCTCCCCCGAGCGCAACGCCCGGCGGCGGCGTCACGGTGGCGATCGCGGTCGACGTCGCGGTGTCGTCGACGAGCGCGACGCCCCAGCCGTCGACGAGCGATCCGCCCGTGACGACGTCGATCGGACGCATGATCGCGCGGTCGTAGCCCAGGCGGACGGTGATCGCGCCGACGGGCACCGCGGACTCCATCGTTCCGATCGTCACGGGCACCGCGACGGTATCCCCCGGCGACGCGACGATCTCAGCGGCGCCGGCGTCGATCGCCGCGGCGGCTCGCACGGTGATCGTGCGCGTGATCTCGCTGGTTCCCTTCGCGTTGGTCGCGACGAGGCGCACGGTGAACACGCCGGCCGAGTCGAAACAGACCGGACCCGGATCGCGCTCGCTCGACGTCGCGGGCCGGCCTCCCTCGAACGTCCACTGCCACTCGGTCGGCAGGTTGCGGCTCGAGTCACGGATCGTCGTGCACTCGCCGGCGCAGATCGGATCGTCCAGACTGATCAGGGCCTCGGGCGGCCCGCACGGCCTGATCAGCCCATCACGGTAGCTTTCGATCATGTTGGGCAGTCCGACGGCCACGCGTGGCTCGACCGCGCCGACCTGCATGCGGAAGCCGCGCGGGTTGAATCCGCAGGCGATCCCCTTGTCGTTGGGCCGATCGATCGTCGGCATCCAGCCGGTGTTCGCCGCCAGCAGGGCGCTGTTGTTCGCGATGTAGATGCGTCCGTCGGGCGCGCACTGCATCGCGTAGAAATCCCCCGTCGCGATCGGCGTCCGAGAGTCGAAGATCGCCTGCGCGTCGCCAGCGGTCACGTCGTACTGAAAGAGCGAGTCGTAGATCCACCCCGGCTGCCATTCGACGAGGTAGAGGAAACGACCGTCGGGCGAGAAGCTCAGGCCGTACTTCGCCCGATCGCTCAATCGCGTCGTGTATGTCAGCAAGCCCGTCGCCGCGTTGAAGTCGAAGAGCTCGACGAACGAGGTCGCGACCACCGAGGCGATGCGGCGGCCGTCGCTCGAGGCCTTGAGATATCCGATCGCGTACTGTGCGCCGCCCTCGTGCGCGCTGCCGGTGTACGAGAGGTTCGGCGTCGAAGCCACGCCCGCGGCGCTCACGAGGTAGGCGCGGAAGGCGTTCGAGCTCCATTCGTGCGTGACCACCCAGACGTCGATGCCGTTGGCGTGGCGCACGGCCGTGAGCTTCTCCGTGGTCGGCGCATAGATCGGGACGTTCTTCGCGGTCACCACCCCGAGCCCGCCGTCGCCGTCGAGGTCGACGATCGAGTAATGAAGTCCTTCGTTCGGCGGATCCTGCAGCGGGCTCGCGTCGACGGTGAACACGTAGAAACGACGCGGATCGCACGGCGCCGGAACGATGAGCGCCGACTGCGTCGACGACGCATGGCCCATCAGGCCGGTGCCGTTCGGCATCGCACGGTGCTGCCGGTTCCATACCGTCATCCCGTCGGTGTAGAAGAGCAACTGCCCCGTCGTCGGATCGGCGATCGAGGCGCATCCCTCCTCCTGATCGATCGCCCCGTCGGCCAGCGGCGTCGGCACGGCCCCGTTGAAGTCGATCCCAGCACCTCGCCCGAAATACCAGACGTTGGCCTCCGACTGCGCGAGCGCAGACGGCGCGGCCATCAGCAGCGCGAACAACGGAGCGAGGTATCGAACGAGCATCGGCAACGGATTCTTGAACAACGGGCCGCGCGGCGCGGCGGTTAGAATCAGGGGGCGAGCATGAGCTTGATCGTCCGCTCGCCCGTCGACGTGACGAAGCGCACGAAGTACTGTCCGACCGCAATCCCGTCGGAGCCGACGCGCACTGTCTGGCGTCCCGCATCGAAATGCCGGGCGGCCACCGTGTGCACGAGCTCGCCGCGCGTGTTGAAGAGATCGATCGCGATGTCGCCCGGCGCGACATTCCTGAACGTCACGACGACCTCGCGCGTGGCGGGGTCCTGCGCCGCACCTGCCTCGACGAGTCCGTCGTCGACGGCCGAGCCCGGAACCGAGTCGACCCGGGCGAAGCCGCTGGATGTGACGAATTCCGCGCAGGCGAGCCGCGTCGTTGGCGTCACGAAGAAGGGAAGCTCCGTCGACGACGTGTCGCCGTTGACGATCGCGAAGGGGATCCTTAGCATCGTTCCCGTTCCGGAGAGGATCTCACCGGCAGGGGCCATGAGCTTCAGGAAGATGACGGTCCGCCTCGAATCCGCGGGATCGATGACTGGGGGAGTCGGCGAGAGGGCCACGGTCCATCCGTCGAGGATCGTCCCGGCAACCAGTGCGGCCAGATTGTTCGGATCGATCAGGTGCCGCATCATTTCGTGCGCGAAGCGGAACGAGATGTCGAGCTCGTCGATGCGCGCCGCGTCGATCTGTCGATCGAGCACGACCTCGACGGCGATGGTGTCCCCGGGCAGACCGTGGGCGTCGCGGGTGATGTGCGCTGTGGCCTCGTATCGCTCTCCCCTGCCGACGACATCCGCCGCGACCGGGTTGCCGCCGAAGCCGACCGAGTGCGTACCGGTGACGTCGGTGATGCCGAAGACGACGCGCGCCGTGTAATCTGTCGAGGCGTTCTGGTTCGGCGCGAAGCGGACCGGGACAAGGAGCCGCTCTCCGGGAGCGAGTGCCAATGGCAATGTCGGCTTCGTGATCTCGAACGCGCCGACCATGTCCTCGAGCGTCACGCTCCGGACGACGACGGAGTCGCTGCCGTCGTTCTCGACGAAGACGCTCGAGGTCGTGTCGAAGCATCCGGCGATGGTGCCCATGGCACTGCCCGTCGGGCGAACAGATAGCGTGGAGCGCTCGGCGATCAGCGAGGCCGTCGAGTCGTCGCACGGCGAGAAGGAACCGCCGAGCACGAGCTCCGCCGCATGCTCGCCCGGAGCCGTCGGGGCATACGCCACGAGGACGTCGAACGTCGCGCGCGCGGGCAACGTCGCCCCCACGATTGCGACGGCGTTCAGGATCGTGAACACTCCGACACTCTGCGGGTTGGCCGGGATGATGCGAAGGTCGGTGATCGACACCGGCCGCGTGCCGCCGAGCGGGCTCGACGTGGCGAACGTCACGGTGCGCGTCACCGCGGGCGCGTTCGGCTCGAAGATCTCCCGGCCGAAGTCGGTCGGACCGGGCGCAGCGATGTGCGACTCGATGCCGATGCCGCGCAGCGTGTTTCTTGCTTCAAACCCGTCGCGCATTACGAGAACGACGTCGCAGCTGTATACACGTTCCTCGTGTCCCGGCCGGAAGAGCACACGCTGATAGTACCGGGGCTCGAAGTTCACGGTGTCGTAGTTACCGAACCAATCACCGCTGGCGATAGTCTTCAGCGGATCGCTTCGATCGAGTTCGAAGTAGGCCACATCGGGTCCCTGCAACTCGATTCGATCGACGTAGGCCGGAACGTCGCCGGTGTTGAAGGCATAGATCTCGGCCGCGTATTCGCGCTGCGAGTTCTTCGTTCCGAGCGGCGATGCGGCCGGAGCGCACTCGCCGCGCACGTTCCACTGCTCCTGCCAGTCATAGCCGGTGATCGCGACGCCGGGTCGAATGACCCGTGCGCGCCAGCACGAGGCGGTCCGGCACGAGCGCGCCGAAGTGTGGAAGCGCCCCGTGTCGATGAACTCGCCGGACTCGGTCGCGGTGAACGTGACGTTTATGTCGATGAACTCGCCCGCACGGAGCTGAGCAGACCGGAGCCGCTCGAGATCGCTCTGCGAGATTCGGAACGCCGGGTGGAGCCACTCGACGACCGCACCGCCGGAAGGGTTGTTGAAACTGACTACGCCGCCGCCGTCGTTGCTGAGGCGCAACGTGCGTGAACCCATGTTTCCAATCCGCAGGGTTCCGAAGTCGAGGTCGCCCATCTGGAGGCAGGGATCATCGGTCGCGGCGTGGTCGCGGGGTTCGTCCGCGTGCGCGCCGAGCGATGAGAGGAGCAGAAACAGCGCGA
>Ga0247823_10001459_pt1 | contig 19745 bp, 20 predicted proteins | sample 13C_PalmiticAcid_2_FD_192426 | JGI IMG/M metagenome (GOLD analysis project Ga0247823, IMG submission 192426) | Soil microbial communities from agricultural site in Penn Yan, New York, United States - 13C_PalmiticAcid_Day30 | ecosystem: Environmental > Terrestrial > Soil > Agricultural land... | reverse complement strand
TCTTCGAAAGGTCAATTCAGAAGTCAAACTCAGTTGCTGACGCAGCCAACCCCAGTGACTCGGGTATCATCACTCCCAGTTTGGCCCTGGGATCCTTCAAGACATACTTTGGCAACCCCAACGCACCACTCCGGGGCGCCATCGTGTCCGTTTATCAAGCTGGAGGTGCATATCCACACACCGTGTTGGTCCTTCTGGTACAATGCTAACAAGCCATGACCAGCATGGTTTGGTAGCGCGTCAGTTGGTGTGACTAGCGATAGGCTCGGCCGGCGCAAGGCCATCGCCTTTGGCTGTGCATGGGGTGTTCTCGGTGCCGCGCTGATGGCCGGTGCGGCACACGTTGCTATGCGTAAGTAGCATCCAGGCGCCCAGGGAGCCACACCGAGTTCTGCTGTTGATACTTACGCACCTAATAGTCATCATCGGCCGCCTTCTGATCGGCTATGCTGTCGGCACCATCACGGGTGTTTCTCCTGTGTTTGGGGCCGAGATCGCCAAGGTCAGCCCAATTGTCCGAATTCTGTCACTTTGGGCTCACTGACATCACCCCAGACAAGTGAACGTGCGAGAGTTACAGCAGTTACTCAAATGAGTTAGTCTCGCTGCCCTCGAAGTTGTTCGCGCCTCAAGACACTGACTGTTTACAGTGACCGCCTGGGGATTCTTTGTTGCGTTGTGGACTGGTGTGGGTGAGGGCAAGTGGTCGAACGCCAACCAGTGGAGACTCGGATTTGCGATCCAGGGCATCCCGGCCCTCCTTCTCGGTGTCGGCGTCTTGTTCATCGGGGAGTCACCGAGATGGCTGTGCCTCAAGGGCCGCTACGAGGAGGCCGAGCAGACCTTCCGCCGCTGGCACTACAACGGCACCAACGACGAGTGGTGCAAGACCGAGTTCAATCTCATCCACACCAGCATCGCCGAGGAGACGCAGGCACAGACCCGTCTTGGCTGGGCCGATCTTGTCCGCACCGCTCCCTACAGGAAGCGCCTTTTCGTCGGCTCTTTCGTTTGGGCTGCCGCCATGTTGTCGGGCATCAGCTTCGTGCAGTACTTCCAGACCGCCATCTACGCGACCCTGCAGTTTGACCAGGACCAGCAGCTGCTTGTCAGCGGTCTGTACGGCTGCGTCGCCCCCATTGCCTGCATCATCTCGCTCTTCTTTGTCGATCGCATCAACCGCAAGACGATTCTGGTCACCAGCTCGTCGCTGCTGTCGCTCTCATACATGATCATCACCATCCTCGCTGCCATCTTCCCCGCCAAGCCTGGCCTCCCGACCAACGCGGCCGCACAGAAGGGTCTGATTGCCTGCATCTTCTTCGTCTCGGCCAACTACTCGGCGCTGTTGGGCCCCATGTCCTGGATTATCCCGTGAGTTGGCCCTGACAGCTTATGACGCAGCGGGATACCTTACTGACACCGCTAACCTCACAGCCCCGAGGTCTTCACCACCGAGCTGCGCGCCAAGGCGAACTCCGTCGTCCAGGTCATCCACTACTCCATCAGCTTGGTTATCACCCAGTGCTCGCCGATCGCCCTTGAGCGTGTGGGCTGGAAGTACTACGTGGGTCTCACTGTCTCCAACTTTGGGGAGTTATTGTTGCTGACCCGCAACCCAGATCCTGTTCATTCTTACCAACGCGCTCTGCGCCGTTGTCTTTGCGCTCGCCTATCCCGAAACCAGAGGTGTGTGCTGTGTGTACAGTCTGACGCAGGAGTATGCTGACAATCTGCCACAGGCAAATCGCTCGAGGAGATGGATGAGATCTTTGGTGACGTCCAGAGGAGGCACGACCTCGAGTACAAGTCTGCGGGTGATGCTGCTTCGGAGAAGGATGGGTTCCAGGTCGTGGAGGCGGCCAAGTAGATGCCCCATGGCATCACCATGTTTTGAGGTCAAGAGTGATTTGACTCGTTTAGAGCGCATGGGATCGTTGTTCGGATGTCCCCTCTGCAAGACATTAATTTATAGAACGGGCTGATGCCCCCTACCAGAATTGTCGGTGTCAGCTCACACAGTGTCTAGTGTGCATCGCAAGACTTTTATCCCAAACTTGAAGGCCGTAGTGACCATCAGGTTACATAGTGCCATTTCCTCTTCCGTTAGCATGGCACAAAAGGTAGAGCGGAACCATGTCCGGGCGATTTCCATTTCTCCCCACTCTCCGTCACGCGGACAACAGCAGCATAAACAACACACTCAGCAGCAACGGCAACTACCAGGTAAGCAAGAAATCGATCGATTCAAAACGAATGGCTAGACAACATCGGTCTTCTGCAGAGACCAACCTTGTACTGTGGCAAAAGCTTTTGCCGAGAACGACACCATCCTCCCTTCCCTTCTCCTGGTACAGTCTGCACTCGTCTCAATCCCACCCATGGGCTCAGACTCGGGTGCTCAGCAAAGTCCGTACTTCTCCAGGAAGTTGCCCAAGGCGCTGAAGCAGCCCGCGCAGCCGCACAGCTTTTGCGCACAGTCAGTATAACATGTACAATGCCAAACAGATTCACACACCCAAGAGAATGGGATAGACAGAGAGGCTGGGGGGGGCCTCGGGCGGGGCGGGAAGCGAGCCGTGCCAGGAGTGAGGGGACCCGAGTATCGAGAGGGGAATAGGGGCGCCCGCCTGGGGGTCCCGAGCTCTGAGACTCACCTCCTTCTTCTTGGCGCACTTGAAGATGCCCTGCCAGTTCTCGTCGTCGATGGCCTCGGCGATGCACACCGCCTGGCTGATGACGTCGATGCAGCTCAGGATGGAGCAGCCCGCGGGGGCGGCGAAGGCAAAGACTGAGATGGGGGGAAACATGGGTTAGTGTTTTCTTGGTTGGTTGGTTGCGGCAAGGCGTCATCGGAACGTGTCTTGTGGTAGAGCCAAAGAGGAAGGAGGGAGCGGGTGTTGGGACAGGGTCAAAGGGGGATGAAGAACATACCTTCGGCCTCGTTGAAGGTTGCGCGGGGGGTCATGTCGCGCATCAGCGGGCGGACGTCGCGGGTGATCTCGGCGCTGGGAAGGGCGAGGGCCGGGACGAGGAGGGTGGTGAGAACGGTGGCGGTGAACTTCATTTTGGCGGTTGGTTGGATTTTGAAGGCGGGACTTGGTGCTTCGAGTCTGGTCTCAAGGGTTGGAGATCTGGCTGATGGTGTTTTGAGAAGGGAAGAGCGCCTCTCTTATACTTTTTGTGACTCCAGCAAGGTGGGAAGTTGAGCTGACTGAGGGTTGGGATGCTTCATGGTCCATGTCCAGAGGTTTCGCTTGCCGCTTCCACGTTGAGCAGAGTGTAAATTACCGGTCTATGCTTGTTGGCGTTGAGGCGATAGCGGGGTCGCGATGCCGAGACGGTTTGTTTGCCCAGGTTCATATTGCGGCTGTGGCAGGGTTCGGGCTTGGTGGTGTGGTAGGATTGGAGATATTGTCTCTCGCTAAAACATATAGTCACAGAGACGGTAGCATGGTGGTTTTGGGTCTTTCTTGATGCCGATACCGTGAAAGGGGTAGGTCTCGTGCCATGGTACTACATTCGGACATGACCATCTCCTCAAACGTCGTCAACCAAGACTGAATGTGGTTGCCATCAACACCACTTGCCAACGGAGTCCAGTACACCGAGAAACATGAATTAAAGTTAAGGGTGAAGTCAAAACCATGTGAAACGATTCTATTAAATCTAGCTTCTTCTTAGATCCATGCATTTCATACTAGCCTTTGGGACGAGGTTGACCTCGGCTGGCAACAGGCATTAAGATGTTGGGGGCGAACAGGGCTTCAGCCTAATTATTACGTTCAAGTTAATCAGATAACTCCTGCATCAGTCGGCATGCAGACGTTGAAAATACATTCATTCAACCCTGTTGTCCTGCTCCCCGGAGAGGAAGCGTTTGGCGAGAATTCCAGGAAATGTTGCAATGACATGCAGGAATCACAACTTTGTGAGGTATCTCTAAAGCATGAGGGCCGGGGTCAGTCTGAGACATCGGCATAATTTAACTGCCGTGAATTAGATGCAGGAAGCCAGGCGTTTTTCGGGGTCCGACAAACCAGATAAGGCAGAAACGGAAGATGAACTGCATTGCTTGGGTGCATCTTGTTAACGTTACCCTGGCCATCTTGATTGATGCCACGCAGGGCGGCTATCAAATGCAAACGATGTGCGGCTGAAGGTACGTATGGAGGTGTTGGACAAGGCACCTTGGTCTCGTGGATGAACTCCACAAGCTTCGCGGCCCCCAATGTTCGATGACCATCCAGGCCCAAGCCGGGTGGACATCTCACCGCGCCACGAGGACTCACGGCAGTGGTACACAGGCCTTTGGGTGGTTTAATTCCTCAAGGTGTGTGAACCCTGCATGTATAGATGGAGGTGGTCTTGTTAAACGGGGTTGAACATGCAGGTGTGTTCCAAGCTTGCACAGCATCGGACTTCATAACGGTCCTGCATCAAGATTCCCGATAGGCGACCGAAGACCATGACACATGCATCGACTCGCTAGAGGGAACGCATGATTGGGCCCGATTACAAGCAAAACTATCATACCGTGTGTGAGGTGCAGACAATCAGAGAGCTGAGTTTAGGCAAAACCATGCAGGGCTCAACCTCTTCTTGTCTCAAAATTGAGCCGTGGACGGCCATAAATCTCTCCGACGCTTATTTCCAAGATCTTGAAATGGGCTCATTGGTCCAGGGGCAATGCTAATGCTGTGCAATGTGTTCCACAAGTTGGTGAAACCTTCATCGCCTAGGTAGTTGCTGTTCTGTCGCCCTGAGCTTGGTGTTTGAGAAGGGAGCGTGGAAGTCAAACCGCTGTTGGTATTTGAAGTGCAATTAGAGAAAACTATTCTGAGGTTGTTTGTGGGCTTTGACAACGAAGTGAAATACGTAGGCAGTCAAAGCCATTGGGGTGATTAGGAGGTCCTGTGTTCGTGTAATACAGACAAACTCGAGAACTCGCTGTTCTGGCCGCCGAATTTGGCTGGCGCGTGCCACCGTCTTTAGTGGCCTCGACAATGCGGGGGGTCCTGGTCTCTCACATGTACCCTGAACATTCCCCAACAGCCAACACCCAACCTTGGCGGCCCCCCAGTTCATTGGCCCTGGTCCAGGCTTCATTTTCCGCAATCCTGTGACGAACCTGTTCGCCCTGACCCACTCTGAAAGGGCCCCGGAGGTGATGCTAGTCAGGATGAGATTCGGTAGAGCCAAAGGGTCTACCACAAGATGCACTGATCTGGTCTCGCTGAGAATGGTGGTTACCAAACTGTGGATGAATTGCTTACTGAGGAAGCTCCAAGCTCCCGTAACGAGTGACTGACTGGCTGGTATATATACATGCTGATTTCTTGATCACTTGCTATTGGTGTTCGCATGATCGCTGCTCGACCACTGCGATCACTTTCTGGTTGGCTACCTGGTAACTAAGCAATTGGCTAGCGGGCCTTCCCGCTTCCCACAAGCAGCCGTGGCGGCGATGCGCCACCACTGCTGGAACAAAACGAGGGACCGAATCCCTCGGGTCCAAAGGGAACTTGTTCCCTAAGGATCAGCCTTTGCAACGCAGCAGAACCTCTAGCAGAACGACCGTCGGTAGCCTCCACTTCAGAGCTGTTCCTCCTGCCTGAGACCCTCGTGAACCATAGGAGATGTCCCAGTAATGAGCGCTCGTGTTGACTCTAATGATTCACTCATCTAGCAATCAACGACAACTTTACATGTGTGTTGCATGTGTGTTGCGTCAGTACAGTAGTCTAGACTCTAGACTCTTGGAGTAACAAGCATTCTGGGCGCGGCTCGTTCCGTCCATCGGACAAAGCCAACACACAGCTTGGTCTTTGACTTACTTCGCGCGTGACGTCAACAGCCTCATGGCAGCGCCTACACCACACTGTCGCCACCTCTCGTACTTGTGCCGTGATGGCAAGTCTAGCCCGCGGTCGAGATCATGCGCGGTCCAGACGAACGACATTTGCGCGTTGGTACGTAGCGCGACGTAACGATCAAGACAGATGAGCGAGTTGAATGAGATTCGACACCCTAGGAGGCATAGACCTGTCGGTCGACCCGGCAACATACGGCTTTGACCAATCTATTATTAGAATTGTGACGTCAGCATCCAGTCCTAGCTTGAGCTAGCCGCAACACAGTTACTCTCTTCTCGTATATGTCCCACGATGGCCGTTTCTAGCGCGCGCGTTCGAGACACGAGCGGTTCAGATGAGCCGTTCAGACGAGTGGTTCAGACGAGCGGTTCAGACGAGCTGGTATCCGGAGTTTCGGACGTCTGTGCGTGGCGCGACCATGATCTTGGTTTTCTGCTGGAATCGAGACATGCCGCATCTCTCGTCAACTTGGGTGGGACACTTTTAGGCCCTGATCGGCTCGCAGAACTGGTCTAGCAGAAGTATTGAATCTTGGCCTGCGCTAGTAAAAGTTGGTTTTATCGAGTCCGAAGACACTGCTTCCCGGCCGAAGATTGTTGCCCCCTCTCCCTATCCCAACAGGCCCCAAGCACAGTTCTTAGATAAAAGCCCATATAACCCCCCTTCCTGTCAGCTAGAGGGTGTCAGAGGGTTGCGTTATTTCCTTCACAAAACACCCGCCTTGACTCAAAATTGTCTCCAATGATGAGGCTTCCGATTTCCACAATGAGAGTCCTCAGCCTTGGTCTCGTCGCCCTCCTGGGCCGCGCAGCGGCGGTGGACTCGTGCACGCAGGCCAACTCGGGCTCATGCTGTAAAGGCTACACCTACAATGACATGCCGCTCCACCTGCGCACTGCCGCTCCTGTGTGCGACGGGTCCGTCCCGCCGGGCCACGGCGTAACCCCCCCGACGTGCAGTGGCCATGACCCGGTGTGTACGGCCATCGACAGGATCCCGGAAGGATCGTTCCATGGAACGCTCTACTGCGGCAATCCGTTCCCCAACGACGGCTCGGGCACGGTCAAAGGAACGATAGTTGTCGAAGTTGGCTTATGCCAAAGCCCCATGACTGGCTACTGCTTTATCCTCACAGCTACGGCTCCGGCTGGGACTACGCTCAAGGCCGACTTCAAGGTCCAGATCTCCACGAACCCCCTGACTCGCGACAACCCTGGACAGTTCGCCACCAAGGTGACAACCCAGCCCGTCTATGTTCCCTTCTCATTGGTCTACGGCGCCTCCTCCCCATGCGACACGCTAGGCCCCAAGACCGTCTACATCGGCTTTCACGCCGAAGAGGGCTCCGAAACCTGCTGGGCGGGTGGCAACGACCGGACGACCCTCCAGACCATCCCAGGCGGCAACAACAACTGGGCCCTGCAGTTTGCCTTCCCCTACACGTGCAAGGAGATCTGCAAGACTTATTGCTGTTGCCCGGCGCCGCCCACGGTCCCGGACTGCCCGACGGACTATAGCCAGTCCTGCCCCGGCCGGTGCGACACCTCCGGGGCTCAATGCAAAACGATCCCCATCTACAACCTGCCAAATTGGGGCAGCCCGGGCTCGCTCTACGCTGACAAGTGCTGCTGCAAGCCGCCCGACAACCCAGGGGACTGCACGGCGCCTTTCACCATACGGAACGACGTACCCCCCGGCACCCAGACGTGTCCGGCTTCCAGCTCCCCTCTCCTCTGCAACGGCCCCCTCAAGGGCAGCATCGCCGATTGTCACACGGGCCTGTACAACGAGGTGTGCTGCTGCTGCAGCCCCGACTACTCGACGTCGTGTGCCGCCCCCGCAACGCACACCCCCGGCGCATGCTCGGGCAGCCCGCCACCATCAGGATGCACGACCAAGACCGACAACTGCGGAAACCAGTTCTGCTGTTGCCAGGCCACCGTGGGCACCTGCTCAACCGAGACAGCCTTTGGCGTTCCCAGCGCCTGCGCCCCGAACACTGTATGTGACGCTGCCCACTACCCGGGCGTCATCACGCTCCAGTCCAAGGGCTGCGGCCGCTGGGGCTGGGTCATCGATACGGGCGACCTCGCCGCCGCCGGATCCAAGACGTACACACTCCACAGAGGCGCCGGCCAGAACGATCTCGGCCACGGCGCCGATGTCGGCTCCGTCACCATCAAACACTGCACGGAAGGCTCGACGACCTGGTGCGCCTTCTTCACCACCACTGGCGGCAACGTCATCACGTCGGCCCACGTTGAGGCTGACTGCGACGCCCTGTCGACGCGGACGACGCAAAACTTCCCGTGCGCCCCCGGCGGCTACAACAACAACGGCGGCAACTCGTGCGGCACCAATGGCCTTCCGGGCACGTCGTGGACGAGCCAGCCGTTCGAGACCTGCACCACCAACCACTACTTCGTCATCCTCCACGCCGCCGTGGCCAACAACGATCCCGACTGTACCGGCACCAACTGTGGAGGTAAGGACGAGGATCTGGGTTCAGGTTAGCAAATATCCATCGACGAAGGCTTCCGGTGCTTCCGGTTGGCTGCTTCGTACTGCGTGCTGGTGGTAGCCCCGTTGCTTAGCGCTTTGCGGAGGACCCCATCTGAAAGAAGCCGGCAGGGGGGGGGGTGCCACACTGGTAATAAAGATGCGTTTGATAAAGGAGGTTTACGGCTTGGATCTAGGCTTAGATTGCTATGAATATAGTGCGTGTATTAACACGACCAACCACTCGGCTACTACCTCCTATACGTTTTATAATCCTATTTCCGTCCATCCTAGGACCCAAGTGTTACGGGCCTGTCTTCCGTGATGTGGAGCAGTCCACGAACGGCGTTTGAGCGGCCTTTGCAAGGACCTTCCGTACTCGAAAGAAAGAGCCCACCTGATCCGGTAGGGCCGGTTGGTCGGTTTCGCAAAGAAACTCGAATGGTATGATTTATGCCGACATGCCTATGTTCAATCCGTCGAGAAACGGGCGCGCCTCAGCCCTGATCTACCTGTGGACGGAAAACAGTGCTCGCAACTGAGGGGGTGCCTCGGGGGCATAGAGCCGGACTTTTCGATCCATCCAGTCGTTGAACAGATGCAGGCAAAGGCGATATTCCACGGCGAGCACCCGGCGGTAAATTTCATCGCGAACGTGGCGAGGTAGGGTGAAAATCTTGGCTCTCGGGCGCAAAGGCGGGAAAGTGTAACTCGAGGGTAGGGGAGGGAAGCAATATGGACTGCTCGTGTCCAGCGAGGAAGGTTGAGCACCCATTTTGCTCGCGGGATTCAGGGTAGCTCCAGCAAACGGGAGTGGAAGCAAAAGTCGTTGCCCAAATGTTCAGATCTGAGGACGTGTTCGATGTTGGCAACCAACAGAACACGTTTTTAGCCACATGTGCTGCTGGATCACACCCCACCACGCAGGTTTAGCCACACCAGATCGCCAACCAACATACTGGCCAAGCCACAAATGAGATGGAATCATTAGAATGTGGCACTTAATCGGCTCGCCTTTTCCCCCACAGCCAAGGCCTGCCCACAGCACGGCCATCCCTTCGCCAGTCTCGCTCGAGTCTCGTTCAGTTCACCATGGGCACCTTGAGGCTGGCTGCAAACTCGCAACTTCCGCGATGGGCCTCAATCCTTGGCACGGGTCGTCTTGCATGCCTGATGAAGGCCACCGGCAACTCGATTGGGTCGATGGAGGACGTTGCGGCCGCCTAGCCCCTGGGATTGGCTGATGTGTTTGGGTTCGAATGTTGGCACTGGGGATGATCAAGTTCACTGTCGTACAACAGCCACCCCCGCTTGCAGCTTTTGATCTGGTTGGAGTGTCAATGGCTCCTTGCAGCCGGTCATGGTATTGCTGTCCTCAGATTTGGTCACGGCTTTCTCCCGATCACATTCGTCCCACTCCGTCAAACTACTCAGGGCAGGCTATCAGTTTCGTCCATCAAAGGAACGAGACCCGATTCTTCAGTGCCGCCATGGAGCGAGCAAGCATGAGACTCCCTCTCCGCCCAGCCGCCACAGCTCAGGTTGCTGCGTCACGCCCTATTCCTCCGTGCCATTTCTTTGCTCGAGGAATATGTCGAAATGGCGGCACTTGCCTGTTTTCCCACGAAACCGACACTCCACAAGAGACGATGGCCACGCCAGCGGCACCAGAAACGGTCTCCACGCAACACGGATTCAAAGACACGAGGTCCCAGGTCCCCTGCCGATTCTACCTCGCGGGGAGCTGTCGGAATGGGAAGACGTGCTCGTTTGCACACCCCAGCGCCGCTGCCGGCGAAGCTGCGACAGAACATGGGAATGATATTGTTGCGAGGGAGGTATGGGATGCGCCTTCTACGGCTCTCCGGATCCAATGATGCCGTTATCCAATGGCTAACACGTCCCCAGGATGAACCCAAAACTGACAACTGGACCCGAGTCATCTACGGCGCAGTTGTCCAGTTTGGAGATGGGGCTGCCGTGGTGAAGACGTCCCTCCAATCCGACTTCTCAGCGGTTCGTCTCACCGGGCTCCCACTTGGAAGCTCCCCTACCAGCGTTTCTGCGCTGCTCGACCGACTGGCGTTCTCAGTTTCCCACACCTGCATCCGGTTGCCACCCCCTCGACAAGACGCAGTCAACTGTGTTGCCGATGTCCGTGTCGAGGACCCGTCCTTTGCACAGCGTCTTTGTGCCAGCATCGTCAAGCCGGGCCCATCCCCAGCAGAGAGTCTTGCGGGAATCACAGCAGTGCAGATCAACGCACCCATGCCGGGGGGATTGAACGCGCACCGAGTCGAGTGCAAGAAAGTCCACATCTCCTGGTATCATCCATTCAGGACGGTGTGGCTGAACTTCTCAAAACGGTGGCAAGCCCAGCAAGTGAACGACAAGTTCAACGCCGGCCAATATACCGTCCTTGCTCAGCCGGTCAAGAGTAGTGGGCCAAGCGAAAGCGGGCGCAATTATCGGAACACCCTCCCATTTACCATTACACTGACGGATGTCCCTGGACGGGCCACGGCTTCGGATGTTGTTCGTACCCTTCCAACCTTCATTCGGCCGGGCCACGTGGAATTAGGCAAGCCAAGCTATGCCTGCGACCCGGGCACCGCAAACACCATTGTCAAGGCCAAGCTGGCAGAGATTGGCCCCTTGGAATGGTGGGAGGAACCAGCGGGCGTGGGGGGGAAGAGGGCCAAAGCAAAGGCCCGTTTCCAAGACGAGGGAGATGCTGCCAGGGCAGCGGCTGTGCTCAATGCATCGAAGTTGCCTTTCCACGACAAGGGCAACCTCACAGTCCAGGCCATCTTCTCCGCCCGCTTCAAGGTCCCGGATCGCATTTACCAAGCCGTCCAAGAACAAGTTGCGGCGCAGAGCCGGGTCTGGTTTGCGAAGCATGTTTTCTTCACCGCGTACGAGCCGTCTCGTGCTTACAGGGTCCTGAAATTGGAGGGCGAGGACAGCAACGCCATTGCCGAAACGAAACAGGCGCTCGAGGAGATCCTGGCAGGGACGCTGGCAAGGCTCGGGGACGATATCTTGTGGGCGCCTTCGTTTGGTCTCAATGGAGATATTGCTCGACAACTCAAGGCCATTGAGCAAAAGCTCGGAATCGTCATCGTGAGAAACAAGAGGAGATCACGCCTTCAGCTCTACGGGCAGCCAGAGCAATGCGCCAAAGCCCAGAAATTGCTCGCCGGCCTGGTAGAGGAGGATTCATCAACCACAAATGTCATCGAGCTGGATGAGGACAAGTTTGCGTGGGCATGTTCTGGAGGGTTCAGGGAGCTTGTGAAGGCCTTCGGGCGGAAGGTGGAATTTGACATCATCTCCACGCCCAAGCGCATTTTGGTGGGCGGCTCCGAGAAGGACGCCAGAGTTGCCCATGACATGGTTGCGAGCCAGAAGCAGGCAGCGGGGCTTGCAGTCGCTTCGATGGGTGACTGTGCCATCTGCTGGACGGAAGCCGAGAATCCCATACAGACAAGATGCGGCCATGCCTACTGCTCGGATTGCTTTGAGAGGTTCTGCTTCTCGGACAACTCGGCGACAGACAGCTTCAAAATCCGGTGTGAGGGCAACTCAGGCAACTGCAAGACGATTCTAAGTCTCGACGAGCTCCAGGAGCACCTGCCGTCCAGCACTTTCGACGAGATGCTCGAGACCTCGTTCAAATTCCACATCAGCCGTCACCCAGAAGCATTCCATTACTGCCCAAAAGCGGGCTGCGGCCAGATCTATCGGGTTTCTTCCTCCGGAGTCGTTTTCCGGTGTCCAGGTTGTCTCACTGCGTTATGCACGACCTGTCATGTCTCCCATGAGGGAAAGTCATGTGCCGAGCACAAGTACCTCAACTCGGAACAATACGCCGCGTGGGAGAAGACGAAGCAGAAACTCGGGATCAAGGAATGCCCCAAGTGCAAGACTGCGATAGAGAAGCTGTACGGGTGCGACCACATGACTTGTGGTGGCTGTGGGACGCACATTTGCTGGAACTGCTTGGCCATTTTTGACACGGACAGAGAGTGCTACAGCCATATGAGCAAGGCACACGGGCCTCATGGTGAAAGAGTTCATTTCTAGGCGCCAGAAATAGACAGGACGCTTCTTTTCGGTTATGAGTGCTTCTCTACCCCCGATTTCCTAATGCTAGCGCGAAACCGTGATGCTTGAGACTGTCAGCCACAAGGAACAATGGTGCATCCTGCAGTACGGATGGAGATGGTATCATCGCAGAATCACAACTACTTAAACATAGTTGTAGCATAAAACACCCCGAGTGTCCATGACCTCGTCGATTGTCCGGTTTGGAACAAGCCCGTAGAGGTAGAGCAAGTGGTTGAGAGTCGTAACATTAGCTGGGTCGCCAATGACCAGCGGTTTCCTGTTATTTCTCAGCATTAGCACCTTCTTGGCCGCTAGTATGAATTAGTTTCAGCGACGACTTACGGAACATCAGGTGGGCGGGTCAGATTGACGGGCGCAAACCCGCCAGTTCCCGGAGGATCCCCAGGAGATTGTGACCCAGGAGCGTTGTCGAGGTCAAGGAAGTTGTTTCCCCCGATATCTTTGAGTCGAGAAGAGGGGTCTTGTGCCTGCCAGTCGGCCCACAGTTTGTCCAGCCAGGCATGGTGTAAGAAGAATATTGGGTCTCCAGGGCTGGAGATGGGATTCATCATCTAACACGTTGCAGGAACTCGGTTAGTCTTGGTTCAGCAGAATGATCCAAGGGGTAGTTCTGACCTGAGCACCGATGCCGCCATGTCCGGCAGTGTGGGGAGCAGCCTCGATACATGGCCAGAAGTCGGTGAATACAGTCATGTCCATGCAATTTTCGACCCTGGACGACGATGCCCCGAGGCTCGCATCGTCGCTGACCTGGCGGTCAATGCAGTGGTCGTTGAGTTCGTAGCCCGGTCCTATCGGGTTGATGTAATCTGCGAATGGCCCATCTTGGATGCAGTTGAGCCTGCCAGCGCCGTCACCGCCAAAGCCGAGAAAGGGGTCCAAGATGTCGGATGTGGAGAAAGCACCAGCATCACGTTCTTCATCCCAGTACCTAACGTAGCGTAAACAGACGATCTACGAATAAGAGCATCGAAGTCCATGGAGAGCGGATAACGAGAATGATCTTACGGCTGGGAGCCCGTGTACCCGCACTCATCCCGAAGAGCCTTCTCGTGCGCCCACACGAACAGGCGGTGGAAAGGAAGGAATTGCCCCTGTACGGAAATTAGCGCCACAAGCTTCCGGCAGAACCGCTTCCCATCACTCCCTCTTCAGACAGCACTTACAACCCAGTGTGCAATCTCAGTCTTCAAGGCGTGAGCAGCCTGGAATTCGTCGAACTTGGTCCGGCTACCGCGGATGCCGAGGGTGGCAGGCTTGCCCATGAGACACACTTCTGCATCCAGATATGCCCTCTTCTCGGTGCGGTTAAGCGTATGCCTGTTCCGAACGCAACAGTTATTGGCATGAACTTTTCAACTGACAAGAGAGAAAAGTCTCACTCACCATGCACGTCGAGCCCTTGGGGAGTCACATGTTGGCGCAGATTGCCTTTTGTCATCTGCTGGCAACGCAGCCGCCGTGCTTGCAATCAACAGTGTCAAAAGAGTCGACGTCAAGATGGACATCATGGTGCGGGAGAAGGAGCTTCCCGCCAGCGAGCTAATCGGCAACCAGAACTGGAGACAGGGACGGCGGCCCACATCCCAGCAGCATTCAGGGCTTATGTGACTGACTCTAAATATGGTAGATTCGTTCAACCTAGTCCTCGAGGAATCTCAACACCAACATGCCAGCGGCCCGTACCTGAGTGGCGTGGTTCTCCCCAGATCGCCAGGGAAGGTGTGGAATGCTCCAGATTGAAGCAATCAATACGAGTCTGCCCCTTGCGTCGGGATGTGGGAGACCGCAACCTTGGTCGCGGCTATATACTCGTATTACGACACGGACGCGTATCCAGTGATTTCCGAGTAATTACCAGAGAACTGAGCGGAGCCTATTGAAATACCCGGATCTCTAAATTCTCACGTTCCATTCGACCACCCCATTTTTCCCGTTCACGGATCTCATTGCGACTCTGAAGATCCTTGGCCGTTTGGCTGCTCCATGTCGGAACCAGGCTTCATATTCGGAAGCAGCAATTTGGATGATGACCAACAGCGGCTCGATTGTTTTGAGCGCAACAAGACAAGAATATGTCGAAAAGAAATAGATTCGATGAGGGTTTGAGGGCTCACCCGCCAGGTACAAATATATCCTTTAGACATATCGTCTTGTCCTGGTTGTCTCCTCCTGAACCTTGAACATCAGGATCTGAGTTCTCGAAACCATATCAACCTTGGAACACAATGCACCTCCCCACAATTCTCCTCACTGGCCTCGTGGCCCCTCTGGTAGCCGGCCATCCGGGCCACGACCACGCTAAGGAGCTGGGTACGAGGCTCGAGTTTCTCGCTAACAACAAGAATGACCTCAGTCACTGCGCGGAGAAGATGCGAACACGTGGTATCGCTGCAGCCAACGCTCAACGCAGGTCTCAACTTGCCGAGAACCTTCTGAAGAAGCGGGGTCTGAAGGGTAAGCGGACCTAAACAGGGGCTAAACCTTGGTTCAGCAAACCTTTGACTCACACTGCGTTCAGTGCGAGACATCTCCGACAGCCACAAGTCCACGGCTAGCTACACGGCACAGACGGAACTCTCGACCGTCTTTGCGGGGAACAGCTCCTGCGTCCTTAGCCCGGAGCAGATCGAGGGCCCGTACTGTGAGCCAGTCCAATCTCCCCCGTGCCCCTGGCACCGTATCGTGGCACTGGTTCTCATACCTTCGTAAATCTCCAGATGTCTCGGGCGAAAGGATCCGCCAAGACGTCACAGAAGACCAAGATGGTGTTCCATTGGCCGTCGACATCCAGGTCGTCGACATGGACACATGCGAGCCGATCCCAGGCGCCTACCTTGAGATCTGGCGTAAGTGGAACCCCCCCTTCTCTGAGACCCGTGTGACCACTGACCGACCGCGCGCCCCCTCCAACAGACTGCAACGCCACGGGCGTCTACGGCGGCGTCGTCGCGAGCGGCAACGGCGCCGGCGACCTCGACAAGGCCAACCTCAACAACACCTGGCTGCGCGGCGTGCAAAAGACGGACGCCCACGGCGCCGTCCAGTTCCACACCATCTTCCCGGGCCACTACATTGGCCGCACCACCCACATCCACGTCGCCGTGCACCTCAAGGCCGAGGCCCAAGCCAACGGCACCCTGCTGGACACGACCGCCGCGCACGTGGGGCAGATGTACTTTGACCAGGACCTCATCACCGCCGTCGAGAAGCAGGCGCCGTACACGGCCAACAAGCAGGCCCTGACAACCAACGGTCAGGACTTCCTCCTCACCGCGGCGGGCCAGACGTCCGACCCTGTCATGGAGTACGTGGTGCTAGGCAAGGGCGTCGAGGATGGTTTGCTGGCGTGGCTCGGCTTCGGCGTGAACACCACGCTGGCTCGGGAGATGAGCGCCGCGGCGACGATCTATGAGAGCGGTGGTGTCGCGAACCCAAACGCCGGCCAGGGCGGGTCCCCGGGTGGGTTCCCTTCAGGTTTCCCCAGCGGATTCCCCTCGGGCTTCCCGACTGGGTTTCCCTCGGGTTTCCCATCTGGCTTCCCCTTCCCGTCTGGAGGCGTACCGACGGCGCCTCCCTTGCCGACCCAGACTCGGGTGCCCAAGGATTGATTGGTTGTTTGCCTGGCGCAGGGCCCGATTGCCTACATTGGTTTTTTTCTTGGTGCCTGACACGGTACGGGTTCTCCTTGGCTCTCTTTCTAACTTGGTTCAGCTCGCAAAATTGTCTGCTCGTCCTGGCCGAACTCTCTCGCTAGTGTTCACACCCATCCCGCTGCTGGTTCAGCTTAGCTCCGAATAGGGCTTGGGCTGTGAGGCATTAGTGAGCGCGAGAAAGCTCAAGCATGTTGTGTCTCGCCGCCTGTTGTTTCACGTTGACAGAATCGGTTTGTGTGATTGCCATCTGCTACGCGTCTCAAAGCATGGTCTCCTGATTTAGAACTACAAAAAGCTCGGAACGGAATCTTACAGTACAAATTAATGCTCTTCGGTTTGCCACAACCTCATTTACCTTTCTCTCAGCATCTGAGTGCCATGTTCAGGTTTGGAGTGCATTGAGTCTGGGCCTGAATGGAGACGAGGATGTTGGAGGATAACTGGCTAAACTGTCAGAGTCGCAGCGACAACTGAACAATACATGAACTGCTGAAATACACTGGGCCCTCTAGTCACATCATTGCATCTGCCTTTCTCGATCTGTTATCTTCGCTTGCCGGATCGCATTCAACCATACGCCAGCCATCTTCTTGTACCCTTCGTCATTAGGATGTGTGCCATCAACCAAATCCCCAACTTGAGGCCCTTCAGCGGTTCTCATGTCGGCAAGGATTATTCTCTTGTGCTCTCCGGCCTTTATCTCAACCAAATTTCGGAGCTGGTCATTTACCCGCGAGACTCGCGAGTTAACCTGCTTGTCGGCGTTGACCAGCAGAGTGGACAGAATGACAGCCGAGGTAGGAGCCGCCTGCCACAAATACTCGAGCAAGTTGTTCATACGCTGCCCAAAACCGTCAAGTTGGAAGTCTTGGATGCAGTCGTTGGACCCGGCGTTGATAAGGAAGACGTTGGGGAGCAGCGTCGGGACGGATCTCCTGGCCCGGTGGTCGATCTGGTCGAGTCTGTATCCACGCCACCCCTCGTTGTCGCTGTTACTCATGGACCCTGACCTGCGCGAGCCGACGAAACAGGTTTGGTAGCCGTCGACGAGAAGCATATCGCGAAGGAATTGTCGGTATCCGTTGCCGTCTGACGAGCCGACGCCGTATGTAACTGAGCCCCCTAGTGGCATCAGGTAGAGGGATGGTTTCGTCGCCAACGGGGAGAGTTGGCCTATGGAGGGTACCTAAGTAAGGTTCAACCATCGACGTGTAAAGGTTGCATCGAGGAGCCTCAATGGCACTGCGTACCTGTGCATATGGATGCCTTCCTCCTGGCCGACATGTGTCGGCGGGAAAGCGACCTGATGCTCCGTGGCAACATCTTGACATTGAATGATTGGACCGAGAAAAGTGGAAGAGGAGTAGAAAGACCAAAGTGATGGGCTGAACCGTTTCTGCCCATCAATGCACCCTCGTGCTCCACAGAGAAAAGTTGGCGTGGGTCAGGTGTTTCAACGGAACCATGCCTTGTCAGTGGAAGGGCGCAGGCTGCGGATGATCAAAGTGCCCCGCCCCAGAAGCTCAGTACAGCACTCGCAGCCCAGCCTGATAGCGGTTTGCCTCAGCTGCCATCCAGCCCCTGAACCAACCTCAAACCTTGATTCAGCAGGATAGCGACCACCGGCCATCGCCATTTTGACAACACACCCTGACGCTCGAGAATCTTGCCTTACCCGAGCTATGGATTCTGGACTCGAGCTGGAGAACAGCCAACTCCCAGCACCAGCCGGCATGGCCATCAACGGCGGTGATGACCATCCGGCACAAAACGAGTCATCACTTCCTCCTACCGACCGCGGCAAACATGCATGGCTCTTTCTTGCTGCCTGCTGGGCTGTGGAGGCGTTGGTCTGGGGTACGTCTCCGCCGTCTTTTATGCTGGGTTCAGGGTCGGTGACAGAGTCTTGCTCACACGGTATCTTGTGTCAACCTAGGATTTGGTTTCTCCTTTGGTGTCTTTCAGGACTATTACTCCTCGCATCTGCCGTTTGAGGGCTCTGGCAACATCGCCGTCGTGGGAATGACAACCCTGGTAACTACCTTAGATTGCAGCACCCGCGCAAGTTGCACAGGCGACTTACATTAACAGGGCATCATGTATCTCGCTAGTCCCTTCGTCCTAGCGCTATGCCGTTTGTATCCACGATTAGCGCGCTGGCTCACCCTCGTGGGCCTCGTTGCCGCCTCGCTCACCATGGCGCTCAGCTCCTTTTGTACCACACTCGCCCAGCTCATCGCCACCCAGGGGGTCCTCTTCGGCATTAGCGGCTGCTTAGCTTACTGCCCCAGCATTCTCTACATCGATGAATGGTTCGCTCGGCGGAAGGGTATGGCCTACGGCATCATGTGGAGCGCAGCCGGGTTTGGCGGCGCCGTCCTGCCCCTGGTGTTCGAGTGCCTCCTGACGGCGTACGGTTTCCGGTCGGCGCTCCGCATCTGGGCGGTTGTCTTGTTTCTTTTCTCGCTGCCACTGTCCTTCTTCGTCAGGCCTCGACTGCCCTTGTCAGGGAGGGTCAGCAGCAGGCCCCTTTTCAACATGCGCTATGTCTTGTCGAGGCGGTTTCTGCTGCACCAACTAGCCAACATCGTCCAGGCGACGGGGTACTTTCTGCCTGGCGTCTACCTTCCGTCGTACGCACGCGCGACCTTTGGCGTATCCACGATGCTATCGGCTCTGACGGTGCTGCTGATCAACATCGCAGCGACGGTGGGCTCGGTTGTTATGGGCTGGATGACGGACAAGCTCCCAGTCACGACATGCCTCGTGGTGTCCGGGATCGGAGCAGGCGTTGCGGTGCTGGTGCTCTGGGGGCTGACGTCGACTTTGGCTGGTGTGTATGCATTTGCTGTTGCGTACGGGCTCTTTGCTGGCTGCTACACGTCCATCTGGCCGGGCATCATGCGGGAGATTGCGAGTCCCAAGCCCTCGGAGCAGCATGTACACGTATATATCGACCCATCCCTAGTTTTCGGATGGTTGTGTGCTGGTCGAGGGATCGGGAATCTTGTTTCTGGGCCGTTGAGTAACTTGCTCATCCATGGCCGTCCGTGGCTGAACCAGGCAATGGGAGGGTACGGGAGCGGCTATGGGAGCTTGATTGTGTACACGGGAGTTTCGGCAGTTGTAGGGGGAAGTGCTTTGTTTTGGAAGTGTCTTGGAATGTTGTAAGAGGAAAGATGCCGCTCGATGTTCAGGTTCATATGCAATGCTCGGGAACGAGCCATAGAGAGCATGTGAGAGACCGCGGCGGGATAGATTTCTTCCAGCTCTTTGAATATAAAAGTGCATGAGTGTGTAGCACGGTGAGCATTCCTATGATCAATGGCGCACTCTGCAGCCTCACGCGTTGGACCAGGTATCAAAAATGTAAATAGCAAGCTGAGGACTGTTGATATTGAAGATTTCCAAAGGAACCCCCCAAGCCCTGTCTAGCCGCCACCGCAGCCACCACCACCGCAGCCTCCCCCTCCACAACCTCCTCCTCCTCCTCCTCCTCCTCCTCCACAACAACAACAACCACTACTACTACTACTACCACCCACAGCACGCAGACACCCCAGCGTCTCCATCGAAGTCAACT
>Ga0247823_10001458_pt1 | contig 19750 bp, 17 predicted proteins | sample 13C_PalmiticAcid_2_FD_192426 | JGI IMG/M metagenome (GOLD analysis project Ga0247823, IMG submission 192426) | Soil microbial communities from agricultural site in Penn Yan, New York, United States - 13C_PalmiticAcid_Day30 | ecosystem: Environmental > Terrestrial > Soil > Agricultural land... | reverse complement strand
AAACTCATCTGTAGTTGCCACCAGGTGGGGGAGGGTAATCTGCAGCAAAAAATACGGGAGGGATGTGATGATCTCAAAACGCTTTGTTCCACTACGGGAGCAGGAACCGGTTGTGGTTCCTGCCGGCCGCAGGTGCATCGGGTCTTTGAAAGTATGATGCTGGTGAAAGAAAGTGTAGTCTGAAAACGGGTAAATAAAATTTCTCATGGCGCGCAAATTCAATACGGTCAAGATCAACAAACGGGGTGGGCTGGTGCCTGCGGGTGACCTGCTCTTTATTGCACGCGCGGCAAAAGAAGCAGGGGCTGATGCCATCCGTTTCGGCAACCGGCAGCAACTGCTGCTGAAGATCCCGGTAGAACGTACAGTTGCTTTCTGTGATCAATTGAAGCAGCAGGAATTGTTTGCTGAACTGAATGCCGATATGCATCCGAATATAGTAAGCTCCTTTGCAGCAGAGAATGTATTTCACCAGAGCGCCTGGTTGCGCGAAGGTGATTATCGTGATATACTGGATGCATTTACTTTCCGGCCTTCACTTAAGGTAAACCTGGTGGATAAAGACCAGTGTTTTGTTCCTTTCTATACAGGTCATCTGAATTTCATCACCTCTTCTTTACCCAATTACTGGCACCTGGGCGTGAGGTTGCCGCGCTCCAATGATGTCACGCACTGGCCCGGACTTATTTACAGTTATGATATCCCGGCTTTCTGTGCAGTGATGGAAGAACTGATGGCAGCCGTTCCTGATAATATCACATACCCAATGGATGTGATGGTGAAAGGATTGAATGAACGGAGAAAGTTCATTACACAACCAGTGTCTGAAGAGTTGCAGTTGCCTGGTTTCAGGCTGCCGTACTATGAAGGGTTCAATCAGTTCGGTCAGCAGACCTGGTTGGGGATCTACAGGAGGAATGAGCTTTTTTCGCTGTCTTTCATTGAAGACCTGTCGCAGTTGTCGGCCCAATGTTGTATCACTCCCTGGAAATCCCTGATCATCAAAAATATTGATCCTGCACAAAGGCGGGATTGGGACTATGTATTGAACAGGCACCGCATCAATGTGCGGCATGCCAGCAATGAACTGAACTGGGTGGTGGAAGATGGCAGTGAAGAAGGGCTGATCCTGAAACGCATGCTGGTGAGTCATTTCGACAGGGAAGACCTTCGTACTTACGGGCTGTGTTTTGCCATCAAGCTGAAACCCGGATCAGGACTGCGTGGATCGGTAGTGATCAGGAAACTGGAGGGAAAGATCACGAGAGTAGCGATGGAAAAATTCGATATCCTTTACACGAAGGACTTCAATCCAAATACAAGGGAGCTGGTGCTGTTCAGGAGTGCAGTGAAGCGGGAAGATCTCGGTACATACCTGGCTTCGCTCTGCAAATACTATTATGAAAGTTTGCAGGACCATGGCGCTGTGAACCATAAAGTGTACAGAGAGGAAACGCAGAATATCCAGTCGGCAACTCATACTCCAGAACTGCTGCTGCACCAGTGCAGGTTCTGCAAAACTATCTATGATCCCGCATTCGGAGATCTGTCGCAGGGTATTGAAAAAGGATCAGCTTTTGACTCATTGCCTGATGCTTATGTCTGTTCCACCTGCGAGTCTCCGAAAGCGGATTTTGAAAGCATCATCCTTCAACCTGAGTTCCAAAAATGAGTATTGAACTGATCATATTGATTTCATTGTCGGTAGTAGCCTTTCTCTATGCAGCAGTAGGGCATGGAGGGGCCAGTGGCTATATTGCTGTATTTACTTTGTGTGGTATTGCCATGCCGGTGTACAGGCCACTGGTATTGCTGATGAATGTGCTAGTGGCCGGTTCTTCGTTCCTTCAATATTCCAAGCGCGGATATTTTCACTGGAATTTGCTCTGGCCATTTCTGCTTACATCCGTTCCCTGTGCTTTTCTCGGGGCCAGGATGCAGGTGCCGCAACAGTTTTATAAACTTATACTGGGGCTGGCGTTGATCTATCCTGTACTCCGGTTGAGCGGGATCATTACATTGAAACAAAATAAGCCGTTGCCGTTTTCTTTTCCGGCTGCATTATGTATTGGGGCAGTGATCGGTTTTGCATCGGGGATGCTGAATATCGGGGGCGGTATTTTTCTGAGTCCCGTTCTATTGTTATTGGGCTGGGCGGGAATGAAGGAGGCCGCGGCTGTATCGGCAGCTTTTATCCTCTGTAATTCTGTGGCCGGACTGGTGGCGATGCGCTGGGAGGAATATGTTTTTCCGGGTTGGTCGTTTTGCTGGCTGATAGCAGCTGTGGCCGGAGGCTTGCTGGGAGGCTGGACGGGCAGCCGGAATTTATCCTCATTATTCATTCAAAGATTACTGGCAGTGGTATTGGCGCTGGCAGCGTATAAATTAATATTCCTCTCCTGATGCCTGATATAACTGATATATATAATCGAAGTTTTAAGAGTTTGCGGGTAAGCCTGTTGAGTGCCTGTAATTTCAAATGTCTCTATTGTGTGGATGAAGAGCGGGAAGTAAAAAGGGAACCATGCAGGAGCGATCGTTTGCCGGATGAGGAACTGACTGCGCTTATTCTGAAGCTGCACCGCTTGCTGGGTCTGGAAACAATCCGGCTTACCGGTGGTGAGCCGCTTCTTTTTAAAGGCATTGTTGAACTGGTGAAACAATTGAAGGAAGCAGGAGTACCCCGGGTAACCCTCACAACCAATGGCGTTTTATTGGGGAAGCTGGCCGGTGAATTGGCAGGAGCGGGGCTGGATGCGTTGAATGTTTCCCTTGACGCGATCCGTCCGGATGTATTTGCAAAGATCACGGGTCGTCAGCAGTTGCATAAAGTGCTGGAAGGGATCGATGCAGCGAAGGCAGCAGGCATTCCTGTAAAACTGAACACCGTGGTGATGCGTGGATCCAATGAACAGGAGATCCCCGCTTTGTTACGATTTGCACAGGAAAAGGATCTTGTGATCCGTTTCCTGGAACTGATGAAGATGGGGCACTTACATGCATCCGGCGATCAGCATTTTTTCAGCGCGTTTGAAATACTGGCGATGATACCGGAGACCGGATATCTCAGTGCATTGCCCCGGAAAGCAAGCGCCACGGCGCGTTACTGGCAAACGGGAGCCGGACAGGTGTTTGGTATCATTGCCAATGAATCCATTCCCTTCTGTTCGGATTGTAACCGGCTGCGGCTGGATAGTTCGGGAAAAGTCTATGGGTGCCTGAGCAACCCCCTGGGATTTTCAATCCGCGGTGTGGATGAGCAGGGTTTAAAAGAAATATTGTTGCAAACTCTTTATCAGAAACAACGACTCCGCTTTACCGGCAGCACCATGAGTATGCTGGCGATCGGGGGATAAAAACAGTTGTATGGAGATCATTGTATTTGCCAATCTGAAGAATTATTTTCCATCCCGGTTCATACTGGAACAGGATGTCAATGATGTTGCTGCATTGCAGGAGTGGCTGGTAGTGCAGAACCCGGCTGCCGCTTCACTCCTGAAAAGCTGCCGCTTTGCGGTGGGAAATGATATCGTATCTTCCGGTCACACTTTGCAGTCAGCAGATATTGTGGCCATCCTTCCTCCCGGTAGTGGTGGATAAAACAGATCTTATGCAATACCAGTATTTATCAGCCGATCCCATCGATATTGCTGCGCTGTTTGCGGCAGCACATCACCCGCAGGCCGGGGCAGTGGTGTTGTTCAGCGGCGAGACCCGTAACAGTGCAGCAGGCAAAGACGTGGTGTACCTGGATTTTGAGGCCTGCGAGCCTGTTGCTGAAAAAATGATGGACTCCATTCTGGCTGAAGCGACAGCGCGCTGGAACCTGCACCTGGCCATTGCGCAGCACAGAACAGGTAAAGTGAGTGTGATGGAATGTGCGGTGGTAGTGATCACGGTAGCAAAGCATCGTAAAGAAGCATATGCGGCTAACCGTTATATCATCGACCGCATAAAGCATGAACTGCCTATCTGGAAATATGAAGTATGGTCAGACGGGACCGGCGCCTGGGGTGGAAACTGCAATTGCCATTCCGAAACGAAAGATCCTGCAAAACATATTTACGAATTCGATTCACTTTAAAATAGTTATTGATGTTGCCAACCATCACCATCGAGTACTGTCCCAAATGCAACTGGCTGCTCCGCGCCGCCTGGATGGCGCAGGAATTCCTGGTCACCTTTGAAGGAGCTGTAAGAGCAGTTACACTCGTGCCTTCAGAAGTAAGCGGACGATATACCATTTTTGTAAATGAAGAGATCGTCTTCGACCGCAAGCAGCATGGAGGCTTTGCAGAGATCAAAGAACTGAAGCAATTGGTGCGCGATGTGGTAGCACCGGACAAAGACCTCGGGCACAGCGATAAAAAACAATGATATGCTCATGGCTGCTGTACTTTGCGGAGGCTTCAGTACACGCATGGGGCGTGATAAAGGATTGATCCCCGCCGGAGGGAATATCCAGGCAGTAAGCATCGGCTGGAAGGCTATGGAGCTTGGTTTGCCGGTGGTGTATTCCGTGCGCAGCGAGCAGGCAGCTTTTTATGCAACCTATATCCCGTCACCCCGGCTGGTACTCGACAGGACGGATTTTGAAGGTCCGATACGCGGCCTCGCCAGTTTGCACCAGGTTTTATCGCAACAGGATTTCCTGCTGCTGGCCTGCGATATGCCGGATATAAAATTGGAAACATTACAAATGCTTATCGATGCATACGGGACCGGCCGGCACCATTTCTATTCATTTTTTGCCGATGGATTTTTCCAGCCTTTCTGTTCAGTGTACACTGCTGCAGGTTTGCGAACCCTGCTTCCGCAACAACCTTACAGCCTGCAGCGTCTCCTGCAGAATGGCAACACTGCAAAGCTGAATGCCCCACCCGGAGAGCTTTTCAGGAATTCCAATCAATGATGCTTTAATTCACAAATACTCATTATCTTTCTGCTGTAATATGCTTGCCCGGCTTTTACAGTTTATCGTCTAAAAAGATAATTATGGTTCGATCCTTTCCCCAACTGCCGGGTAGTTGGCGCTATCTGCTATCAGCATTCACCTTTACATTATTCAGTATTGTTTCCATGGCGCAGGGCATGAAGCTCTGGTACCGTCAACCTGCTTCCGACTGGAATGAGGCATTACCCCTCGGCAATGGGCGGTTGGCTGCAATGGTATTCGGACAGGTAGCGCAGGAGCAAATACAACTCAATGAAGAGAATATCTGGTCCGGTGAACCCGGCAATAATATCACCCCTGATGGGTATCCTGCCATTCAGCAGATCAGGCAACTGATCAATGCAGGCAGGTACAAAGAAGCGCAGGACCTTTCCAATCAAACCTTTCCCCGGAATGCCGGTCCCGGTAACAATTACGGCATGCAGTACCAGCCGGCGGGCAACCTGTTCATTCAATTCCCGGGACATACGCAATTCAATGATTACCGCCGTGAACTGGATCTTCAGAATGCCATTGCAACTGTGACTTATGAAAGTAATGGTATCCGTTTTAAGCGGGAAGTACTGGCTTCGTTATCGGATGGTGTGATCATTGTGCGGCTCACTGCCAGTAAGAACAAAAGTATTTCTGTGAAGCTCTCTGCAAACAGTCCGCATAAACAGCACGAAATAAGGGTTTCAGGGAAGCAGCTGATCCTGTCCGGTACTACCGGTTCAAAGCAGAACAAAGTTGGCCGTGTGCAGTTTGAAACCATTGTACAGCCTGTATTGCAGGGTGGTAAACTGATCACATCGGCCAATGAACTGGCAATAGAGGCTGCCGATGCTGTGACCCTCTTCATCAGCACGGGCACGAATGTGAGATCTTACAAAGACATCAGCAACGATCCTCATGCACAGGCTATGCAATTCCTGCAACCGGCATTGCATAAAAATTATATGGTGCTGAAATCTTCGCATATTAAAAAGTACCGGCCATATTTTGACCGTGTGCAATTAGACCTGGGCGCAACACCGCAGGCTGAAAAGCCCACCGATCAGCGGGTGCAGGAGTTCGCGCAATCCAATGATCCCCATCTCGTGGCATTGTATTTCCAGTTCGGCAGGTACCTGCTGATCGCAGGATCACAGCCCGGTAGTCAGCCAACCACCCTGCAGGGAAAATGGAATGATAAACTTTCTCCGCCCTGGGACAGTAAGTATACCATCAATATCAATACGGAAATGAATTACTGGCCAGCGGAGGTCACCAATCTCTCCGAGCTGCATATGCCGTTGATGGATATGCTGAAGGATCTTTCCGTGACCGGCCGTGAATCCGCGTCAAAGATGTATCAGGTGCGCGGCTGGAATGTGCATCACAATACAGACCGCTGGCGAATCACTGGTGTGGTGGATGGCGGGTTCTATGGCATGTGGCCCATGGGCGGCGCCTGGCTGAGCCAGCATATCTGGTATCATTATCTCTATACCGGCTCTGCCGGTTTTCTGAAAGAATATTACCCCGTACTGAAAGGCGCTGCTGAATTCTTTGTGGATGTATTGCAGGAAGAACCAGAGCACAGATGGCTGGTGGTGAGCCCGAGCATGTCGCCTGAAAATGAATACAGCAATGGCTTAGGCGTGGCCTCAGGTACTACCATGGATAACCAGCTTGTATTTGATGTGTTCTCCAATTTCCTGGCAGCTGCCGGAATTTTGAAACTCGATCCTGCCTTTGCTGATACGGTGAAAGCAAAACTCGACAGGCTTCCGCCGATGCAGGCTGGTAAGTACGGGCAGTTGCAGGAATGGCTGCAGGACTGGGATCCGGCCAAAAGCGGTCACAGGCATGTGTCGCATCTGTACGGTCTTTACCCCGGCAACCAGGTGAGCCCCTACACGGCGCCGGAGCTGTTCAGTGCTGCCAGGAAAGTACTGATCAGCAGGGGTGATAGATCCACCGGCTGGTCCATGGGCTGGAAAGTGAATCTCTGGGCCAGACTGCTGGATGGCAGGAAAGCCTACCAACTCATACAGGAGCAACTCTCACCAGTGCCCAGGATAGAAAAAGGGGAGCAGGGTGGTACCTATCCAAACCTGTTCGATGCGCATCCGCCTTTTCAGATAGACGGTAATTTCGGTTGTGCATCAGGGATAGCAGAGATGTTATTGCAGTCGCACGACGGCGCTGTGCATTTGTTGCCTGCCATTCCGGACAACTGGGCCAGCGGCTCTGTACGCGGACTGGTGACCCGCGGTGGTTTTGTGGTAGACCTCAGCTGGAAGAACGGGAAACCTGAGATGATAAAGATCCTTTCAAAGCTGGGCGGCGTTTGCCGGATCCGTTCCTACGAGCCTTTGCAGGGAGCTGGATTGAAAACAGCCGCTGGTAAGAATCCCAATGCCTTCTTTGCAACAGCCGCAATCAAAAAGCCGTTGATAGCCAACCCGGCTGCCATCGATAAGATCGATCTGAAGCGGGTACATGAATATGATCTCGTCACAAAACCCGGAGCTGTTTATGTTTTGCGCTTGCAATAATTGAATTACCTTGGATGCTTTAATTGAAGAAGCATATGACCCTGAGCCCTGCTACCCATTCCGTGACCGGCCTGACACTTTCTGGTGGCGGCCTTCGAGCCATTGGCCATATCGGCGTGCTGAAAGCACTGGAGCAGCATGGTATCAAGGCTTCGATGGTGAGCGGAACAAGCGCAGGTGCTGTAGTTGGTGCGTTCTATGCAGCAGGATATTCGCCGGACGAGATGTTCGCCATCATTCACAAAACAGATTTCTTTCCCAAATCATATTTCAGGCTAAGAACTAACGGGTTGTTCAGTGCGGCCTTCCTGGTGAAGCTTTTCAACCAGTTCCTGCCGAAGGATTTTGCTGGATTGAAACTGCCGCTCTGGGTGGCGGCCACGGAACTCACGGCGGGTGTTACTGAATTTTTTCATGAAGGCGATCTGTACAAGGCGCTGCTGGCTTCTTCCAGTATTCCATTTGTACTGCCTGCCGTGCAGGAAGGAAATAAAATGTACATGGATGGAGGCATCCTCAATAACCTGCCTATCGAGCCGCTGCGCGATCGATGCGATTACCTCATTGGAGTGCATGTGAATGCGATCTCTCATGAAATGCCGGTGGGGATCCGCAAGACATTCGACAGAGTATTCCACCTGGCACTCAGCAATGCCGTGTATGCAAAGGCGGGTCAATGCAACCTCTTCCTGGATCCTCCCGATATGATACGGTACAGTCTGCTGGATAAAAAGGATGCGCAGAAGATCTTCGATCATACGTACTCGTATGCTATGCGTGAGCTGGAGATGCTGCAAGGGAAGACTGCCTGATATTATTTATGTATCATCCTCAATTTCCTGACTGGGTTGTGGTGATCCACCAGGTATTGCCGAAGGGATCCAGCACGCCGCAGGATCTGCCATAAGGTTGATCGGCAGGTTCCATTACAGAACTTGCACCGAGTTTCAGTGCCAGCTGATAACTTGCATCTGCATCCGCAACATGCACATAGAGGCCGGCTGTCATCGGCGTCCATTGTTCAGAAGCATTGGCAAACATGATGGTGCTGTCTCCAATGAAGATCTCTGCATGCATCAGGGTCCCATCTTCGTTACGACGGATCATTTTTTCTACTGCGCCAAACAATTGTTGTGTGAAGGGAAGAAAGCCTTCCGCATTGCGGATGATGAGATATGGCATTACGCGCTGATAACCTTCCGGGATAAAAATATTTTCCATTTCTTTTTATGCAAATCTAAGGGCGGGCAGGTATGGCAAATAGGAAAATTCCGACAACTTATGCATCCCGCCACTCTACGCCTTCCGGTCTGCCGTGGAAATACTGGCGCGGGTGATAACCGGAGAAGGATTTGAACTCACTGATGAAATGGCTCTGATCATAATAGCCACAGGCATGTGCAATTTCAGTGAGGCTGCGGGTTTGATTGCCGTAATCATTTAGTGTTGATTTGAAGCGGCTGATGCGGAACAGCAATTTGGGGCTTAGGCCCGCAAAATCTTTGAACTTTCTTTCCAGTGTCCGTTCAGACATACAGAACATGCCCGACAGTGCGGGTATATTGCTGATCTCCTCTGCCTGTATCACATGGCGGATGGCGCTGAACACGGCATCATGCTCACTGAAACGGTTCTGTAATTTTTTTTCCAGGTAATTTCCGAGGATGATGGAGCGTTGATGGTTGCCGGGCGCCTGCAGTATGGTGTCCTGTAAGATCCTGCCTTCATTGCCCAGGAGTGTGACCAGGTCCGGCATTTCACCGGTGAGTTCATATGCCGGAATATTGAAGAGCAGGGGAATGGCAAAGGGATAAAGATAAGCGCCGAAGATGCCGAAGGCTTCCTGCGTGATATATCGCTTGTACTCTTTGGTTTGCGCGGCCAGCCCTGCATAAAAAGGATTGCCCTGCACATCCGGTTCGCTGAACAGTCCTTTATAATGGAAGATCAGTTCTGCGCATCCATCGGCCAGTGAGCGGTATACATAGGACTGTCCTTCCTGGTTGCCCTCAAAGGACCAGAAGCATTTTACGAAAGGACTGAGGCTGGCGGGCGCATCGATAGTCTGGTATTGCATTGCCGTGGATTTGCCCTTACAATTTACGAATTTGTGAGGCGCGGCAGGAGTGAATTATATATAACTGATTACATTTGTTGGTGTAAGGATTTGGAAAACAAGTATTCATCATACCAGGAAAATGAGCTGCTGTCAGCTCTCCGTACAGGAAGCGAAGATGCTTTCACGGAAGTTTACAGGCGTTTATATAAACGTGTATACCTGTTTGCCACCAGGTTTGTGGAGCAGGCCGCTGATGCGCAGGACCTCACGGCAGAAACCTTTGTTCAGTTATGGAACAAGCGGACAGAGTTCTACAACCTGGACGGGGTAGCCGCCTTTCTGCATGTGACGGTACGCAATAAATGCTTCAACCTGCTGAAGCATCAGCATATGAAGGAGGGGAGAAAGGAAGAGTTGCTTCAGTTGCTGAGCGAGCAGGACAGTGAAGACTTCTATATAGAGAAGGTGCAATCCGAGCTCCTGAGTAAGATCTATGCGGAGGTAGACAAGCTGCCGCCCCGGATGCGCGAGGTCTTCCTGCTTTCCTACCGCGAAGGCCTCAAGCCCGCCGAAATAGCAGAACTCCTTCAGATAAAAGTACAGACCGTTACCAACCAGCGGGTAAGCGCCATCAGGCTCCTGCAGTTGGCGCTCCGCCAGGATCCCATGGCCGTTATCCTGCTTGCAGTGATCTGCCGGGGAGCTGGATTCTTATCCTTGTAAAAAAAATTCAAAAAAACTTAATTAACGGATGGTTGGTTTTAATCATCCGGTTGTAGAATATAATAGTATGACCACTGTTGACCAGATAGCAGATATTTTGCTCAGGCATTTACAGGGAAACCTTTCCGGGGCGGAACAGCAACAGCTGCAGCAATGGCTGGATGCTTCTGCTCAACGGCGTCATTTCTTTGAGCAGCTCCACGATGAAGAGAAACTGCGTGAGCAACTGATGCTCTTCCTGCCCGGTACGGAACAAGCCACGGAACAGGCCATCCTGGCGAAGATCCATGATATCAGGAACACCGGTGCCGCAGCAGGAGCAGAAGAAGCAATAGTAGTGCCTCTCTGGAAACGGGGCTGGGTGCGGTATGCAGCAGCTTTGGTGCTGATGGCGGGAGGTGTTACTTATTTTTGGATGGCTGGTAATAACAACAAGCCTGCACCAGCAACCAACTCCCTGACAAAAACAGAGATCCTGCCCGGAAAAACAGGCGCCGTGCTGACCCTGGCCGATGGAAGGCAGGTGGTGCTCGACAGTGCGGGCAACGGGATCATAGCCATGGAAAGCGGCACCCAGGTTATACTCGATAATGGTAAACTCCTGTATGACCTCGATAAAGAAAGAGGAGGCAAGATGCAGTTCAATACCATGAGCACACCCAAAGGCAGGCAGTTCCAGGTAGTATTGCCCGATGGTACAAAAGTGTGGCTCAATGCAGCCAGCTCCATCCGGTATCCGGTAGCGTTTGCAGCCAATGAACGAAAAGTATATGTAGCAGGTGAAGCTTATTTTGAAGTAGCGAAGGATATGCACAGGCCCTTCCTCGTAAGCGTGAACAATACAGCTGATGTGGAAGTGCTGGGAACAGAGTTCAATGTGAATGCCTACGACAATGAAAAGGTGGTGCGCACCACCCTGGTAAATGGTGGAGTGCGCGTATCTGCCCAGCAGGCGGAACCCCCGGCTGACGGGCGTTTGAACGATGTGATACTGAAGCCCGGACAACAGGCGAAAGTATTGAACACAACAGGCAAAGCGCAGCAGAACGTGAAGAACCCGGTTACGATAGCAGATGATGTGGACATTGAACAGATCACCGCCTGGAAGAATGGTTTCTTCAATTTTGGTGAGAATGTTGATCTGGGTGAAATGATGCGACAGCTTGAAAGATGGTACGATATAGAAGTAGTATACGAGAACGGAGTTCCGGAGAAAAGTTTTCTGGGTGAGATCCCCAGGCATCTGCCTCTTAAAGATGTACTCGATATCCTGCAACGGACGGAGGTATCCTTCCGTCTGGAAGAAGGCAGGAGGTTGATAGTACTCAACAAATAAGAACCTTATCCCCCTATTTCATACTGATCATTTTCAACTGAAAATAAAAAACCGCCACGGATTGCGGCCGCGACGGTAATGATTTCAGTTGATCATAAACGGCTTTGCATTCACATTTACTAACAACCAAACCACTTTGCAATTTATGCAAAAAAACTGCTATTGGCTACCGGACCGGTTCAAAGAAATCCGGCGGCTTACGAAAACCTTCATGGTTATGAGACTGACTACTATTTTGCTCACCGTGGCTATTCTGCAGGCCAATGCTTCAGGCCTCGCCCAAACCGTAACCGTATCAGGGAAGAACATCCCCCTGAAAAAGCTATTCTCGGCTATCAAACAGCAGACAGGCTACGTGGTTTTCAGCAACACCAATGCGTTCAAAGATGCCCAGGGCCTTACGCTTTCCGTGCGTGATATGCCCCTCCGCACCTTGCTGGATTCCATTTCCAACAATCTGAATCTCTCCTATGTGATCAAGGAGAAGACCATCGTGTTGAGTCGCAAAGCCACTCCCACAGCGGTAGATCCCGTTATTGCAGCAGCTTTCATTCCCCCCGCAAAAGTTTCAGGCGTGGTGCGTACCACTACAGGGGAACCTCTGGTAGGCGCTTCCATTGTTTTGAAAGGAGCAGGATTGGGTAAGGTAACCGGTTCCAAAGGCGAATTCAGCTTCAGCTCATTACCTGAAAATGCAGAGCTGGTGGTGAGTATGCTGGGGTATGAGCCTATTGTGATCAGCATTCGCAAAGCCGGCGAAGGATATACTGCCGTAGTTACCAATGGCGGCCAGAACAAAGGCACCATCAAGGTTATATCCGGCAATAACGTTACTATCGATGTTACCCTGAAATCAAGGGAAACACAGATGAACGATGTGGTGATCACCGGTTATATGAACGTTGACAAAAGCAAATATGTTGGCGCCGTTACCGTAGTGGATCCCGAGAAGATCAAGATCGCCGGCGAGGTAAGTATCGATCAGATGCTGCAGGGTGTTGTTCCCGGTATGCTGGTGACCATGCCCTCCGGTCAGGTTGGTTCTACGCCCAAGATCAGGGTGCGTGGTACTTCCACCATCCTCGGTAACCAGGAGCCCCTCTGGGTGGTTGATGGTGTGATCCAGCGCGATCCTCTCCCGATGCCCAATGGAAGCGGATCCCTCGCAGGTGATATGGGAGAGCTCAGGCTCATCGCTTCCAATGCGATCTCCTGGCTGAATCCCAACGACATTCAAACCATCACCGTACTGAAAGACGCCTCTGCTACAGCCATCTATGGCTCTCAGGCCGCCAACGGTGTGATAGTGATCACTACCAAGAAACCTAAAGCAGGACAACTGGCCGTGAACTACACAGGTAGCTTCACTGTAGGTCAGCGCCCACGCTACTCCATGTATGATCTGATGAACTCACAGGAGCTGATGCAGTTCTCCAAAGAAGTGTATGAGGCCCGCGACAGCTACACATATGAGATCCTGCCTGTAGGCTACGGTGGATTGATCCAGAAACTACAAAACAAGGAGATAGATCAGGCAACCCTGGAGCGCGAGTACAGGAAGATGGAGAATATGAATACCGACTGGTTTGACCTGCTCTTCCGCAATGCATTCAGCCAGAACCATAGCATCAGCATTGGTGGTGGTACAGACAGGCTGAGCAACAGGACCTCTTTCAATGTGCAGCAGCAGAAAGGCGAAGCGATCGGCAACGACCTGCTTACTTTCTCCGCCACTTCCAGCACCACTGCCAAATTGAGTGACCGCCTGACCATGAGCTTCCTGTTGAACGGAACCGTTCGTCAGGCCGATGGTTTTGCTTATGGTGTGGACCCCTTCGAGTATGCTTACAATACTTCCCGCACACTCCCTATGTACAACGATGATGGCACACTGTTCTATCATTACAAGAGAGGCGCAAACTCGAATTCCCTTCCCAGCAAATTCTTCTACAATTACAATATTCAGAACGAGCTGGACAATACAGGCAATACCAACAACACAAAGTCATTGTCCTCCACTGTGGATGCAAGATATAAGCTGACGAAAGACCTGCAATACCAGGGTCTTTTCTCCTATAACGTTACTTCAACGGATGTGAAATCATTTGCTACCGAACTCAGCAACTACATTACGCAGGCCCGTGGCTATGAATTCGGTTCCGTACTGAACAACGGTCCGCAGGAACTGGCCAGTGCACTGCCTTTCGGCGGCCTCGCACAGATGCAGAACAGCACCAACAGGGGATGGACATGGCGCAACAGTATTGTGTACGACAAACTCTTCGGTGAAAAACATGCCGTAACTGCGCAGGCAGGTATGGAAGCAAGGTCCACCATCACAGAAGGAAACAACAATACCCGTTATGGTTACCTGCGTTACCGTGGTGAGCAATACGCTCCCGTACCGCTGACCGTAACACCCAACGGGAACGGTGTTGCTACGCCTCTGCATGAACTGATGCGTGCCAATTCCAGCATCGTGAATACACAGGTGAACTACCTGAGCCAGTATTTCTCCGGTGTGTATGCATATGACCAGCGATATATCTTCAACGTGAATGCTCGTCTGGATGCGAGCAACCGTTTTGGTCAGGACAAGAACAAGCGCTTCCAGCCAACATGGTCAGTGGGCGCCAAATGGAGGGTAGGTAATGAGAATTTCCTCAGCTCCTTCACATGGCTCAACTCCTTTGATCTCTCTGCATCCTTTGGATACCAGGGTAATACTGTTGAAGCTGTTTCGCCTTACCTCATCGCTACCGATGGTGGTCTGAGCCCTATCTTCAAACAGTACACCCTTTCTATCAAATCCCTCCCTTATCCCAACCTCGGATGGGAGAAGACAAAATCCTGGAATATCGGAGCAGACTGGTCTTTCTTCAATGGCAGGCTGAATGCCACCCTGAACTGGTACAGCAAAACTTCCAACATTCTTGCTTCCCGCGAAGTGCCTGTTGAGAATGGCATGAACTCCGCAGTGGTATTCGGTTCCGAGATGGAGAACAAGGGATATGATTTCATCATCAACGTAGTACCTATCCGCACTAAGGACCTCACCTGGCAGTTCTCTGTGAACACAGGCAGGGCAAGAAATACACTGAAGAACAACCAGCGTATCAATACCAGGGCTGATTATCTCGGTGGCATGGCCATCGTGAATGGCGAAGCCTATTCAACTTTCTATTCTTATTCATACCAGGGACTGAACCCAACAACAGGAAGGCCGATGTTCAATAACATGAACATCAAACCAACTGCCAATGACCTGGATTACCTGGTGAAGAGCGGGAAAACAGAGCCTGATTTCAATGGTGGTTTCCAGACAAGCGTCCGATACAAGAGCTTTTCTTTCTCTGCACAATTCGCTATGGCCTTTGGTGCACAGAAACGTTTACCTGTATTCTACAATTCAACAGGAGCCCCTACACCCGAACAAAATGCACCAAGATTGCTGAACGACCGCTGGAAAAATCCCGGGGATGAAGCCTGGACCAATATCCCTTCAGTTCCTGCCGGTAACCCCAATCGCATGAACATCAATCTGCCTACTATCGCATACGTGAATATCTCTCCATATGAGATGTACAACAATTCCGATCTGCGTGTGGCCGATATCGATTTCATCCGCTGCCGCCAGGTTTCTGCAGCCTATGATCTGCCACAGAGCTTCCTGAACAAGATCAAGACCAAGCGCATGAGTGTTTCACTCAGCCTGGCGAATCCCTTCCTCATCACATTTGATGATAAATGGAACGGATATGATCCTGAAACCGGAGGATGGCCTGCAAGAAGAACTGCATCCCTGTCAATAAACATGGCGCTCTAATCTTTAATGTGTGATGACAATGAAAAAACAAATTATCTATATAACTGCAATACTGGGATGGTCCCTCTTGGGAAGCTGTTCCAAATTCCTGGAAGAGAAATCCCAGAGTGAAGTGATCCCCAAGACCACCGTGGATTACAGGGAGCTGCTCATGGGCTCCGGCTATTACCCCAGGCAGGAACCTGCCGACTTCCTTTATTTCATGGATGACGATGTGGAGTTCAATTCCACCTACGATAATGGTTCTGCCGTAGGGAGCACAACAGCAAAGACCCATTTCCCTAAATTCACCTGGCAGCCTTACTTCGTTGATTTTAACGGATTGGGCGATCCCGTTGCGCAGGACCCTGCCAGCACCGGCTATTATACGTATTACACATGGATCAAAGGTTGTAATGCCGTACTGGACAATATCGATAATGCGATCGGTACACAGGCGGAGCGCGACCGTGTAAAGGCGGAAGCCCTGGCTGTACGCGCTTTCTACTACTGGCGCCTGGCCGAGATGTACGGGGAGCCTTATAACTTCAATCCATCATCGCTGGCAGTACCGCTGAAACTGAACTCAGGTATTGAAGAGCAGTACATGAAGCGTGCTACTGTACAGGAAGTGTATGATGTGATACTGCGTGATCTGAAGGAAGCGGTCCGGCTGATGGATCCGCTGCCTGTTGTGCGCATGGACTATCATATCAACCAGCCCGCTATCCATATCCTGCTGTCACGTATCTATCTCTTCATGAACAACTGGGCAGCCAGTAAGGAAGAAGCGAATAAAGCCTTCGATATGGGCAGCCGCCTCTGGGATATGACAGCGTTGACTGCATCGTATGTACACAATTACTCCAATCCTGAAGTGGAATGGATGTTCGGTGGCAGTACGCAACCTGATCAGAGCATCTACATGCCTTCCAACCAGTTGCTGGCTTTGTTCGATGCCAATGACGCACGCCGCAAATGGGGCTTTGGCATGTCATCGCAAACAGCCAACTATGTGCTGGTGTCAAAGATCGCTACCGGTTCTGAGCTGGTGCAGAACATCCGAACTTCAGAGGCTACGCTCAACAGGGCGGAAGCCAACGTGATGCTCAACCTGCTGCCGGATGCCATGAACGACCTCAATGCACTGCGCAGGTTTCGTATCCCGGGTTATGTGGATGAGAATATCACAGACAAGGCGCAGTTGCTCCAGGCCATCCACAATGAGCGCAGAAAAGAATTCTGTTTTGAACTGTTCCGCTGGTTCGATCTCCGCCGCAATGGTATGCCTTCCATTTCACACGTGTACAAGGCAGATCCGGGTGCTTCCGATCTTACCTATGTACTGAAGGAGCGTGATCCAATGTACACCCTGCCTTTCCCGAACATCCTGATCATCCGTAACCCGGCCCTGGAGCAGAATGCTTCCGCCAAATCAGGAGAAAGACCAGGTAATTGATTCACTAACGTTTAACATTATTCGAAATGAAAAATATATTCATAGCCGGATCGCTCGCAGCCATGCTTTTGGTTTCCTGCAAAAAGGATAAGGCTATCGGTCCGCCTGTAGAAATAAAACCTGATTATGCATTGCCGCAGGCTGGCGCCTCAACGGCAGACAATAACAGGATCGTGCAGCTTTTCAATGATTACGGTTCCTATTTCCTTTACGTGTACAACCAAAAGGATTTCGAGTGGACACAGGCTACCAGCACCGGAAGTTCAAGGATCGATACGGCGGTGCTCGGTAACCCTCAGTATGTAGGAGCGATGCTCGATTATCTGAATGACGTCTGGCTGAAATTCCTGCCGGCGGATTTCAAAAAGAAAGGCGGCATTCCTTACAGGGTATTCCTGGCCGACAGTATCCGTCAATACCGGACCGGTTTTCCACCGGGCATGCAATATCTCTATACGGATATCAAGGTTTCCGGAAAAGCCATTGGCTTTGCCGGTATGAATATTGGCCTGACCACTATGACCCCGGCTCAGAAAACCACCAGGAAGCTGGCGCTCACAACTGCTGTATGGAATTATTATCTCGGTAATAATATCGTAGAGATCCCTGCATCTTTCTATAACGTGAGCAACTATGCGGCTGCGGCGCCCACAACACCGCTGAACACAGCCAACCCTGCAAACGTGGAGGCTTATCGCCAGAAAGGTTTCCTGCCCAACTCTTACAATACAGTAACGCAGGCGCCCTTTGAATGGCATAACGGAGCTTTCTCCTGGACCAATGCAAGAACGAATGATATCGGTTCATTCATTTTCAACCTGACACAGCGCACCGATGCGCAGATGGCTCCCTACCTCACTTATCCGCTCATTAAGCAGAAGTGGGACATCCTCGTGAATCATTTTCAAACAAAATATGGTATCGATGTGCGTGCAATAGCAAACGCTACCTACTAAGATCAGCTCAACACTGTTCCCCCGCCATGCGGGGGAACAGTTCCCAAAACTTTAATGCATAGTGAGAATTCACTAAAAAAAATTGTAAGCGAAAGCTTACCCAGGCATCTTTTTCCCATAACCTAAAGTTGAATGAATGGAAAATCCCATTGTTAAAGTAGAAAACCTGAGTCACCGCTACACGGCGCAGTGGGCAATCAGGGATATAAATTTCGAGATCCGCGATAAAGGCGTTGTAGGCCTGCTGGGATCCAATGGCGCGGGGAAGTCAACCACCATGAACATCATCTGCGGTGTGCTCAAACAGACCAAAGGAGATGTGTACATCAACGGCATCAATCTGAAGGACAAGCCGGTGGAGGCCAAGCGCAATATCGGCTTCATGCCCCAGAAACTCCCGCTGCACCTGGATTTCACCGTGGAAGAATACCTGACCTACTGTGCTGATCTCCGTATGATCGACAAGCATAAGGTAAAGGAAATGGTAGGCGCTGCTGCAGAAAGATGCGGCGTGGCGCATTTCCGCGGCAGGCTGCTCCGTAACCTTTCAGGTGGTTATCAGCAGCGTGTGGGCATCGCTCAGGCCATTGTGCACAATCCCAAATTCGTGGTACTGGATGAGCCTACCAACGGCCTCGATCCCAACCAGATCCTGGAAGTGCGTAACCTCATCAAGGAGATTTCACAGGACAGGTCCGTGCTGCTCTCCACGCACATCCTCACTGAAGTACAGGCAACCTGCCAGGACATCAAGATGATCGAAGAAGGCAAGATCGTATTCGCCGGTACCATCGAAATGTTCGACAACTACATCGAGCCCAATTCACTTATCCTCAGTCTGGATACACCACCATTGCAGGATGAATTGCTGAAGATGGAAGGAGTCCGCTCTGTTGAGCAGATGGCTCCGTACAAATTCAGACTGGGTTATGATGGCGACAAGCGCACTGCGCAGAAAATAGCTGCGGCCAGTGTAAACAACGGCTGGGGCCTCATGGAGATGATGATCGAAAAGAGTTCACTCGATGCTGTATTCGCCAGCCTGTCGAAAAAAAATCCAAATTAAAAAACTGATAAAAGGAAATAAATGAGACGGATTTTAAAGATCGCGAAAGCGGAATTGTTCACCCTGTTCTATTCACCCATTGCCTGGATGATCCTGATCGTGTTCGCATTCCAGACGGGGATGACATTCGCGGAACTGCTGCAGACCGCAGTGCGCGCCAAGGACACCGGCTTTGGCAACAGCTTTCTCACGTCGGGAATCTTCGGCGGTCAGCTGGGCCTCCTTAATAAAGTGCAGGAATACCTTTACCTCTACATGCCCCTGCTCACCATGGGCCTCATGAGCCGTGAGCTTAGCAGCGGGTCCATCAAACTGCTTTATTCCTCACCTGTTACCAGCACGCAGATCATCCTCGGCAAATTCAAAGCCATGATGGGTTTCAGCCTCATCATGATGGTGCCGCTCTTCATCTACACTATCATCAGTGGAGTAGTGGTGGAGAATTTTGACCTGCCTTCCGTATTATCCGGGCTACTGGGCATCTACCTGCTGATGTGCGCTTATTCCGCTATTGGCCTCTTCATGAGTTCACTCACTTCCTACCAGGTAGTGGCCGCACTCGGTACGCTGGTGGTGCTGGCCGTGCTCAGCTATATGAACAAGGTATGGCAGGACATTGCATTCGTACGAGATCTCACCTACTGGCTGAGCATCTCAGGCCGTACCACAGAAATGATCAACGGCCTCATCAACAGTGAAGACGTACTCTACTTTTTTATTGTTGTGAGCATGTTCCTTATGCTGAGCATCCTGAAACTACAATCCAACCGCACGCACGCTTCCTTCTCTGCCGTATGGGGCAAGTATTGTGGCGTGGTGCTGGCAACCGTATTGCTGGGATACATCACTTCACGGCCCGTACTGATGGGT
>Ga0247823_10001457_pt1 | contig 19754 bp, 18 predicted proteins | sample 13C_PalmiticAcid_2_FD_192426 | JGI IMG/M metagenome (GOLD analysis project Ga0247823, IMG submission 192426) | Soil microbial communities from agricultural site in Penn Yan, New York, United States - 13C_PalmiticAcid_Day30 | ecosystem: Environmental > Terrestrial > Soil > Agricultural land... | reverse complement strand
CGCCTGTCCACCACCCCGCCATACCTGTCAGCTCGACCCTCCGGCGAGCCGCGACGTCAGTCCTGGTGGACGGCGAGCCCGACTGAGCGGAACCCCGCCACCACCGCCTCCGAGGCGTCGGAGTCGGTCACCAGTGCGTGGATGCGCGGGATCGCGCAGATCCGCGCGAAGGCGCGGCAGCCCAGCTTCGAGCTGTCGGCGACCACGACCACCCGCTGGGCCCGGTCGACCATCAGCGCGTTGATGCTGGCCTCGCCCTCGTGATGGGCGTACGCGCCGCTGTCGGCGTCGATCGCGTCGACGCCGAGGAACAGCACGTCCAGCGTGATGTCGTTGAGGACCTTGGTGGCCAGCGGGCCGGTCAGCTCGAATGACTGCGGCCGGGCCACTCCCCCGGTCACCACCAGCTTGATGTGCTGGCGGACGGCGAGTTCGTTGGCGATGTTGAGCGCGTTGGTGACGACGGTGAGCGTCGGGCCGTCGCTCGGCCTGGCCAGATCCCCCCTGGTCGCGACCGCCCTGGCCACCTCGGTGGTGGTCGTCCCGCCGTTGAGGCCGATGACGTCGCCCGCACTGACCAGCCCGGCGGCGGCCTGGCCGATCTTGGACTTCTCCGGCGCCCGGCGGCCGGACTTGTAGCGCAGCGGCAGGTCGTAGCTGACGTTGTTGACCACCGCACCGCCTCGCGTGCGCGTAAGCAGCTGCTGTTCGGCGAGGTGGTCGAGGTCGCGGCGGATCGTCGCTGCCGACACGGTCAGCTCGTCGGCCAGTTCGTCGACCTCGACACGTCCCCGCTCACCGAGCAGTTCAAGCAGCCCGCTCAGGCGCTCGTGTCGGTTCATCGCCACCTCCATCGTCCATTCGCTCAGTGTCGCCGGCCAGCGCGATCGGCTGTGGAGACCGACACTCACCGCGTGAACAGTCTCAACGAATGAGCGCGATTGCGCAAAGGTGCTTGAATTGACCTAGTTACGTGTAGCATCGTGCACGTTTGGACGATGAGGGAGGATCTCGTGGCGTTGTCTGCAACCGCGGTGGAGATTGAGAGCCAGCCAGACTGCTGGGCCCAGGCCGTGGAGATAGCACCCACGCACGCGGCGGCGCTGCCCGCGCCGGGCGAGCGGGTGGCGGTCACCGGCTGTGGCACGTCGTGGTTCGTGGCGATGGCCTACGCGTCGTTGCGGGAAAAGGCAGGCCAGGGCGTCACCGACGCGTTCGCCTCGTCGGAATTCCCGGTGGATCGCGACTATGACCGGGTAGTGGTCATCTCCCGCTCCGGCACCACGACCGAGGTGCTCGACCTGCTGGCCGCGCTCAAGGGCCGGACCACCACCGTGGCCATCACCTGCACGCTGGAGTCGAAGGTCGTCGGCTTGGCCGACCACGTGATCGAGCTGCCGTTCGCCGACGAGGACTCCGTGGTCCAGACCAGGTCGGCGACGTCGGCGATCGCGTTGCTGCGCGCCAGCCTCGGCGAGGACCTGACCGCGGCCATCGCGGACGCGAAGACCGCGCTGACCGAGCCGCTGGGCAACCTGCCCGAGGCCGAGCAGTTCACCTTCCTCGGCCTGGGCTGGACGATCGGTCTCGCACACGAGGCCGGTCTCAAGCTGCGCGAGGCCTGCCAGCTGTGGACCGAGTCGTACCCGTCGATGGAGTACCGGCACGGCCCGATCGCCATCGCCGAGCCGAACCGCGTGACCTGGGTGTTCGGCCAGGCGCCGGAAGGCCTCGCCGAGGACGTCGCCCGCACCGGGGCCACGTTCTTCACCAACGACCTCGACCCGCTGGCCCAGCTCGTGCTGGCCCACCGTCTGGCGACGGCGGTCGCGGAGCGCAAGGGGCTCGACCCCGACCGGCCGCGCCACCTCACCCGGTCGGTGATCCTTTCCACGACAAACCCGTGACAGTCGCGTCCCCGGCTAGCGTGACCACGGTGAACGCCGGTCTGCTTGTCGCCGCGGTCGATGTCGGCGGCACCTTCACCAAAGCCGCCCTGATCGACGGCGACCGCAAGGTGCGCCACACGCTGCGCTGTCCCACGCCGTACGGGGCGGACGCGGTGGTCGACATGGTCGCGGACGTCCTGTCCGAACTGCGGACCCACGCGGCGGCGCCCCTCGCCGCCGCGGGGGTGGTCGTCCCCGGACTGGTCGACGAGGCAACCGGCATCGCCCGGCTCTCGGTCAACCTCGGCTGGCGCGACGCCGACCTCGCCGACCGGATGACCAAGCGGACCGGCACCGTGACCTACCTCGGCCACGACGTGCGCGCGGGCGCGCTCGCCGAGTCGGAACTTGGCGCGGCCAAGGGTTTCCACGAGGTCGCGTTCATCCCGATCGGCACCGGCATCGCCGCCGGGTTCATCAGCGGCGGGCGTGTGCTCACCGGCGATGGCTACGCGGGCGAGGTCGGCCACGTGATCGTCGAACCGGGCGGCGAGCTGTGCACCTGCGGCAACCACGGCTGCCTGGAGACGGTGTCGTCGGCGCGGTGGCTCGCCCGCCGATACAGCGCGCTGACCGGCGACAAGGTCACCACGGCGCTGGAGGTCCGCGACCGCCTGGTCGCCGGCGACCCGGCCGCGGCGGCGGTGTGGGCCGACGGTGTGAACGCCTTCGCGAGCGTGCTCGCGATGATCGCCAACACGCTGGCCCCTGAGGTGGTCGTGATCGGCGGCGGACTCAGCGGGGCGGGCGCCGATCTGCTGGATCCGCTGCGGACCCGGCTGGCCGGGCTGCTCACCTTCCAGCGCATGCCGAAGCTGGTCAAGGCCAGCCTGGGCGACCAGGCCGCGTGCCTGGGTGCCGGGCTGCTGGCACTGCAGAAGGTGCGGGGAGCAGCATGATCGTCACCGTCACACCCAACGCGGCGCTCGACACGACGTACACGGTTCCCGCGCTGGTGCCCAACTCCAGCCACCGGGTGTCCACAGTGCGCAGCCGGGCGGGCGGCAAGGGCATCAACGTGGCCAGGGTCCTGACCGGACAGGGTGTGTCCGCGCTGGCCGTCGCGTTCGCGGGCGGCTCGGCGGGTGTGGAGCTGCGCACCGACCTCACCGCGTCGGGCATCCCCTTCGACCTGTTCGGAGTCGCGGGCGAGACCCGGCGCACGGTGTCAGTGGTTGCCGACGGCGACGCGACCGTCTTCAACGAGCCCGGTCCTGTGATCACCGCCGAGGAGTGGGCGGGATTTCGCCGCCACCTCGGCGGCTTGCTCGCCGGAGCGGACGTGGTGGTGCTGTCCGGCAGCCTGCCGCCCGGACTGGCCGCCGACGCGTACGCCGAGTTGGTCGGCCTGGCCCGCGCGAACGGCTGCCGCACCGTGCTAGACACGACCGGCGAACCGCTGCTGGCGGGCGCGGCCGCGGGTGCCGACGTGGTCAAACCGAACGCCGTCGAACTGCGTGAGGCCACCGGCGAGTCCGACCCGTTCACCGCCGCCGAGGCACTGCGGGCGACCGGCGCGGGCACCGTGGTCGCCTCGCTGGGCGCCGAAGGCCTCCTCGCGGTCGGCGAACACGGCCGCTGGCTGGTCCGCCCCGACCGCTTCATGCACGGCAACCCGACCGGCGCCGGCGACGCCCTTGTCGCGGCGCTGGCCGCGGGCCTCGCCGACGACCAACCCTGGCCCTACCTACTGCGTGAGGCGGTGGCGTGGTCGGCGGCCGCGGTAGCCGCCCCGCTCGCGGGTGATCTGGACACCGACGCGCTCCACGAGCTGCGTGTGGGCGTGACCCTGGAGGAACTTAGATGCCACTCGTAGGAACCGATGAGATCGTGCGCCCCGCCTGGGCGGCCCGCACCGGCGTCGGCGCTTTCAACGTCATCCACCTCGAACACGCCGAGGCCCTGGTCGCTGGTGCCGCCGCGGCGAAGTCCCCGGTGATCCTGCAGATCAGCGAGAACTGCGTCCGCTACCACGGCGGCCTCGAACCGATCGGCGTCGCCACCCTGGCCGTCGCCCGGGCCGCCGATGTGCCGGTCGCGGTGCATCTCGACCACGCGGAGTCCGTCGAGCTGGTTCACGAGGCGGTCGCACTCGGCTTCTCGTCGGTCATGTACGACGGATCCACTTTGGACTACCCAGAGAACGTCGCCCAGACCAAGGCCGTCGTCGAGCACTGCCACGCTGCGGGTGTCTGGGTCGAGGCCGAACTCGGCGAGGTCGGCGGGAAGGATGGCGTGCACGCCCCCGGCGTCCGCACCGACCCGGACGAGGCCGCCGCTTTCGTGGCGTCGACCGGTGTCGACGCTCTCGCGGTGGCCGTCGGCTCCTCGCACGCCATGCTCACCCGCGACGCCTCCCTCGACCACGCCTTGATCGCCAAGCTGCGTGCGGCCGTGTCGGTCCCGTTGGTACTGCACGGTTCCTCGGGTGTGGCGGACGCGGATCTCTTCGAGGCCGTCCAGCAGGGCATGACGAAGATCAATATCGCCACCCAGCTGAGCAAGGTCTTCACGGCGGCGGTCCGCGCCTACCTCACGACGTACCCCGACACCGTGGACAGCCGCAAGTACCTGAAGTCCGGCCGCGACGCGGTCTCGACGGAGTCCGCCCGCTTGCTCCGCGTGCTCGCCGGGGCTGAATAGCCACCACGAGGGGGTCGCGGTGGAACCCGTGGGCGGGTCCCCGCAGCAGGACCCGCCCACGGCACCCTCCCGACCACACGACACACCTCGCTGAAGGCCAGAACCGACCCAGCCCAGTCCTTTATGGACCCAGGAAGTACCTGGGAACACAAGGACTGGGCTTTGCCTTTCAGAACCGCAGGTCCTGCCCTCGTCTTGGGGACCGAAGGTCCCTGCCTTTGATCTTCGGGACCGCAGGTCCTGCCTATCATCTTGAGGACCGAAGGTCTCTGCAGCGCCCCCTGCACCCTCGTCCTGGCAATCCCTTGTGCGGAAGCAGGTGTGTCAAGGGTCAGCTTGCTGATCGCCGCAGGCGACGCCGTAGGCGCCCTTGACGCGCCTGCTTCCGCCTAAGACGCTGACTGACGAGCGAGCGACCCGCTTGTCGTGCACGGACGGAGCGCACTCCTTGGCGTGCACCCGAAGAACGGGGTCGCTCCCCTGGCTTGAGCATTAACAGCCGGAAGTCGGCGTCAAGGGCGCCTACGGCGATCGGCAAGCCGACCCTTGACACCGACTTCCGGCTGTTGAAGATGGCCAGGACGGGGAGCTGGGGGCAAAGCGGTCACGTTGTGGTTCAGTGCCGCTGTTGTGTTGCGGTCTAAAGAAGAATTTCCACTTGCCTAGATGGCCACGAGGCTCCACTGCTGGCTCAGGTCGTTGGTGTCGGTCTGCTGCACGATCGCGGCACTGTTGGCGGTCGAGTTGTCCTTGACGCCGATGACCTTGCCGGTACGCACGCTGACGATCTTGAAGTAGCCGTTGCCGTTGTCAGTGAGCATCCACTGCTGGTTGGTGCCGCCGCTGTACGGCCACTGGATGATCGTCGCGCCGTCAGAGCTCGAACCGCCGTTGATGTCGACGGCCTTGCCCGAGCTGACGCTGACCACCTTGTAGAGCCCGCTGCCGAGGTCGGTCAGCGTCCAGCGCTGGTTGTTGGCGGTCGACTTGGTCCACTGGATGAGCGCCGTCCCGTCCGCCGTCGACGAGCCGGGAACGTCGATCGCCTTGCCGCTGCGGCGGTTGACCAGGTAGAAGGTCGTGGCCTTGGCGGGCGGGGTCACGGTGACCGAGGCGCCGTTGGCGACGGTGATGTCCTGGCCCCACGTGCCGAACTTGACCCGGGTGGAGGTGCCGCCGACGCTGGTCAGCTTGGCGCTGGTGACATTGCCGTTGGTCCAGGTCATGTCCAGGGTGAACCCACCGCGAATGCCAAGGCCGGTGACACTGCCGGTCTTCCACGCCGTCGGGGTGGCGGGCAGCAGCTCGACCAGGCCCGGCCGCGAGTAGGCGACCATGTCCAGCATCGCGGTCGGGGTGCCGTAGTTGGCGTCGATCTGGAAGACGCCCGCGCTGTACATGTCGAACATGTTGATCGCGGTGGTGCCGGGCCTCAAGGTGGTGATCACCAGTTGGTAGGCGTTGGCCGCGTTCTTGAACCGCGCCCAGCACATCGCCCGCCAGGCGTTGGACCAGCCGTAGCTGTCCATCCCGCGCGCGATGAGCATGTTGCGCACGCCGTTGAGCAGCGGGACCGGGCTGCGGTCGTGAGTGATGCGGTCACCCGGCGAGAAGCCGACCAGCGGCGACAGGTGGCGGTGGGTGGTCTCACCGAGGTTGTCGTCGGTCATCCACTCCTGGAGCCAGCCCGTGGTGGCGCTGACCTTCGGCATGTAGAGCTTGCTCTGCAACCCGCTGATCGTGGTGGCGTAGTTGGCGTCCACGCTGAGCTTGGCGCAGGCGGCGCGGTAGTTCTGGAAGAGCTGCCAGACCAGTTCCTGAGCGTAGGTGATGCCCTTCCTGCCCATCGGGCCGTGCTCGGGCGACCAGTCGCCGTCGCCGACCAGCACCTCCTTGCCGTCCACCGTCTGGGTCAGCAGCCGCGACTCCCAGAACTGGCAGGCGCCCTTGAGCAGCGGGTAGATCTTCTCCAGGTAAACGGCGTCCTGGGTGTACTCGTAGCGCTCGAACAGCGTGTTGCACAGCCACGCGTTGCCCGGCGGGTTCCAGTTCCAGCCCATGCCGCCGTAGATGTTGGTCGACGTCGCGATCGTCCAACCCGCGATCCTGCCGCTGGTGTTGCGGAAGGAGTTGCGTGAGTCGTTGAACGAGGACTGTGTCCGCGAGGACCACGAGTCCAACTGGGACAGACAGTAGTCCGCGAGCGGGATGGAGCACTCCGACAGGCCCGCGCGGTCGGGCAGCCAGTAGTTCATCTGGAGGTTGATGTTGGTGTGGTAGTCGCCGTGCCAGTTCGGCGTGTTGGTGCCCGGCCACAGGCCGAACAAGTTCGTCGCCAGGCCACCGCGCGACCCGGTGATCGTCAGGTAGCGGCCGAACTGCAGGTAGCTTGCCTCCAGCTCCGGGTCCGGCGCGGAGCCCGCGGCCGCCCGCGCGGCGATCCGGGCGCCGGTGTTCAGCGCCTTCTGCGTCGCCGTCGAGGTGCCCAGGTTGATACTCAGGTTCTCGTACAGCGCGCGGTAGTCGGCCACATGCGTAGCCAGCAGCATGGTGCCTGACACCGCGAGGGCGTCGGTGGCCTTGGTCGTGGCCACGGTCTTGGGGACGACAGCGGAGTCCTGGAACGCCTTGCTGTCATCCGGCGTGTAGTTGGTGCCGCCGCTGATCACGATGACCACGTCGGTCGCGTTGGTGAAGGTGACCTCGGCACCGCTGACCGACACCGTCCCGGTCGCCGCCTTGGCGGTGACCACGGCACCGTACTTGAGGCCGTTGCCCAGGGTTCCGTCGAACGACGCGGTCTTCGTGGCCGCGGTGGTGGTCTCGCTGTGCGTGCCGTTCAGCGCCACACTGCCCGTGTACGTGCCGCCCGCGCCCTGGGTCAGGCGCATGATGATCACATCATCCGGGTAGCTGGCGTAGACCTCGCGGCTGTAAGTAACACCGCTATAGGTGTAGCTGGCGGAGACGTAGCCGTTGCTCAGGTCGAGCTGCCTGCGGTAGTTGGTGACGCTCGTGTGAGCGGGGACCTTGACGTAGGCCTTGGCGAGCATGGTGAACGAACCGAAGTTCGGCGTCTCGTAGGGGAACTGCCCGTCGCCACCGAGCGTGGTGTTGCCGTTGCCCGTCCACATCGACGCGTCGGTGATGTACAGGGCGTCCGACGCGGCGTTGCCGGTCACCAGCGCACCGATACGGCCGTTACCGATCGGCAGACCCTGCGAGATGATGCTCGATTCGACGCCGGGCGCGGTGTACCAGAGTGTTGTGGCGTCCGCTGCGGGGACGAGCGAGAGGCTGGACGGCCGGGTGACTGCGGCCACGGCACGGGCGGCGAACACCGGCAGGCTGCCCATGGCGATGAACGCGCTGACCGCGCCACCGATCCGTAGGACGTCTCGCCGGGACCTTCCGGTCGGCTGGTCGGCAGGGGGGACGGGAGGCATCGTTGCCACGGTGGTCCTCTCAACGAAATGGAAGGCGTGGTCATCAGACCAATCGCCCGGGTCGCCAGGCCTCCCCCGCCTGAGCGAGGCACAAGTATGTAATACGTCAGATGTTCAGACAAGCCCTGGTTGTCAAGAGGTCAAATCCGACTATCACCCCATCGGACGTCGCGATTCGGCAACACATCGGATCTATTTACGGCCAGTTGGCGGCTCAAGGGTTGTGTCGGCCCGAAACGCGCGGTATACATCTGGGCAATAGATCGGATGTATGACTGGAGGCAAGGCAGTGAAGCTGCTGAGGGTGGGAACAGTCGGGCAGGAACGCCCAGCTGTGCTGGACGAGTCGGGGACCATCCTGGACATCTCCGGATTAGTCACCGACATCGACGCCGCCTTCCTCGCGGGTGACGGTATCGAGCGGGTCCGTGCCGCCGTCGAGGCGGGTGGCCTGCCGGTTGTGGAGCCGGGGGTCCGATTCGGACCGCCGCTCGCCCGTCCCGGCAAGATCGTCTGCATCGGACTGAACTACTCCGACCACGCGGAGGAGACCGGCGCGGAGACGCCCGCCGAGCCGGTGGTCTTCATGAAGGCCGCGAACACAGTCATCGGACCTGATGACCAGGTGCTGGTGCCGCGCGCGAGCGAGAAGACCGACTGGGAGGTCGAGCTCGCCGTCGTGATCGGCCGCACCGCCCGTTACCTACCCGGCCACGCAGAAGCACTGGCGTGCGTGGCCGGGTATTCCATCTCCAACGACGTCTCCGAGCGCGAGTTCCAGCTGGAACGCGGCGGACAGTGGGACAAGGGCAAGTCCTGCGAGACGTTCAACCCGCTAGGCCCCTGGCTGGTGACCGCCGACGAGATCCCCGACCCGCAGGCCCTCGGGCTGCGGCTGTGGGTCAACGGCGTGCCCCGCCAGGACGGATCCACCAAGAACCAGATCTTCGGCGTCGCGGAGGTGATCCGGTACCTGTCGCAGTTCATGGTGCTGGAGCCCGGCGACGTCATCAACACCGGCACGCCCGCTGGCGTCGCGCTCGGCCTCCCGGACCCCAAGCCCTATCTGCGGGCGGGCGACGTGATGGAGGTCGAGATCGACGGACTCGGGCGGCAGCGGCAAGAAGTGGGGAAGGCATGACAACGCGCATCACCGGACTGGCCACGCACGACGTTCGGTTCCCGACGTCGCTGGAGCTCGACGGCTCCGACGCGATGAACCCGGACCCGGACTACTCGGCGGCCTACGTCGTGGTGAGCACCGACGCCCCGGACGGCTTGGCCGGTCACGGCTTCGCGTTCACCATCGGCCGCGGCAACGACATCCAGACCACCGCGATCCGCGCCCTCGAGGACTATGTCGTCGGCCGCGACCTGGAGTCCACCATGGACAACCTGGGCGGCGTCTGGAAAGACATGGTGCACGACTCGCAGCTGCGCTGGCTTGGCCCGGAGAAGGGCGTCATGCACATGGCGATCTCCGCGGTCATCAACGCCCTGTGGGACCTCAAGGCCAAGCGCGAGGGCAAGCCTGTCTGGGAACTGCTCGCCGACATGACCCCCGAGCAGCTCGTCGACCTGGTCGACTTCCGCTACCTCTCCGACGCGCTCACCCCAGGCGAGGCGCTGGCCATCCTGCGCCGCGCCGAGCCGGGCCGCGCCGAGCGCAAGGCCCAGCTCCTGGCGAACGGCTACCCGGCCTACACCACCTCCCCCGGCTGGCTTGGCTACGACGACGCCAAGCTGCGCAGGCTGTGCCGCGAGGCCGTCGCCGAGGGCTTCACCCAGATCAAGCTCAAGGTCGGCGCCGACCTCGAGGACGACATCCGCCGCATGCGCATCGCGCGCAGCACCGTCGGACCGGACATCCGCATCGCCATCGACGCCAACCAGCGCTGGGACGTCGGCGCCGCCATCGCGTGGGTGCGCGAGCTGGCCCCGTTCGACCCGTGGTGGGTCGAGGAGCCGACCAGCCCCGACGACGTCCTCGGCCACGCCACCATCGCCAGGGCCATCGCCCCGGTGAAGGTCGCCACCGGCGAGCACGTGCAGAACCGGGTGGTCTTCAAGCAGCTCCTGCAGACCGGCGCCATCTCCTACCTGCAGCTCGACGCCGCGCGCGTCGCCGGGGTCAACGAGAACGTGGCGATCCTGCTGCTGGCCGCCAAGTTCGGCGTCCCGGTCTGCCCGCACGCGGGCGGCGTGGGCCTGTGCGAGCTGGTCCAGCACCTGTCGATGTTCGACTTCGTCGCGGTGTCCGGCTCGATGGAGGATCGGGTGATCGAGTACGTCGACCACCTGCACGAGCACTTCACCGACCCGGTGCGCATCGAGAACGGCAACTACGTCACCCCGACCAGCCCGGGCTTCAGCGCCACCATGCGCGCGGAGACGCTGACCAAGTTCGCGTTCCCGGGTGGTCCGGTGTGGACCGCGGCGAACCAGCGGAACGCGTCATGACGGACTTCACCGGCCTTCGCGCCATCGTCACCGGCGGCGGCTCCGGCATCGGCTTGGCCACGGCGACGCACCTGGCCGCCCGCGGCGCCCAGGTCGCGTGCCTGGACCTCAACCCGGCGAACGTGCCCGCGCCGCTGCTGGGCATCGTCGCCGACGTCAGCGACGAGGAGTCGGTGACCAAGGCGGTGAACCAGGCCGCCGAGGCGTTCGGCGGGCTGGACATCGTGGTCAACAACGCCGGGATCGGCGCGCAGGGCACGGTCGAGGACGGCTCCTACGACGAGTGGCGCAAGGTGTTCGAGGTCAACCTCCTCGGCATCGTCCGCACGAGCCGGGCCGCGCTCCCCCATTTGCGCCAATCCCCGTCCGCCGCGATCGTCAACACGTGTTCGATCGCCGCGACCGCCGGACTGCCCCAGCGCGCGCTCTACAGCGCGAGTAAAGGCGCCGTGCAGTCGCTGACCCTGGCGATGGCCGCCGACCACGTGGCCGACGGCGTCCGGGTCAACTGCGTCAACCCGGGCACCGCGGACACGCCGTGGGTGCGCAGGCTGCTGGACTCCGCCGCGGATCCGGCCGCCGAGCTCGCCGCGCTCAACGCGCGGCAGCCCATGGGACGACTGGTCTCCGCCGAAGAGGTCGCCGCCGCCATCGGCTACCTCGCAGGCCCCCACTCCGCGTCGACCACCGGGACCGCACTCCCGGTCGACGGCGGCATGCAGGGACTCCGCCTGCGCCCGAAGGCCAACTGAATAGCCCCGCGAGTGTCGGCGCTGTCGACCGGGACCGCACCCCGGTCGGCAGCGCACCCAGGACGCTCGCGATCTCCAAACCAACTGAATACCCCCGCAGATTTACCCGTAGTGAATAGAGGACAGTCAATGAAGATCACCTCCCGTAGCCGGGCCGCGTTCGCGGTCATCGCGGCCACGACCCTGGCCGTCTCGCTCTCCGCGTGCAGCAAGGACTCCGACACCCCCGCGGCGTCGGGCTCCGGCTCGAACTCCGGTGGCGGCATCGGTGTCGACCTGCCCCGCGCCGACTCCGACTTCTGGAACGCCTACGCCAAGTACATCCCGACGAAGGCCAAGGACCTCGGCGTCACGCTCACGTCGACCACGAACTCGCAGAACGACGTGCAGAAGCTGCTGACCAACATCGACAGCCTCGTCGCCCAGGGCGCCAAGGCGCTGGTCACGGCCCCGCAGGACACCGGCGCGGTGGCCTCGAAGCTCGACGAGCTCGCGGGCAAGAAGATCCCCGTGATCACCGTCGACACCCGTCCCGACAGCGGCGCCGTCTACATGGTGGTCCGTGCGGACAACCGCGCGTACGGCACGAAGGCCTGTGAGTTCCTCGGCGAGAAGCTGGGTGGCAAGGGCAAGGTCATCGAGTTCCAGGGCTCGCTGTCCTCGATCAACGGTCGTGACCGCTCCGAGGCCTTCAAGGAGTGCATGACCAAGAAGTTCCCGGACATCAAGGTGTTCGAGGAGCCGACCGAGTGGGAAGGCGCCAAGGCCCAGGCCGCGCTGGAGACCCGCCTGACCACCGACCCGGACATCAAGGGTGTCTACATGCAGGCCGGTGGCGTGTTCCTCGACCCGACCCTGCAGGTCCTCAAGCAGCGTGGCCTGCTGGTCCCGCCGAGCGACCCCAAGCACATCTTCATCGTCTCCAACGACGGCATCCCGCAGGAGTTCGACGCCATCCGCAAGGGTGAGATCGATGCCACCGTGTCGCAGCCCGCCGACACCTACGCGGGAATCGGCCTCTACTGGGCCAAGCAGGCTCTCGCGGGTGTCACCCCGAAGGAAGGCCCGACCGACCACGGCAGCAACGTCATCACGCTGCCGAACGGTTTCGAGGACCAGCTCCCCGCTCCGCTGGTGACCAAGGACAACGTGGACGACGCTTCCCTCTGGGGCAACGCCAAGTCCTGACCTGACCAGCACGCAGGAGAGGTAATCCACGATGGACACCCAGCAACCGCTGGTTCAGGCGACCGGGATCGTCAAGCGCTTCGGGCCCACCGTCGCGCTCGCCGATGGAAACCTGACGGTGCACGCGGGCGAGACCCACGCCCTGGTCGGACGCAACGGCGCGGGCAAGTCGACCCTGGTCGGCGTCATCACCGGGCTGTTGAAGCCGGACGCGGGCGAGGTCCGGTTCTCCGGTGAGCAGGGGCCCGCGCTCGGTGACCGGGCCGCGTGGCGCGAACGGGTGGCGTGTGTCTACCAATACCCGTCGGTGGTCAAGGAACTGACCGTCGCGGAGAACCTCTTCCTGGACCGGCAGCCGCGCGGGCGGTTCGGCCTCATCTCGCCGAGCCGCCAGCGCAAGCAGGCAGCCGAACTGCTCGACGCGTGGTCGGTCCCGGTGTCCCCGGACCTGCCCGCGGCCGAGTTGACCGTCGAGCAGCGCCAGCTGGTCGAGATCGCGAGCGCGCTGTCGCTTGGCGCCCGCTTCGTCATCCTCGACGAGCCGACCGCGCAGTTGGAGGGCCGGGCGATCACCCGGCTGTTCGACAAGCTGCGCACGCTGCAGGACGCCGGGGTGACGTTCCTGTTCATCTCGCACCACCTCTCGGAGATCTACGAGATCTGCCAGCGGGTCACCGTCTTCCGCGACGCCCGGCACATCGTCACCGACACGGTGGCGAACATGGACCGGGACAAGCTGGTGGCCGCGATGATCGGTGAGGCACGTGGGCTCGTGCAGGTCGGCGCCGACCGACCTGCCGTGCCCGACACCGCCGAGCCGGTGCTCGAACTCGCGGGCGTGACCGTGCCGGGTCACGTCACCGAGGTGGATCTGACCGTGCGCCGCGGCGAGATCGTCGGCGTCGCGGGTTCAGCGGCCAGCGGCAAGCGTCAGCTCGCCGAGGCCCTGGCCGGACTGCGCGGGCGCACCGGGGCAGTGTCCGTGGCGGGCCGCAAGGTCCGCCCGGGCACGGTGCGCGCCGCGTTGGACGGCGGTATCGGGTACCTGCCGGGTGACCGGAACATCGACGGGTTCGTGGGGGGCCTGTCGGTGGCGGAGAACGCGACCATGACGATCGCCAAGAAGCTCGGGCCCGCCGGAATGGTGCTGCCGGGCAAGCGCGACGCCGCCGCCCGGACCATGATCGCCGACCTGGACATCCACACCTCCGGCCCCGACCAGCCGGTCGGCGAGCTGTCGGGCGGCAACGCCCAGAAGGTCGTGATGGCCAGGACTCTGGCCAGCGACCCTGAAGTCATCGTGCTGGTTCAGCCGACCGCGGGCGTGGATGTGCGCTCGAAGGAGTCGCTGCTCGGCGCGGTCGACGAGAAGACCCGTGAGCAGCGGGGCGCTCTGCTCATCTCAGACGAACTGGACGACCTGCGGGTGTGCGACCGCGTCGTGGTGATGGTCGGCGGCCGAATCGTCGCTGAGCACACACGGGGCTGGGACGAGAACATGCTCGTGGCCGAAATCGAGGGAATCAGTGAGCACAGTGTCTGAAACACTAGCGAAAGAGCCTCCGGTGGTGGAGCAGAGCGACAGCGGCAAGCCCGCCAAGTCGGGCAGGCCCAGCAACCGGCTGCGGCTGGCCAAGCTGCGTGACCTGGCCCTGATCCCGCCGATCATCGTCGTGCTGATCATCGGCTACTCGATCAACCCTGACGTCTTCCTCACGAAGTCGTACCTGGTCGACAACGTGCTGAAGTACCAGGCCGTGCTGGCGCTGCTGGTGCTCGCCGAGGCCCTTGTGCTCATCGTCGGCAAGATGGACCTGTCGCTGGAGTCGACAGTCGGGTTCGCCCCGGCTATCGCGGTGTTCTTCGTGGTCGGCAGCACTGACTTCCTCGGCACGCCGTGGCCCGCGTGGACAGTACTTCCGGTGACGCTGTTCTTCGGCGCACTGGTCGGCCTCTTCAACGCATTCATGATCGTCAAGTTCAAGCTCTCGGCGTTCATGGTCACCCTGGCCATGCTGATCCTGCTGCGCGGCCTGCAGCTCGCGATCGTCGGCGGCGCCACGATGTCCAACCTGGCCAAGAAGATCCCGGTGATCGACGACCTCGGCAGCACCCGGATCATCGGGATGCCGGTCTCGATCTGGATCGTCATCCTGTCCTTCGGTGTGGGCATCGTGGTGCTCGGGTACACCCGGGCGGGCCGGTCGATCTACGCGGTGGGCGGCAACGCCGCCGCCGCGCGGGCCGCGGGCATCCGGGTCGAGCGGGTCATCTTCATCACCCTGGCCATCGCCAGCGTCCTGGCCGCGTTCGCGGGCCTGATGCTCGCGGGCCAGCTCGGCGCCGTGTCGGCCACCATGGGCGACGGCATGATCTTCAAGGTGTTCGCGGCCGCGGTCATCGGCGGCATCATGCTCGACGGCGGCAAGGGCTCGCTGTTCGGCGCGCTGACCGGTGTCCTGCTGCTCGGCCTGCTGGAGAGCGTGCTGGTGCTGGCCCAGGTCGATCCGCTGCAGATCCAGGCGGTCTACGGCCTGGTCATCCTGGTCGCGCTGATCATCGCCCGGGTGACGAGTGGAAAGGCCCAGGACTGACCGTGGACCGGATCGCGCTGCACACCCGGCTCAAGCCGGGGATGGAAGCCGACTACGACCGCGAACACGCCGTGATTCCCGCCGACCTGGACGAAGCGCTCCGGGCGGCGGGGGTCCGCGTGTGGCGGATCTGGCGCGATGGGCTCGACCTGTTCCACTACGTCGAGGTCGATGACTACCAAGCAATGCGCAAGCAGCTCGCCGAGCATCCGGCCAACATCCCCTGGCAGGCCCAGATGGCCAGGCTGCTCGACGTCGAGGACGACTACTCCGGTGGCGACACCGGACTGAACAAGGTCTGGGAGCTCCCGTGAAGAAGGCCCGCCTGGGCACCACCGACGTCGAGGTCAGCGCGCTGGGCTTCGGCGCGGCAGGCATCGGCAACCTCTACCGGGCCGTCGACGACGCCGACGCCCTCGGCGCGGTCGACTCGGCGTGGGACGCCGGGATCCGCTACTTCGACACCGCTCCGCACTACGGACTCGGCCTGTCCGAGCGCCGCCTCGGCGAGGCGCTGGCCGGACGGCCGCGCTCGGAGTACGTGATCTCCACCAAGGTCGGCCGGATCCTGGAGCCCAACCCGGCGGGCGGCCGCGACGACCAGGGGTTCGACGTCCCGGCGGACTCGGTGCGGCGGTGGGACTTCAGTGGGGACGGCGTGCGCCGGTCGCTGGAGTCCAGCCTGGAACGGCTGGGCTTGGACCGCATCGACATCGTGCTGCTGCACGACCCGGACGACCACTGGCAGCAGGCCGTCGAAGAGGCCTACCCGGCGCTGCACGAGCTGCGTGCGCAGGGCGTGATCGGCGCGATCGGCGCGGGCATGAACCAGTGGGAGATGCTGGACCGGTTCGTCACCGAGACCGACATCGACGTGGTCATGCTCGCAGGCCGCTACACCCTGCTCGACCAGTCCGCCGCTGAGGTGCTGCTCCCCCACTGCCTGGAGCGGAATGTCTCGGTGCTCGGCGCGGGCGTGTTCAACTCCGGCGTCCTCGCCAAGGACACCCCCGGCGACAAGTACAACTACGACACGATCCCGGCCGATGTGCACGCACGCGCGGTCCGCATCGCGGAGGTGTGCGGTGACCACGGGGTGAGCCTGCCGCAGGCCGCCATGGCCTACGTCGCCCGCCATCCGGCCGTGGCGACCGTGGTCGTGGGCGCCCGGTCCGCCGCGCAGATCACCCGCAACGCCGACCTGTTCGCCAAGCCGGTGCCCGACGCCCTGTGGACGGACCTGGCCGCCCTGTGATCGTCGACGCCCACCACCACCTCTGGAATCCGGCGACCCGCGACTACCCCTGGATGGCGGGCGCCGCGGTCGACCCGATCCGCCGCGAGTACACAGTGGACGACCTGCGGGCCGCCGCGGGACCGGACGTGACCGCGACAGTACTGGTGCAGACCGTGTCCACCGCCGAGGAGACCGCCGAGTTCCTGGCCACCGCCCACGCCAGCGGCGGCCTCGTCGCAGGCGTGGTCGGCTGGACCGACCTGGTCGCGGGTACCCCCGATCCGAATCTGGACGACCCGCTGCTGGTCGGCGTCCGCCACCAGGTGGAGAACGAGCCCGACCCGGACTGGCTGCTGCGCCGGGAGGTCATGCGGTCCCTCGACGCGCTCGGCCAGCGGGGCCTGGTCTACGACCTGCTCGTCCAGCGGCCATCCCGGGCGGCCGCGCTGATGGTCGCCCGCCAGGTCGACATGCTGTTCGTGCTCGACCACGCGGGCAAACCCGACATCGCCGCGGGCGAGTGGCAGCCGTGGGCGGACTGGATCAGCGACCTGGCCCGCAGCCCGAACACCGTGTGCAAGCTGTCCGGGCTGACGACCCAGGCGGACTGGGCGGGCTGGCAGCCGCCGGACATCCGCCCGTACGCCGACCACGTGCTGGACGCGTTCGGCACGGGCCGGGTGCTCTTCGGCTCGGACTGGCCGGTCTGTGACCTCGCGGGTGGCTATGCCGGGGTCCGTGACCTCACCGAGGCGGTGCTGGGCGAGCTGTCGCCCGGCGAGCGCGACGCGATCCTCTGCACCAACGCCCGCCGGATCTACGGGCTCAGGTGAGCCTCAGATGGTGACGACGACCTTGCCGAGCGCCCGTCCTTCGTGGACATGGTCGATCGCGGCCGCGGCGTCCGCCAGCGAGTAGGTTCGCTCGACGGCGGGCATGACCAGCCCGTCCTCGATCATGCCGCGCAGCACCTCGAAGTCGGCGCCGCGCTCGGTGGCCATCAGCGCGGTCAGCTTCTGCGACACGAACGGGCTCAGCGCTGTCACCCCGAACACCCTGGTCACCGCGCCGAACAACCGGCCGCCACCCTCGCCGCCCACCGCGATCAGGGTCCCCTTGGGGGTGAGGGCGCGCCGCAGGTCCGACAGCGACCGGTTGCCCACGGTGTCGAAGACGAGGTCGTAGCGTTGGGCACCGTCGGCGAAGTCGGCCTTGGTGTAGTCGATCACCTCGCCTGCCCCTATCGAGCGGACCAAGTCGACCTTGGCCGTGCGGCACACCCCGGTGACCTCGGCGCCGTAGGCCTTGGCGAGTTGGACGGCGAAGGTGCCGACGCCGCCCGCCGCTCCGACGACCAGCATTCGCTGTCCTGAGTGGACCTTCCCGCGCAGACCCTGCAGCGCGGTGGCGCCGGAGATCGGCACGGCGGCGGCTTGGTCGAAGCGCAGGTTCGCCGGGATCATGGCCAGCCGGTCGACCCTGGCGCAGGCGTACTCGGCGAACGAGCCATCGCAGGTGCCGTACACCTCGTCGCCCGGCTTGAACTCGGTCACGCCTGGCCCGACCGAGTCGACCACCCCGGCCAGGTCCCGCCCCCGGATCGGGTGCTTCGGCGCCCGCAGACCGAAGGCTGGGCGGACCAGATAGGGCAGGCCGGTCATCAGGTGCCAGACCCCGGGGTCGACCCCAGCGGCGCGCACCTGGATCAGCACCTCGCCCTTGCCGGGCACCGGCGTCTCGACGTCGCGTAACTCCAGCACGTCGGTGGATCCGTATCTGTCCTGGACTATCGCCTTCATGGCGGCTCCCCGATGGTGTCCGGGTACTGGAAGACATCGTCGAGCGGCACCCGGAAGACGCGCGCGATCTGGAAGGCCATCTCAAGGGACGGCGAGTACTTGCCCTGCTCGATGGCGATGATGGTCTGGCGGGTCACGCCGACCCTGTTGGCCAGTTCGGCCTGGGTCATCTCGGCCGCGGCGAACCGCAGCGCGCGGATCGAGTTGGTCACCTTGGTGGACTTCACCATGCCTGGAACCCCTGCCGGTAGGCGAAGATCCGGGTGACCGAGCTGAGGACCCCGGACAGCGTGAACGCCAGGTAGACGGCGTTGGCGATCCAGAAGTGGTTCGCCTCGGCCATCGCAAGGACTAGCGCGGCCACGCCGCCCGCGACCACAAAGGACTGCCCGACGTAGTCACTGAACCGGCCGATCTCCCGGTCTCTCTGGTCAGGTTTGACGTGCGCCTCGCCGGAGGCGAGCGACGCGGCGATATGCAGGACGATGGAGGCCACGATGCCGCCGCCGATGGTCCACAGCATCGGCGCGATGTAGGCGACCTCGGTGATCGGGCCGTCGCCGCCCAGGATCACCCCGGCATAGACCGCGTAGGCGCAGACCGTGACCACCAGCATGATCCACGCGCGCTTCTCTTCCAGGGCCACGCTCGTCCTCCCGCTTTTGATCCCGACCTCATCAAGGTAAAGCAACCCAGACATCATGTCAAAGATTATTGACTCCGACCCGGCCGTGGCCACTTTCGGGTGATCATGGTTGAGGGATGCTCAAGATTCATCACCCGAACGACGATCCCCCGACTGGGATTCCCAAACACACGGTCGGGGTAGCGAAATGGTTCAAGTTGCGATGGCGGCTGTCCTTTGTGGGCAGAGTTCGTTGACTATCCAATGTGGAAAGACATGGCTGGAGCGCGGCCACGACCTGCGGCTGGTGGTCTCCCCCACCGCCGAGGTCCGGGAGTGGGCGACGGCGCGGGGCATACCCTCGGTCGGCGCCGACGCCGACCTGGTCGCCGAACTGGCGGGCACGCCGGTCGACTACCTGTTCAGCGTGGTCAACCTGCGGATGCTGCCCGCCGAGGTGCTCGCGCTGCCGACGCGGCTCGCGGTCAACTTCCACGACGCGCTGCTCCCCCGCGACGCCGGGACGAACGCCAGCACCTGGGCGGTGCTGCGCGGCGCCGAGGAGCACGGGGTGACCTGGCACGTGATGACCGAGGAGGCCGACAGCGGCGACATCCTGGTCCAGCGGCCGGTCGAGATCACCAAGGCCGACACGAGCTACACGCTCAACGTCAAGTGCTGGCAGGCGGGCGCGGAGTCCTTCGCCGAGTTGGTCGACGCACTGGCCGACGGGACGGCGACCCGGACCACGCAGGACCCCGCGCTGCGCACCTACCACGCCCGCACCGCCCGGCCGGACGCCGCGCTGACGATCGACTGGGCGACCCCGGCCGAGGGGATCTCCGCGCTGGTGCGGGCGGCCGACTTCGCCCCGCACCCCAACGGGTTCGGCACGGCCAAGATCTGGTTGGGCGGCGACTTCGCCATCGTCGGCGCCGCCGAGGTGACCACCGAGGAGTCCGTCGCCCCGCCCGGCACCGTGATGTCGGTCCAGCCGGACGGTCTGACGGTAGCGACGGTCAGCGTCGACGTCCGGCTGCGCGACCTGACCACAGTGGACG
>Ga0247823_10001456_pt1 | contig 19754 bp, 16 predicted proteins | sample 13C_PalmiticAcid_2_FD_192426 | JGI IMG/M metagenome (GOLD analysis project Ga0247823, IMG submission 192426) | Soil microbial communities from agricultural site in Penn Yan, New York, United States - 13C_PalmiticAcid_Day30 | ecosystem: Environmental > Terrestrial > Soil > Agricultural land... | reverse complement strand
TATGGTGATCGCGATGCCCGCCCGGCACGTGGCGGCGACCGCGAGGATCGTCCAAAACGCTCTTACGGCGACCGCGAGGATCGTCCAAAACGCTCTTACGGTGACCGTGATTCACGTCCGGCACGCAGTGAAGCGCCACGCCGTTACATCCGTGATGAAGGTGATGCACCACGCAAACCAAGAAGAGATTCCGAAGGTCGTTTTGCTGAGCGCAAACCATTCAAAGGCCGCTTTGAAGAAGAAGGCGCGGAAGCACCACGTGAGCGTAAGCCACGTATCGGCGCTGACAAGCTGAGCGGCGGTACATCTACACCGCGCGTACGCATTCAGGCGAACCTATGGGGCCAGCATGCCGTGAAAGCCGCATGGCTGAACCCGGCACGCACGATCAGCGCGCTTTACACCACACCGGAAGAACTGAAACTGTTCAAAGCGGTACTGGATGAAGCAAAAGAAGCTGGTATTCACCGCCCTGAACCAACACTGGTAGGCCGCGAAGACCTCGACAAACACCTGCCACGCGATGCCGTGCACCAAGGTCTGGCGATTACAGCCGCGGAACCGGAAGAAGTTTTCATTCAGGACATTATCACCCGTGGCGCAGGCAAAGCCCGTTCACTGGTGGTTATTCTGGACCAGGTTACCGATCCGCATAATGTCGGCGCAATTATCCGTAGTGTTTGTGCACTGGGTGGTGATGGCGTTGTGATGCAGCGTCGTAACGCGCCTGAACTGACGGGCGTTGTCGCGAAAGCAGCCAGCGGTGCCACAGAACATGTTCTGGTCGCTTATGAAACCAACCTGTCGCGCAGCATCGAAGCGCTGCAGGCGGAAGGTTACACCGTGGCGGGCCTTGATGAACGCGGTGAACAAACCGTTGATTCACTCAAAGGTTTTGAGAAGCTGGCACTGGTGCTGGGTTCAGAAGGACCGGGCCTGCGTCATCTGGTGAAGGAACATTGCGACCTGCTGGTGAAAATCCGCATGGACGGCCCCATTCCATCCCTGAACGTTTCTAACGCCGCAGCGGTTGCGCTGTATGCAGCGGTTGCGTAACACATCATGCCGCATCTGATTGTCGAATATTCGGATAATCTGAAGGCAGATGTGAATATAAATAGCCTGATGCAGGAAATGCATCAGGCGCTGGACGGTAAATACAATATCGCCAGCAACCGTATCAAAGCCCGCGCCATCAAGCTGACCGATTATATCGTCGGCGATCATGGGGCGAATGCCTTTATGATGCATGTCACACTGAAATTAATGCAAGGCCGTACCGTTGAAGCGCAAAAAGAGCTTTCTTCGCTGCTGCAAAATATTGCCCGCACCCATATCACCACAGACGCCTACCCGGGCAGTGCCATCACTGTCGAAGTCGTGGAACTGATCACCGCCACATATTGCCCTTAACCCCTTAGTCGCATAGAGTTTTCCCCATAAGGGGAGAATTTATATGCAAGACCTGTGGGACAGCCTGAAATCAGATCGCAAAGTGACGATGACCATCCTGATTGCGGCACTTGGTTATTTTGTCGACATTTATGATCTTGTCCTGTTCAGCGTTGTGCGCGTGGCCAGTCTGAAAGGCATCGGCATAGCACCTGATGAGATGATGTCTGTCGGTGCCCTCCTTCTTAATATGCAGCTGGGTGGTTTCCTGATCGGTGGCTTGCTATGGGGCATCATGGGTGACCGTGTGGGCCGTAAGGAAGTTCTGTTCGGCTCTATCTTGCTTTACTCCCTCGCGAACCTTGCCAACGCGTTTGTCACCACTGTGGATCAATATGCCCTCTGTCGCCTGATTGCAGGAATTGGTCTGGCCGGTGAGATTGGCGCGGGCATTACATTGGTGGCTGAGTTGATGCCCAAACACTTGCGTGGTTACGGCACGACATTCGTGGCCTCGGTCGGTGTTTCCGGCGGTGTGCTCGCGGGTTTCACCGGGCATATGTTCGACTGGCAGACCGCTTATATCTTTGGTGGCTGCATGGGCCTGGCGCTTTTGTTCCTGCGCGTGGGTGTTGCCGAGTCATTGATGTTCAAAGCCGCCAAGACACATGAGAATGTGAAGCGCGGCAACTTAATGCTGATACTGGGTAGCCGGGAGCGTTTCTTGCGCTATCTCGCCTGTATCATGATCGGTGTGCCGCTATGGTATGCCGTGGGCGTGCTGATTACATTTGCGCCGGAGATCGGCAAAGCCATGGGCATTTCTGAACCGCTGCTGGTGGCGACTGCCCTGCCCCTTTGTTATCTGGGTATTACACTCGGCGATATCGCGAGCGGCCTGATCAGCCAGAAAATGCAAAGCCGGAAGAAGGTGATTGCCCTGTTTATCACTATTGCCGCGTTTGCCTGTGCCGGATTGTTACTATTCGGCGATAGCCTGAACGCCACGGGTTATTACACGTTCTGCCTTATTATCGGGTTCTGCATGGGTTACTGGGTTTTGATGCTGACCACCGCCGCCGAGCAATTCGGCACGGACCTGCGCGCGACCGTGACCACATCGGTCCCCAATTTTGTACGCGGTACGGCTGTGGTCTGCACATCATTGTTCGTGATGATGAAATCACATGGCGTAGTTGAAAGTGCGCTTTATGTGGGTATCGGTGCGTTCGTTTTGGCGTTTATCGCGCTGGCTTTCCTGAAGGAAACATTCCATACTGACCTCGATTTCCTGGAAGCTGAAAGACAAGACGCATGAGCAACGCGAAGCCGCTGAATATTCCTGATGAAGACGAGATTTTCCTAGTCGATGGTTCTGGTTATATTTTCCGCGCTTATTATGCCGTGCCGCAAAACCTGACCAACCCGCAGGGTGTCCCGGTCGGTGCTGTGCTTGGTTTCTGCAACATGATGGTAAAGTTGCTAAAGGATCTGCGTGCACCCTATGTCGCCGTGATCTTTGATGCTGCCCGAAAAAATTTCCGTTACGACATTTATCCTGAATATAAAGCCAACCGCAGCGAAACGCCGGCAGACCTGATCCCGCAATTCGGCCTGATCCGTGATGCCACCAAAGCGTTCGGCATTCCGGCACTGGAGATGGAAGGGTTTGAGGCAGATGATCTGATCGCCACTTATGCCCGCGAAGCGCTGGCACAGGGTAAGAAGGTCACCATCGTTGGTTCCGACAAAGACCTGATGCAATTGATCCGCGAAGGCGTGCGTATGTACGAACCTATCAAGGGCCGTTACCTGACGCTGGAAGATGTGCAGGATAAGTTTGGCGTGACACCGGACAAAGTCGTGGATGTGCAGGCACTGGTCGGCGATTCATCGGATAACGTGCCCGGTGTGCCCAGCATCGGTGCCAAGACCGCCGCGCAGTTAATTAATGAATATGGCAGTCTCGAAGAATTGCTGGCACGTGTAAATGAGATCAAACAACCTAAGCGCCGCGATGTATTGACCGAAAATGCCGAGATCGCCCGTATCTCAAAGCAACTTGTAACACTGCGTGATGATGTGCCGCTGCCGCTTTCTATTGAAGAGCTGCATGCCCATGATCCGAATACGCCGGAACTGGCAGCGTTCCTGCAACTGCAGGGCTTTAAATCCGTACAGGCCCGTTTGGGCCAAAATCCGCCACCACATCCGGGACCCGATGCGCCCGTTTCAGCCCCGGCAACGATTGCGCCATACCAAGGCGCCGTGCCTGCCACAACACCTGCGCAGAACCAGAATGATTTACCACCTGTATCCGCCAATAAATATGAACTGATTCAGGATAAGGCCGCATTGGAAGCTGTGATCGCGCGGGCCTATGAGACAGGTACGCTGGCGGTTGATACAGAAACAACGGGCCTGACCCCCGCGAAAGCGGATCTGGTGGGTATTTGCCTGAGTGCCGAATTGGGCAAAGGTTATTATGTGCCCCTGACCCACCGCAACCCGCCGCAGGATTTGCTGGGTGGCCCATCTGAAGAATTGAAGCAAATGAACTTGCAGGAAGCCATCGACCTGCTGAAACCTGTGCTTGAGGATGCCCGCGTGCTCAAGATCGGCCACAACATGAAATATGACTGGCAAATGATCGCCAAGCATGGCGTACGTATCGCCCCCGTTGATGATACCATGCTGATGTCATACGTTCTGGACGGCAGCAATCATGGCCATGGCATGGACGAACTGGCAGAATTATTCTGCGGCCACAAGAACATCGCATTTGAAGACGTGGCCGGTAAAGGCAAAAGCCAGATTACATTTGATCTGGTGCCGTTGGATAAGGCGCGCGATTACGCTGCCGAAGACGCCGAGATTACATTACGTCTATGGCATATCCTGAAGCCTCGTCTGGCACAGGAACAATGCGTCCGCATTTATGAAGATGTCGAGCGCCCTGTGATCAGTGTTATTGCCGAGATGGAACTGGCAGGCATCAAGGTTGACCCGGCAGTGCTAAGAGAGATGAGCCATGAGTTCGGCAAGAAACTGATCGACCTAGAACAAGAGATATACAAACTCGCGGGACATGAATTCAATGTGGCATCACCAAAACAAATGGGTGTGGTGCTATTTGAAGAGATGGGCCTGCCCGGTGGCAGCAAAACCAAGACGGGTGACTGGTCAACAGCCGCTGACGTGCTTGAGGATTTGGAAGCGCAAGGGCACGAGATTGTTAAGACAATTCTGGAATGGCGTCAGCTTTCAAAACTGAAATCAACCTACACGGATGCATTGCAAGATCAGATCAATCCGGCCACAGGTCGTGTGCATACGTCGTATCACATGACGGGGACCAACACGGGGCGCCTGTCATCGACCGACCCGAACCTTCAGAACATTCCTATCCGCACCGAAGAAGGTCGCCGTATTCGTAAGGCTTTCGTCGCTGAAAAAGGTCACAAGCTTTTATCCGTCGATTATTCCCAGGTGGAATTGCGACTGGCGGCAGAACTGGCAGGTGTTAAAGCTCTGCAACAGGCTTTCCGCGATAAAGTGGACATTCACGCTCTGACCGCTTCGCAAGTATTCGGCGTGCCGCTAGATCAGGTGACAGGCGATCTGCGTCGTTCCGCCAAGGCTGTAAACTTCGGCATTATCTATGGCATTTCCGGCTGGGGCCTAGCCAAGCAATTGGGTGTAACACCGGGCGAAGCAAACCAATTCATTACGGCGTACCTGAAGAACTTCCGTGAGATTCAGGATTACATGGAAGCGCGCAAGCAAGAGGCACGTGACCTTGGTTACGTGAAGACGCTCTATGGCCGCAAATGCATGATTGGTTATATCCATTCCAAAATTCAAGGTCAGCGTCTGGGTGCCGAGCGTCAGGCTATTAACGCACCGCTGCAAGGCACAGCCGCCGATATCATGAAGATGGCCATGGCGCGTATGCCCAAGGCATTAAAAGATGCCAACCTGAAAGCACGCATGCTGTTACAGGTTCATGACGAACTGATTTTCGAAGTGCCGGATGATGAGCTGGATAAAACTTCGGAAATTGTACGTAGCGTCATGGAGAATGTCGCCAAGTTGGGCGTACCGCTTGATGCTGAGGCCGGTGCTGCTGATAACTGGTCAGACGCGCACTAGCCGTCTTGTTGAGCTGCCTGCAAACAATCATTTTCGAGGACCGCTTCACAAATACACTCAAAGTATTCTGCGATGCGGTCCTCGAAAATGATTGTTTTCGTCACGCTCCCCAGCGACGGACAAAATTACTCAGAGCGTTTGTACTGACCCGCTGCGAGAATTTTTCCATTCTTGCGGCTTTGAGCGATGACGATGAAACCGCTATGTTCGGGTTTTAAAGCCACTTCAACATGCTTGTTGGGTTCAGACTGCTTCCAATCACCCCGATCTTCAATATCGCTCACGATATTCACGTAGGTCATCTTCTGGCCCTTGTTACGACCCTCGGTAATATTCAGATCGTGTGGCTTATCAATCATCATCAGCCACAGCAATGCCGGATCGGCCTCGGTAGTGATGGGTGCGGGCCATGACAAGGTATAGTCGTTGGCATTTACGCCCTTGGAAACAATAATATCGATGGGGGGATAGGTTTGCGCCTTTTTAATCGTCGCTTTCACATCATCAGCATTATATCCGACAACATCATACGCACCATTCACGACCATCTGTGGCGTGTAGTTGGGACCCGCCCCCAGCGCCTGCATGTACCAGCTTTGGCGCGCGGTGCAGAAAGGACGCGCCAGCGACCCCGCATGCACATCAAAATAATCAACATGGCATGAAAGACCGATCACATTGTCGGCTTTCACCAGTTCAGCGAACAAGGCATCGGCCTTAGGGCAGAATATACATGCTTGCGATGAAAAAAGCTCAATCACGGTGAGTTCATTACCGACAGCAACAGGCTGTTGTTCCACCGCTGTAACGGGCACAACTGGAGCAGGTGTCGCAGGGGTCGTTTCGGGAACTGCCGTAGGTGCCGGATCGTTTTGAGCATAGAGAGGCACGACTGGAAAAATCAGCCAGGTAAGCACGGCAATCATTAACGGGTGTTTAAGTTTCACATGCATAGAATATAGAACAGCCCTAAAAAAATACGTGTTGCGACCTAAAATCTAACACATTGATAAAGAAGAATAAACCGGGATGACGAACGAGAGACATACACATATGGCCTTGCCGCTGGTCTTATTGGGACTGGCCTTTACGGCTTTTGTGATGACAGGCCCTTCACATGCTGATGCAGGGAAGGCGCCCCTCTACGGGCCGTTCCAACCCCTCAAGGCCACCATCAGTACCCGCCTGGATAATCAGGATATTCGCCAACTGATCAGTGACCAGCTGGATGCCATACGCGAGCGTGACGCCGAACATGCCTATGCCCTGACGACAGGTGCCCTGCATGAAAAATTCGAGACACCGAACAAATTCCTGAACGATATGCGGTTCTCATACCGCCCGGTTTACAATCATGAGTCATACCGTTTCCTTGATCAGTCTGAAACTGAAACAGGCGGATTAATTCAACGCGTCGAGGTGACGTATACGCATGGTGATCCGACCATCGTCATTTATCGTCTGAAGCGGAATGCCGAGGGTGGCTGGGGCATCGACTCATTCAGCATCCTTGAGGATGAAGAAGGTCAGGATATCTAGAGTTATAAATCTTGTGCCGCGTCACGATCAGCAATGATGGTGACGTTTTTTATTGTCTGCAGATAACTGGCAGGAACATCTGTCGTCACAGGCCCCTGCAGGGCACGTTTCAGGATAGTGGCCTTGCCCGTACCCTTCACCAACAAGATCGTCTGTCGCGCTTGTGCGAGATCAGCTAGCCCGAGCGTAATGCCCTGACGCGGGACACGGTCAACACCACCCCAGTATGCGGCATTCGCATTTACGGTCTCCGGTGTCAGGGTTACCACATGGGCTTTCTGATCAAAGGATGTTCCGGGTTCATTGAAGGCCACATGACCATTGCCACCCAGTCCCAATACAGCCACATCAAGCGGCCCGTCTTGTTCCATAAATTTTTGCATGCGGGTTGCTTCAGTTACAGGGTCAGCCGCACTATCAAACAATGCGCGTGTCTGTATATCCAAAGGGTTTAGTAATGCCTGTCCCAGCCATTGTGCAAAAAGGCGTTCATCACCGGCAGGTAATCCCGCATATTCATCCAATGCGATAAAGCGCATTTGATCCCAGAGATCACGACGGTTGGCATGATCCGATATAAGTGTTTTATAGAAGCTAAGGGGCGTCAGGCCCGTCGGCAAAGTCACGAGGGGATGATCCAAGCCCTCCAGAACATTTACAAACTTCTGTGCCGCTAACGTGGCGAAATCCTGTTCGTTATCGGCAATCAGTATGTCAGCATGCCCTGCCATTAATCCCCCTTACGGGCTTCGAGTTCGCGGCGCAAATTTTCAATGTCGGCGCGTAGCAACTTAATATCAGTATGCAGCGGCAGCTCGCCTTTCTCTTTGTCTTCCTCCTCGTGAATGATGTTCATGGCGTCAACGATCACACCGATGAACAGGTTGAGGACGGCAAAGGATGTTACAATGATAAAGACAACAAAGAATATCCATGACATCGGGTAAATCGCCATGGCAGGTTCGGCTATACCGTCGCGCCAGCCCTCGAGCGTCATAAGCTGGAAGAGCGTGAACATTGAGGCCCCGACGCTACCGAACAAAGATTCCAGCGTCGCGTCATTTGAATGGCCGAAGATATGCGTGGCCAATACCGCCGACACATAATAGATCACCAGAAGCACCGACATGATCGACGCCATGCCGGGAATGGCACGGAACAAGGCCGAGATTACGCGGCGCATGGACGGCACCACCGACAACAGGCGTAAGACCCTGAACACGCGTAGCGCACGCAGGACCGAGAGTGAGCCCGTGGCCGGGATCAGCGAAATCGTAATAATCACCAGATCAAACCAGTTCCAACCCACGCGGAAGAACTGCAGACGGTACGCAATAAGCTTCAGGACCAGTTCCAGCACGAAAACCACCAAAATAGCGTGGTCGATGATATGCAGCAGGGTGCCGTGTCGGGCCATCAGGGTATCATCGGTTTCCAGACCCAGCGTGACCGCATTGATCAGAATCAGGGCCGTAATAAAGGCGGTAAAGCGGTTATGTTCGAGAAAAGCCTGAAGGCGGGGCATTCTGATAGAGTCCTCTTGTATTTATCTGTCTGGCATCATAATGAATATTTCAGGTTTCATGAAGAAGGATGGACGACAATGTCAGCCACACAAAAACACCTCGATATGCCCCTGACCTGGGACGAGATCAGCCTGCACGCCAAATCACTGGCGATGAAGCTGGCCGATAAGGGTCCGTGGAAGGGTGTTGTCGCCATTACCACAGGCGGTATGGTTCCGGCCTGCATTATCGCCCGTCATCTGGGTGTGAAGAACATCGAGACGCTGTGCATTTCCAGCTATGACGACCAGAGCCAGCGCAAAGCCAACGTGATCAAGCCTGCCACAGCCGCCGGAGATGGCACAGGCTGGCTGGTGATTGATGACCTGTCCGATACAGGTAATACGTTCCGTGCCGCCCGCATATTAATGCCGAACGCCCACTATGCTGCCCTTTATGCCAAACCGGCAGGTGAGTCAGCGGTCGACACCTATATTATGAGCGTTAGCACGGATACATGGCTGCACTTCCCGTGGGAAGAGAACGAAGCCAGCTATATTGCTCCAACCAAGGCCTAATTATATTTTCATAATTCAAAATCAGGCCAACTTTTACCGGAATCAGTCCTGATTTTCCGCCGGAACTTGGGTTTAGGCCCGGTTTCAAAAAAATCCCCAAAAAACCTTGATTTTTCAGGGCTGAAACGACTATAACAGCGCTTCCAAAAGGATGCGGCCTGGCCAATTGGCATTGCCTTGCGCGCTCCATTGTTTTGACTGGACGAACCCTTGAGGGTTCAAAGGAGAAAAAAATGCCGAAGATGAAAACCAAAAGCGGTGCGAAAAAGCGTTTTCGCGTAACCGCCAACGGTAAGGTGAAGTTCAAGGCGGCGTTCGCACGTCACTTGCAACTGAACAAACCAAAGAAGATGAAGTTGAAAACCCGCGGATCCTCGATCCTGTCGGCTGTGGATACAAAGATTATCCTCGACAACTTCCTGCCTTACCAACGTAAACGCAAAAACAAAAAGCCGGTTTCCAAAAAAACCGCTGCTGCAGAATAAGGAGCACACACCATGTCACGTGTAAAAAGTGGTCCGAAGACAAAGAACCGTCACCGTAAGATCCTGCGTATGGCCAAAGGTCACTATGGCCGCCGCAAGAACTGCTACAAGATCGGTGCTAACTCCGTTGAACGTGCTCTGGCTTATGCCTACAAGCACCGTCGTGAGCGCAAGCGCGAATACCGTGCTCTGTGGATCATGCGCATCAATGCAGCAGCACGTCTGAACGGTCTGACATATTCACAGTTCATGCATGGTCTGAAACTGACCGGCCTGCAACTGGACCGTAAAGTGCTGGCTGACATCGCGGTTAGAAATCCTGAGGATTTCAAAGCGATTGCACAGCAAGCAGCTGACGCTCGCAAAAAGGCGGCGTAAGCCAACGATCAAGGGATTAGGATCTTCCGTATCGACTTCTCCCACATATCACCATTGATACGGAATTAGACAGCCCGCTTTTAAGCGGGCTGTTGCCTTTTGTGGCATTTGAATTTCCATGGGGAGAATGCTAAAACCCTAGGGCTATCAAGGATTTTCCAGAGATTTAAAGTTGACCGACATGAACCAGAATATTGCAACCCTGAAAACCGAGCTGACCGAGATGGTCGCCGCCGCGAATGACCTGCCCGCACTGGAGCATGCCCGCGTGACGGCCCTTGGCAAAAAAGGTCGCATTACCGACCTGATGAAAAATCTGGGTGCGATGGACCCGGAAGCACGCAAGGCACTGGGTGCGGCACTGAACGAATTAAAAGATGAAATTGCCGCCCTGATAGAAAAACAGGAAGCAGGCCTGAAGGCGCAAGCGCTGAATGACAAGCTGGCGAATGAAACCGTTGATATCACCCTGTCGATCCGTCCGGAACGCAAAGGCCATATCCACCCCTTAAGCCAGACGATGGAAGAACTGGTTTCCATTTTCGCTGATATGGGTTTCACCGTGGCCGAGGGTCCGGATATCGAAGACGACTTCCATAACTTCACGGCCCTCAACTTCCCGCCCGGCCACCCGGCACGTGAAATGCACGATACGTTCTATCTGCCGGATGATCCGGAAGAGACAGGCGAAGCCGCGAAGAAACTTCTGCGCACCCATACATCTACCGTGCAGGTCCGCACGATGATGAAGGAAAAGCCGCCGATCCGCATTATCTGCATGGGCCGCACATATCGTTCCGATTACGACATGACGCACACACCGATGTTCCATCAGATGGAAGGTCTAGTGATCGACAAGAACATCCATATGGGTCACCTGAAAGGTTGCCTTGAGGATTTCCTGCGCGCGTTCTTTCAGGTTGATGATCTGCCTGTGCGTTTCCGTCCGAGCTTCTTCCCGTTCACGGAGCCAAGCGCCGAAGTGGATATCGGTTGTTCCCGCAAGGATGGCGGCTTGAAAATCGGTGCCGGTGATAGCTGGCTCGAGATTCTGGGCTGCGGCATGGTGCACCCGAACGTGATCAAGAATTGCGGTCTGGACCCGAATGAATATCAGGGCTTTGCCTTCGGTATGGGTCTCGAGCGTCTGACGATGCTGAAATACGGTATTCCTGACCTGCGTACATTCTTTGAAAGTGATGTGCGCTGGCTGGAGCATTACGGTTTCGACCCACTGAACCGCCCGAACCGCGCCACAGGTGAGTAATGAGCATCACCGTACGCACCCTAAAAGCCGAAGATTATGATCAATGGCTGGTGCTATGGAATGCCAATAACCAAGGCCATATCAATCACGATGTGACGGCTGCCACTTGGCAACGCCTGATGGAAAATCAGGACGTTCGTGGTTTAGTCGCTGAAGATAACGGTGTGATGGCGGGCCTTGTTCATTTTATCCTGCATCCTGTGACCGGACATTTGAAACCCGTTTGCTACATGCAGGACGTGTTCGTTAGTCCCACACATCGTCGTAAGGGCATTGGACGCCTGCTTGTGACGGCACTGGCCACCGCCGGCACACAAGAAGGCTGGGCGCGCATGTATTGGTTAGCCGAGGCACAAAATAGAGAAGCCCAAGCGCTTTATAAGAACCTGGGCCTCAAACTCGATTTCACGCTACACGTATTGCCGCTCTAGGATCAGCCTGGGCTATAAAGATCGTTATACTGCCTGTTGTTCGTAGGGCTTGTTGTAGCGGGTGTAGCAGGCGCATTGCGCTGTGCTTCGTAATCCTGAATGATTTTCGCACGTTGTTCCGCTGTTACGCCATCCTGTGCGGCCCCCGCCATACGGCCTGTGATCTGATTGCTTCTGTCGACCGAGAAATCACCCTGATCAAGCCGTGGCTGCTGTACATAGCCCGGACGTTCTCTTTGTTGCGGAAAGGTCACGGTACGGGTTGTTGTTGGTTCTTCTCCACCACCAAAAAGACGGGAGACTACGCTGGCACCTGCACCAACAAGCTGGCGCGCTGCGTTGGCCTCACGACCGGATGCACCACCCATGGTCATCGCGCCACGTGCAAGATTACCCATGTCGTTACCCATCTGACGTGATTCACGTGCGCCACCACCACCGGAGAAACCGCCATCGGTCATACGTCCAATAACGCCAGCCACACCGCTTGCTACCTGGCCAGCGGCAGAGGCTTCGCGGCTTGAACCACCACCCAGAACCATACCGCCCTTGGCAAGGGCGCCCCAATCACGGCGATCCTGTGCTATACCGCGATCGCGTGCTCTGGCTTCGTTACGTTCGGCCTTTTCTACATCCCTGATTGCACGATTTACATCACGGTCATAGTTACGTTCTGCCTTGTTCTGGAATTTTTCCTGTGTGTCAGCCATTTTTGATTCCTGGCCTACCTGACGTTTGATCGCGCGGTCATCAAGACCCTGATCCGCCAGTTCTTGCGCGCGCATCTTATTGACCTCTTGCTTAGCAACGGCTGGCGCCCATCCCTGACTCTCCAACTGATCGCGCGCCATCATCATTCTTTGCGCCTGCTCCATGCCTGTCGCATTGTTATATTGTCCACGTAAATCCATAGCCGTTCCATATCTTGCTGTTTGTGGTCTTTCCATTTCAGGTAAACGCTCTCTGCCTGCAGATGCGCCGATTGCCGCAGCATTAGCATTTACACTACGACGGGATGGCGCTGATGCCGGTTCCGATTCTTCACCAACCACGATGGTTGGTATGACACCGGGGGCCGCTTGGATACCCGGTGTTTCCTGTCCCGGTCTCACCCGAATTTGTGGTTGTGCTGATGGGCCATCAATGCCCTTTTCTTTGATAAAAGTGCCCAGTGGATCAGGGTCATTAGGATTAGCCCCTTCGAGAGGACGCCATTTTCCATCCTTACCAAGAACCTGCTCGTTTGGTTGAGCAGGTTGTGCTCCATCCACTTTTAAGGCACCCCCAGCAGGTGTAGCTGGGGTATTCTCTGATCTCAGAGAAGGAGATGTATTGGCAAGGTTATAGCCATTATGCGCATTGGTGGTACGCGGGCCGTTGATGCCATCGACCTTCAATTGTTCAGGATTGAATTTTCCACCTGTGAGCTGGCTGATGATCGGGCCGAGCAGATTGAGAATAAGCTGCAAGGCCATCACGTTCATGGGGCTGGCATTGGCACCCTGTCCCGCAATCCCATTAAGGCGTTGCTGCATCTCGGGTGAGTTTTGCTTCACACGGTCTTCCATATGCTTGAGCACTGTGTCGAAGCTGTCGTTACTATCGAGGCCATTCTTGGTTTTGTATTGCAGCATACCCATGCTAGTCGCCGCATCGATTTTACCGGTTACATCAATCGGCTGTTTCTTGCCATCTACCTCGACCTCGGTCAGACCAAGACCACGCATGTAGCCTTGCAGTTTCTGAACTTGCGGATCAATCTCTGGCTGGCTGGCAGCGGCTTGTGCCGCTTCGAATTTCTTGACGTCCCCCGGTGATGTCACTTTGGCAGCTGCTGTATTGGCACGTGCTTGCGCCTGAGACAAGCGGTCAAGGGCACCTGTAGTTGATGAATTCAATTCGCCGTTCGGTTGCAGCGGCACACCAAAGGCAGCCAAGCCATATTGTGAGGCCTTGATATTGTCAGGGTCATTTGATCCAGCCAGTACCTTCATGTTGTCTACAGCCTTAGGGTTCTGGATCAGGGTTGAACGCATTTTAGCCAGGGTTTCCTCAGGGGAAGCCTTGGCGGGATCAAGTCCGTTATCTTTCTGGAATTTTTCTACAGCCGCTTTGGTGGCAGCATCGTTGTTGCCGGTCAGTTTTCCGGGGAAACCGCTGCCGACCTTCAGGAGACCCTGCATCTGGCGGGTTTGATCCTGACGTAGCTTGTCAGCGCGTATTTGTGCATCTTTTTGTGCGGAGGTTTCAGGTTCCGGCGAACTAAAGCCAGTTGCGTTCCCCATTGCATCGTATTCTGTAGCCATTTGGTGCATTCCCCTCTTCATCATCCTCACGTTTGCGCTTCTTCATCGCATTCCGCACGGATACCGTTGCCCCTATTATTATCGAAACAGGTTAATAACCTGTTAAGTATTATGGCAAATTAACTCCTATTCGATTGTGCTTTGCCAAAAAGCCGGAAAACTGTTGGTTTACTTAAGAAAATCAGGTTAAATCAGGCAGAAATTTTTAGACCTGAGGCTTACGTTATGAAATTCACACTGGACTGGCTGAAACAGCATCTTGATACGACCGCGTCACTGGACGAGATCGTCATCGCCCTGACCGCACTGGGCCTGGAAGTGGACGCCGTGACTGACCGAGCCAAGCTGTATGCCCCCTTTCATGTTGTCTACGTCGAGAAGGCCGAGAAGCACCCGGATGCCGACCGTCTGCGTGTTTGCATCGTCGATACAGGCAAAGAGAAGTTACAGGTTGTTTGCGGCGCGCCGAATGCCCGCGCGGGCATGAAAGCGGTTTACGCGCCATCAGGCAGTTTTATTCCCGGCACAGGTATCACCATCAAGAAAGGTAACATCCGCGGACAAGAGTCCAATGGCATGATGGTATCCGAACGCGAGATGGGCCTTTCGGAAGAGCATGAAGGCATTATCGAGGTCGCGGCTGATGTGGCCGTCGGTACATCCTTTGCCGATCTCTATGCCCTCAATGATCCGGTCATCGAAATCGGTCTGACCCCTAACCGCGCCGATGCTGCGGGTATTCGCGGTATTGCCCGTGATCTGGCAGCCGCTGGTCTGGGTAAGCTGAAGCCACTGGATGAAACACCTGTCAAAGGTAACGGTAAATCACCAATTGGTGTCACACTGCAATTTGATGCCGACAAAAAAGATGCCTGCCCGCTATTCATGGGCCGTTACATCAAGGGCGTAAAGAACGGCCCTTCGCCAAAATGGCTGCAAGACCGCTTGAAAGCCGTGGGCCTGCGCCCGATTTCAGCGCTGGTCGATATTACAAACTATTTCTCGCTCGATCTGTGCCGTCCGCTACACGTGTTTGATGCTGATAAGCTGAAAGGCAACATTCATGTCCGCCCCGCCAAGAATGGCGAGACACTGAAGGCACTGAACGGCAAAGATTATACAATGACCGATGCCATGACCGCTGTTTGCGATGATTCAGGTGTTCTGGGCATTGGTGGCGTTATGGGCGGTGAAGAGACAGGCTGCACCGACGGTACCGTGAATGTGTATCTGGAATGCGCTTACTTTAATCCCCTCCGCACAGCCCGCACAGGCCGTGCTCTGCAAATCGACAGCGATGCACGCTACCGTTTTGAGCGCGGCATTGACCCTGCGTTCACCGTGCCCGCCATTGAGATTGCCACACGCCTGATTCAAGAACTGTGTGGTGGTGAAGCCAGCGACGTTGTGAAGGCCGGTGATATACCAACATGGCAACGCACGATTACCTATGACCCTGCTTATGTTCTGCAGCTGGGTGGCTTTGAGATCGCCAGCGATAAACAGAAAACCATTCTGGAATCACTCGGCTTTATTGTCACAGTGAAATCGGCCAGCGACTGGCAGATCCAGCCACCATCATGGCGCGGTGATGTAGAAGGCCGCGCTGATATCGTGGAAGAGGTATTACGCGTCAACGGTTACGACAATATTCCGCCTGTATCGCTCACCAAATCCGGTGCTGTGACACAAGGTGCTGAAACACCAAACGGTGCCCGCAGCCGCCGTGCCCGTACGATGCTGGCATCGCGCGGTATGAATGAATGCGTCACATGGTCGTTTATGCCATCCGGCAAAGCAGCCCTGTTTGGCGCGAATGACAGCCAACAAGCGGCAGCCCTGCGCCTGACGAATGCGATCAGTGTTGATCTGGAACAGATGCGCCCGAGCATCCTGCCGAACCTGATGGAAGCTGCTGAACGTAACCGCGCACGTGGTTTCGGTGATAATGCGCTTTTCGAAGTCGGCCCCGTATTCACTAGCCCGAAGGTCAAAGGCCAAGCCTTAGTTGCCACAGGCATTCGCAGCGGCCAGCGCGGCCCTCGTCACTGGAGTGGTACCGAGGCGAGCCGTGCCGTCGATGTGCTGGATGCCAAAGCCGATGCGATGGCCGTCATTGAATCAGCCGGTATTCCGGCAAGCGGCCTGCAGATTAGCCGCGATGCGCCAGAATGGTATCACCCGGGGCGTTCCGGTGTTCTAAAAATGGGCACCAATGTTGTGGCCCGTTTCGGCGAATTGCACCCCGCAACCCTTGAGGCGCTTGACGTTAAAGGCCCTGTGGTTGGTTTCGAAGTGATGCTGGAGAACATTCCGCAGCCTAAGAAAAAGGGCACCGCCAAGACATTGCTGCAACTGGCCACATTACAGCCGGTTGCCCGTGATTTTGCATTCCTGGTCGATACCAAGGTAGAATCAGATGTGCTGGTCCGCGCGATCCGCGGCAGCGACAAGGATTTGGTAACAGATGTGCAGTTGTTCGATGTTTACATCGGCAAGGGCGTACCGGAGGGCAAGAAATCCGTTGCGATTTCAGTGACCCTGCAGCCACGCAACCAAACACTGACCGATGCTGATATTGAAGCCGTTGGTAAAAAGATCGTGGATGCGGTCGCCAGCAAGACAGGTGGGGTCTTAAGGACATAACCTTATGACAGCGTATTACTACTGCATTGAAGCCGTTCTACAACATGCCGAGAGCGGTAATCCTGCGCAGAAGCTTGTAACCGTCAGCCGTGATCCCCGTCCCTGCAATGGGCACACGGATGATTGCTTCGTCCTATCCAATCCCGTTCACATCCTGCGTATGGATAGCAGCGATGCCGCTGACAACCTCGCGCAGCTCATGAAGGACGTGCCGCTCTACCATTTCAATATGGAGCTGGTACTCGATGAGGCCCTGTCTCTTGCTCATACCAACAGCAATATGAAAGAGGCCTTGATTGACGCCTTTGGAGCACACCCCCTGCCCGTGACACAGTCGGTTCCAGATATTGCCGATACAGATTATCTGTATCATCCGGAGCTCCGGAAGATGGATATCGGTCGTTTGAGTGAGGTTTACATCTCGTTCCTGATGCACCTGAAACGCCAGAAGGAAGATTATAGTTTCCAGCGCAATATCCTGCGTCAGAATACGCAAGAATTTCTGCAGCAGTTTGACGGATTCTTTGAGGAGCAAAAAGGCCAAATCCGTTCTGATATTCTGCTCGCTTTTGGTTTGCGTCTTGATCACGACCCTCACAAATCATTCGAGAGCTACATCAATAGCGGCCAGCAAACGGCCCGCCGCAAGAATATCACCGAACCACATGAATTGCTGTGGGCGTGGATGGAATGTGACGATTACCAGCAACGCCGTAGTCGCGATATGCACCGCGTGATGAGCCTGACGACATTACCACGCCTGCCGAACTGGATCAGGATCGATGCATTCAAGCTTCTGGAGATGGAAGCGATGAAGCAGATCTTTGCCGAGAAGATGGTGATTGCCGACCCTGACCTGACCGTACTGAAAGGTGCGCTGGAATTAAAACGTGCCCTTCGTACCAATGCCTTGGGCCGCGGTGCAGAGACCCTGCAGCAGTTGACGGAACAGGCCCTGAAAGGTGAAAAGACCTATGATGGTGCGGGACTACGGTTCCATGAGCAGGCAGAAATGCGTGCCAAGGAAGCCCGCCAGATACGCTAATAAAAAAAACGCCGGATTTAACCGGCGTTTTTCTTGATCCTATTTCTTACTCGCTAACTCTTCTGCGATCATATCCTTACGTGAAAGCTTGCCGATCATGGTTTTCGGTAGCGGCTTGTCGCGGATTTCGATCTGACGCGGCATTTCAATCGGTGAAATGCGGTCTTTCAAGAATTCCTTCATCGCTTCGGGTGTGAGTGATTGTCCGGCCTTAGGCTTGATCCATGCCTTGATCGTTTCACCGCGTTTTTCATCCGGCAGACCCGCGACGATACATTCCTCGACCGCAGGGTTCAGATAGATCGCTTCCTCGACGATGCGCGGGTATACATTATAGCCGTTCACGAGGATCAGATCCTTGATACGATCAACGATGAAGACATAGCCATCATCATCAAGCATGGCGATATCGCCCGTATGCAGGCGACCATCTCTCAACACGTCATCCGTGGCAGCCTGATTATTCCAGTATCCCTTCATCACCTGCGGGCCACGAACGCAAAGCTCACCGCGCTCGCCGTGCGCCATCGGCGTGACCTTGTCGTCTGGGTTGATGATTTCCACCATCGTGCCCGGCAGCGGCAGCCCGATAGAGCCCGGTTTGTTTTCGCCGACAAGCGGATTGACACAAACAACAGGCGTAGTTTCGGTGAGGCCGTAACCTTCGACCACGACACAGCCTGTTTTCTCTTCAAATTTTTTCTTCACTTCCACAGGCAGCGGTGCACCACCTGAGACGCAATACTTCAAAGACCTTAAGTCATATTGGTCGAGCTTAGGGTGGTTGTTGATGGCGTTATAAATCGCCGGCACGGCCATGAAGTATGTCGGCTTGCTTTTATGAATGGCCTTGAGAGTTTTTTCGAGTTCAAAGCGCGGCACAGGCGTAATAATTTCAAAACCCATGCGTACGCTGAGGTTTAAAACACCCGTCATGGCAAAGACATGGAAGAACGGAATAACGGCCAACATTTTTTCACCGGGTTTCGCACCGATAAACCATGCGGCACACTGCGCCGTATTCGCCGTAACGTTTTTGTGCGTCAGCATCGCGCCCTTGGGTACGCCCGTTGTGCCACCTGTGTATTGCAGGACAGCGACATCGACATCAGGATTAATCTCAACAGATGACGGCTTTCCATCATTTACGTTGATATCAGTCAACCATGTGACGAAATCTTCGTTACCGATCTTGGCAATATCTTTGCGCTTTAACAGCGGGAACAGAATGCTTTTCGGGAATGGCAGAATGTCTGCGAACGGGCAAACAAGAATGCGTCCCAAGCCTGACTCACTACGAATATCAAAGAGTTTGTCGTAGAGAATTTTTAGATCCAGCGTCACCATGATTTCGGTGCCGCTATCCTTGATCTGGTGCACCAGTTCTTTCGGTGAATAAAGCGGATTGAAGTTCACCACGGTGCCCCCGGCTTTGAGCACGGCGTAATACGAAATCAGGAAGTACGTGCAGTTGGGCAGGAAGAGGCCCACGCGTGTGCCCTTCTTCACGCCCATACCCTGCAGACCCTTGGCCATGCGGTTGATCTGGTCACCCAGTTCCCCCCAGGTCATCACGTTACCCATGAAATCAAAGCCTGGTTTGCCACCGAACTTTTCAACCGTGCGGTCCAGCATCAACGGCACAGGAATGGATTCAATCGGGGCAGCCCAGTCGAGCCCGGGAGGGTACTTTTTAAGCCAAGGCAGATCAGTGGGGACGGCGCGCAGCGGGTTCATGGCTTTCTCCTTGAGAGAGGTCAGAATTCAAAGGCACACTCAGATAATTATTCAGTCGGTTATCTATAGAGTCTACGGCATAGATTATTGATTTTCCATGACAAATGGCCCGGATGATGGATTTTTGATTGCTGCGTTGCACCCATCACAATCGCCCAAAGGATTTCGTGATATAATTTAATTACAGAAATGGCGGGCAATTGTTTAAGCATATTCTAATATTACACTTTACTTTTTTTAAAAACTCTGGATTCGCCATGTTTCTTCTGCCAATATGACGCCGTTACAATTTT